>Ga0181394_1000830_pt1 | contig 13429 bp, 14 predicted proteins | sample 17SPOviralmetaG_FD_130123 | JGI IMG/M metagenome (GOLD analysis project Ga0181394, IMG submission 130123) | Marine viral communities from the oligotrophic San Pedro Time Series (SPOT) site, San Pedro Channel, CA, USA - 17 SPOT_SRF_2010-11-23 | ecosystem: Environmental > Aquatic > Marine > Strait...
AATGGGTGAGCTCAAAAAGTGGAGAGAACAAAACTGGGTACGAATCGGAATTGACGGTTCAATCAAAGGACCTTGTGGAACCTCAAAAGATAAGAAAAGACCAGACCGTTGTCTTCCAATGGCAAAAGCCAAGAGTCTCACTAAGTCTGAAAGAGCGGCTACAGCTCGCAAGAAAAAAGCTGGAGGAGCAAAAGGAAAACAATTTGTAAGCAACACACCAAAAGCAAAAGTAAGGAGTAAGAAGTAATGATTAAGATAGAGAGAAACCCAGACGGTAGCATTAAAGCTGCTTACAGTGTAGATGCTTCTGGTATGAAACTTCGTGCTATGGACCCAACTCCTATTCCAGTATTAGGCTCTATGCCCCAAGCTACTAAACCTCCATTGGATGCTATTTTAGGTTCTATTATGGAAAAAAATATGACAGATCCTATAACTGGTAAATTAGGAAAAAGAACATTTGAGGACTTTAAGGATTTAATAAAATTAAATAAAAAAAATTTTTTAAGAGATGAAGGAAAATTTGATGATGAAAGAGGTGGAGGATTAAGGAGTTTTAATAAATACATTGATCAATTGCAAAGCGGAGAAATAGATAAGTTAAGTCCAGAAGAAGCTAAATACATAGACGATTTAAAAAACAATAAAATTAATTTATAATGCCAGACAAAAAGAAGATGAAGTGCAACGTACCTCGCCGAGATGTTCAAGGCGGCAAGAAGTTCGTAGTAAAAGCTTGCGAAGGTGGTAAAGAAAAGATTATTCGTTTCGGAGATGCGAATATGAAAATCAAAAAGAATATACCAGCTCGTAAGAAAAGCTATTGTGCTCGTAGTGCTGGCATCAAAGGTAAAGGAAAGATGTCCGCTAACTATTGGTCAAGAAAGGCTTGGGACTGCTAGTATGTTTAACTTTATATTAGAGTACTTCAAGGATTTAGAAAGTGAATACAACCAAGAAGGTTGGTACGAATAATGGCAAGATACGATACATACACTCGCTTCGATGACAGAATGTTGGAGGAGCTAGACCGCGGATTCATTGGATTCAATAATCGTCTACGCCCAGACCAGTTGACCTCTGGTATTTTATTTGATAGCCAAAATGGTAGAATGGCTCAAAACGGCGAGTGGCAAACTCGTAAAGGTATTGATAATATTAAGGCACCTTTATCTGTAGGTGGATCAGCTTTGACTTTACCTTTTACTTTAGATGATGATTTAAGTGGAACAGCTTCTGTAGTAAGCAATGAATTAGTTATTACATTCGGTTCTAGTCACGGTTTAGGTACATCTGGTACAGCTAATATAACTTTGTTTGATTTAAGTTCAGCAACTATATCTCCAGCTACCACAACTGGAAATTATACAGCTACAATAACTGGTTCTACTACATTAAAGTTGACTGACAAAACTTATACTTCAGCATCTGGAACTATAATTATCGGTGGTGCACAATTAGCCGGAACTCCGGCACTTAATGATACTGCCGTCAATGAAGTATATGGTTCTTGTATTTTCTCTGATCCCAACGATGAGTCCGAAAGCTATATAATTTTAGCCGCTAACACAAAGGCTGTAGCAATCAAAGTTTCAGATCCTAGTACTGAATACGATTTAGCATATCCCGGAGGTGAGACCATTTCATCTCCAGTTGAAATGATTCAAGCATTTAATAAACTGATTATATTCCGCAAAGGAGATACACCCTTTGAAAAAGATTTATCCGCTACAAATATTAATACAGAGCCAACCTTAGACAAGGTGTCAAGCGGAGAGTATAGTCAGCCCACTCAGATTGTTTGTGCAAGCGGTGAGTTCGCTTTGATTGAAAACCGAGGAGTAGTACACCAAACAGACGGAGTATCTCAAGGAGATATTATTTCAGTAGTAGGAGATAAAACACTTTCTGGTGACCAAACATCTGGTTTAGTAATAGGGGAAAGATTTACGGTAGCTAAAGTATTTACTGCTGGTTCTACTACAAGTATAACAGCTGCTACTGCTTCAGTTGTAAGTGGTGGTGAGTTTGATGGACTATATAAGGTTACAGCTACCGCAGCTAGTCACGGAAAAAATGTTGGAGATCCAATTACAATAGATGGTTTCGGTGACACAAAGATTGACGGAAAAAGATTTGTTGCAGAGATAAGTGGGAATGATATAATATTTTATGTTCCACAGAATCCTTCTACTACAATTAGTGGAGACGAAACTCTAGCTCTAGCCGCTGGATTTGAGTTTTATTTGGACGCATCTAAGACAAGCACCCACGTAACAGATGGACAAAGCTTAACAAGTACACCAGTATTTACTCGTAAGGTTTCCGAAGGACTAGGATTTACTCATATGCCAGCACCGGAGTACGGTGTATATCACCAACGCAGACTCGCGGTTCCCTATCGCTATAGCGTAGATGACGTAGCTGATACATATTCGGATCGTAAAATATTCGATGAGATTCTTATATCAGATATTCTTGATACAGATACATACGACCAAGTATACGGACAGTTTAGATTCAATGCTGGTAAATCCGATTTTAACGTAGGTATGTTATCATTCTCTGACGATAAGTTAGTTGTATTCAACAGAAATAGCATTCATATCGTAGTAGGAAACGGAGACTTAAGTGGATTCCAATCTCAGCTACTTACGGATGAAGTTGGATTAACTGCGAAAAACTCAGTGATTCAAGTCGGTAATCAGATTATATTCTTATCGGATAACGGTGTTTACGGACTTAGCTTTGTGGACTTATATAACCTTCGCGGAAATGAAGTACCACTATCTGAAAGTATTCAGAAGACAATAGATACAATAAACAAAGCACACGTAGATAAAGCTAGTGCTATATACTTCGATAACAAATATTACTTAGCTGTTCCTACTGGAACTTCTGAGGTAAATAATACTTTGTTGATTTACAACTTCTTAAACAAAAGTTGGGAGTCCATAGATAATGTAAACAATGTAGACACAGATGGTAACACCTTTTCCTCCTTTGAGTTTACTAACTTACTAGTAGCTGGTAAAGGTTTAAAAAGAGGTGTGTACGTAACAAACACAGACGGCGGTATTCATAAGCTAGAAGTATTTGAAGACGGTATTGACAGAGTAATCACAGACATTGGTAGCCCTCCTACAGTAAAAAGCACTAGAGTTCAAGGTTCAGTCACTACTAGAATGTTTACATTAGGTTCAATAGACCGCAAGAAGTTCAATAACTTCGAGCTACATTTGCAATCCGGTCTAGATAATTCATCTGATGTTTTTATAGCTGCTACAACAGAAAACTTAGATAGTAAGGTTTTAGACGAAAATGGTGACTTAGTTGATGGAGCCATTAATCTCAAAAATGCTAGTGATTATCTCGGCGGAGTAATAGCCTCAGATGAAGATGTATCTGTCAGAGGACGTATCGGAAACAAAAGAGCCTACGGCTTACAACTCACTTTAACAAGCACTCTAGGTAGACCTAGATTCAGATCTCTCAAAATCGCCGGAGCCGAGACGTTCCGCTCGACAAGTAGTGTACAATAGTAATAAATAATTTGATAAGATATGTCTATTTTAGTAAAAGGAACCGACTTTGGTCCAACAGAACAAGTAACATCAACGAAGCTAGATAATCTAGTAGATGCAGCTAAATTTACAAACACTTCAGAGACTGCTGTGTCTTATACTGGTAGCACTGGTACTTGCTTACAAGGCGGCGGATTAGAGGTTACATCAGCTGGTCAATTACAAGTAAAAGACGGCGAAATCACTACAGCTAAACTAAACGATAATGCTGTCACTACAGCTAAGATTACTGATTTAAATGTAACTACCGCAAAGATTGCTGCTGACGCTGTTACTACAGCAAAAATAGCCGATGATGTAGAGCTAGGAGGAAACCCTACTACGACTACTCAAACAGCTGGGAATAACAGTACCAGAATAGCTACTACAGCTTATGCTGATACTGCCGCTGAAAGTACTGGCGTTAAGGTAGCTACCTATGAATTAGCTAGTGATGGTCTAAGCTCTACTAAAACTGTACAATTAACAGAACAAGCTGATCCAGATAATATTGCTACTGTTTCCAGTGGAGTTATATCTATAGGTGCTGGTACCTATCTTGTAAGATTTTATGGATTTTATGATTTCCAACAAGGTGATTTACGTGTTGATTATACAATAAATAGTACCGTTATTGCGACCCATACATTATCACACGATAGTGATAATAATAACTTTGCTAAAGATTACATTCACGTAAATGCTTCCGGAACAGATACTGTAAAAATTGACGTTGTTGAACTAACTGATTTTACCAATGTGAATGGGAAAAATCTAGGTATTACTATAATGAAATTAGGATCTTAATAATTTAATATGAAAAACTTTTTAATAGAATTTTTTAGACCTTTAGATAATCTTATCTTTAATTACTTCGTAAAGATCGGAGCCGTTAAGTGCATAGACCTCGGAACAGCATTTTCAGTAGGGAGCTCATTGCTTGGAGGTATTTTTGGAAGTAGAGGTGCAAAGAAAGCAGCTCGTCAAAGAGCAGCGGCATTACGAAAAGCTTATTCTCAATTTAGATCCCCAGAAGATATAATCGAACAGCAGTACGGAGATGGTCTTTATGGTGAACAAGCAATGAGTGCTATTTTAGGTAGAGAAGCTGAATTAATTCCACAGTTTCAAGAATTAGCAGAACTTAGAGCTCGTGGCATTCGTGACATCCAAGAGGAATCAAAGCTACGTCAGTTAGGTTTATTGGGTGAATACGGTGCAGATATTAGGGAAACCTTAGAGGACCCAAGATTAGCACAGCTAGCTGGTATGGATATAGCCGAAGCTGAAAGATTAACAGCCGAAGCTGCTGGACCACTAGGAGTAGAAGCCACTAGAACAGCTGAACAAACTGCACTAGGATTAGGTCAAAGAATGGGAAGAGTAGGAGATGCTTCTACATTAGCTAGAGCTGCCCTAGGTAGAGAGTCCGCACAAAGATCACGTAGACAAGAAGCCGCTGGTGCACGTCAAAGAGCTTTGGTATCAGCTGGGCAAGCTAGAATAGATCCGTTTAAATTTATGTTTGGTTTACCTTCTGTAGAGGAACGTACGTTCTTAGAAGCTGGATTACGTCCACAAGTAACAGACCCCGGACAAGCGATTAATCTAGGATCCGCAGAAGATTTACGAAAAGCACAAGCAATTTTAGGACAAGGACTAGCACAAGCTCAAGGAACTGCGGCAAGTGGACAGATACTAGGAAGTATGTTCGGTTCAATCGGAAGTACTTTAGGTGGTATGGATTTCGGTAGCCGAGGAGTTACTGGAGCTCAAATTGGATCTTATGGTCAAAACTTATTAAATCAAGCCGGACAAATACAAGGTCAATTAGGTTCATTTAGTAACATCAGTCCTTTTGGAGGTCAAATGCAACAATCAACTCCATTTGGAGGATTAACATTTCCATAATTATGCTTAGAGGATCATCACCAATTCAATTATCTCAACTCGATATAAGCCCCGCAATTCAAGCTGGGGCTTTGGAGCAACAAGCTGCTGTGAACTTAGCGAGCAGTGTGAATGAAGCCATCAAGGACTTTAGTAATAAACAAGAAGAGAAGAAGCAGAAGAAGATGACTATATCTGCTTTAGAGGAGCTTGTTCCCGGAATGAGTAAAGAGTTTTATACAGCCGCTGCTGGAAACAAAGATTTACAAAGCAGTCTAATTGATGCTCAAGTTGCTAGACAAAAAGCTGAAGATCAAAAAATAACTCAAGGTGCTTACTATTTATCTCAGTTCCCACAAGAACAAAGAAAAGATATAGCTGAAGAATTAGGTCTACCCCTACCTCCAGAACCAGAAGTTCCAGAAGTCATACCATTTGATGTAGGAGGATTTGAAACTAGAATTATTGGAACTGGAGACGAAAGATTAGCGGAACAATTAGAAGCAATCAAACAGAATCCAGATAATCCTCAAAATGCAACAGCGTTAGAGTTGTTAGGAATGCCAGCAGATGCTATACCTTCTTACTTGGAATCATTGAAAGCCGCACGAACTGAAGCGTTGGTTACACCTACTCCTACAGAAGAAGTAGTAACAGAAGAACCAGATGATTCAGTGGCAGAAAATGTTTTATACAGCCCAGTAGTCGAAGCTCCTTTAAAACTTGGAGCTGATGTTTTGGGTCAATTTGTAGATGTGCCAGCTGCTTTAATGAATCTCGCAAAACCAGAAAGTAAAAAATTTAAAACAGTATATACGCCAGATGCACCAGTTACTCCATCTTTAGGTAGTGAAGGATTAAAGCAAATACTTAGTAGAACAAGAGAAAGTTTAATTGTACCAACTTTAAAAGCACTTGGTTTTATTGAGGATTAGCAATGGCATTAGATCTAGAATATTTAAGGCAATATAAGAGTCAAACAAGTCAGCCTACTGGAGGTCCGACTTTAGACTTAGAGTACTTGAGAAAAAAAAGAGAAGAGGAAGAACCTTCTTTGGCTAAAATTGGTGCTGGATTTGTAACCGATATTGCTATATCAGAAACAGCTAGACTAGGTGGTGCAGCTACTGGAGCAGCTATAGGTACAGCCTTTGCCCCCGGAGTAGGTACAGCTATCGGAGCTGGTATTGGATACGTTGTAGGTGCATTAGGCGGTGGTGCTATGGGTTCTAGGGTACGCCAAAATATAATAGATCCAAATGCTGAATTAGACCAAGGTCAGATGGTAGCAGATGCTTTGATAAATCTTATACCGGGAGTCGGCGTAGGTAAATCCGTAGTTAAAGGTATAGCTTCTCAAGCAGCAATCGGTGCTGGTATTTCTGGTGGAGCTCAAGTAGTAGAAGCTATTGTAAATAAAGAAGAACTTCCTACCTTAGAAGAACTAACAAAAGCTGGGTTGACTGGAGCTGTTCTCGGTGGAGGATTAGGACTCACTGGAAAAGCATTTGAAAAAGCTTACACTAAGTTTGCTGGTATGCCTACTCGTAATTTAACTGAAGCATTTCGCCGAGGTGATCCAGATGCTAAGATAATTGTAGGCGGAGTAGAGAAAACATCCAAAGAGTTCTCTGATGAAGTAGCTAAAAGATACCAAGATATTGGAATCAATATCAGAGAGAAATACGATGATGAATTTATTAGAGCTAAGCTATTGCAAGATATATCCGCTGGTGGTCAGCTAAAAACTAAAGGCGGTAAGCTGAAGGTTACTTCAGATGAAATGGATTACTACCTACAAAGAAGATTGGCTGAAGGAAAGATTGATTCCAAACTTCAAAGAGTAGAAGATGAAATAAATTTAGATGCTGCATTTTTATTAAACAAATCAGATGAGATTGGAAAGAGTACAGCTGATTTATCAAAGGGTGTAAATGATTACCTATATGCTAAACACGCAGTTGCTTACAATAAAGCTAACCGCTTGAAGTTCGGAGGAGATGGAGCCGCTGGTATATCCACCAAAGAAGCTAAATCCATCATTAGTAAATTTGAAGATAGTGGATTAGATAAAACGCTAAAGAACTCTATTGATAACAGAAAGAAACTCTCTAGGGAAATATTAGATACTCTTGAAGAGGGTGGATTAATATCAAAGAAAGAAGCGGATAGATTGCGTAAAGAGTTTCCGGACTACGTACCATTGAATCGCATAATGGATACTGATGATGTAGCCGATGCTCAAAAGATTTTAACCTCTAGTTCAACTAAATTTGAAACCTTACAAAGTGGTGTACGTAGAGCATTTGGTTCAGAGAGAGAAGTAACGGATATTGCACAAAATATTGTAGATAATCTAGGTGGTGCAGTTCGCCGAGCTGAAGTCAATAAAGCCAATCTATCATTTGTAAAATTATTAAGATCAAATCCTAAGACTGCTAAAGATTTAGGAATTAGAGCAAGGGAGCCTAAGATTATAGGAACTAGAGTAGTAAAAGATATGTCCGAAGAAGCTCAGTTAGCTAGGTCATTAGGAAAGAAACCTAAGTCACAAAAGGTTCCCATCTATGAAAGAGCTGATAGGAATGTACTTACAGTATTTGAAAATGGAAAAAGACTATTTGTTGAGTTCGATGATCCTACATTGGCTAGAACATTTAAGGGTTCGGACAAGAGAGAGTTGAACTCAATTCTCAAAGGTATGTACGGAATGAATAGGTTCCTTGGTGGTATGTATACTAGATTGTCGCCGGAGTTCGTTATACCTAATTTGTTCCGTGACCGTTCTGAAGCTCTTGTAAATAATCTAGCTAAGATGAAAGGTCTACAAGCACTGAAGACTCTTAATCCCATTGAAGATATGAGAGTTATCCGCCGGAATATATTTGGAGGAAAAGCTGATAGCCCCAGACAACAGCAGTTGGATTCTTTGTATAAGCAATTTAAACAAGACGGAGGTAGTACTGGTGGACTAGGATTGGACACAGTTAAAGACATTGAGAAAAGAATGGATGAATTATCTAAGAAGCTCAATGCACCTACTAAGACTAAAGTAAAAGCTTTGAATGATTTGATTAATAACATCAATGAAATCGTTGAGGATTCTACTCGTTTTGCTACGTACCGAAATGGTTTAGCTTCTGGTATGACTAGAGATCAAGCTGCATTTGCTGCTCGTAACAGTTCTTTCGATCCTAAATTAAAGGGTAGAGAAGGAGATGCATTAAAGGCTCTTTACTTATTCTCTAATCCAGCTATCCAAGGTGCTAAGAACTTCTTAAGAAGTATGAAGAATAAAAAGGTTGCGGCTACTGTAGGTGGTGGATTGATAGCTGTTACTACAGCTCTTGATAAATATAACTCAATGATAGATGAGGACTACCGTCAAAAGATTCCCAAGTGGAAACTTGATAAGCACTTAACTATCGTAAGAGGAAAGAATGAAGATGGTTCTTTAGATTATCTTTCTATTCCTATTGGTTACTCTATGGTTCCATTTAAGATGGCTGCGGACTTAACTCAGCGTATTGCTAGACAAGACGGAGAACTAGACAGCGTAAAAGAAATAGCTACAAGCTTTGGTCAAGCTGTTATTGATTCATATAACCCTATGGGTGGTTCTCCAGTTCCAACTATATTAAGACCTATGACTGAGTTAGCTCAAAACAAAGATGGATTAGGTAGAGACATCAGACCTTCTTGGTTGGAAACTAAAAATATAAGTGCTACTGAACAAATATTTCCTTGGACTGCCGATACTCAAGGCGGCGAGTTAGCTATGTCAATGGCTGATCAATTAAAAGATATGGGATACGAAGTATCTCCAGAGAATCTATTGTACTTGTATCAGACTTACACTGGAGGTCCCGGTCAGACAGTAAAGAGATTGTTAGATTTGACTTCAAAGATGTACAACAGTGAAAAGATAAATAGAAATGATGTACCAATCCTTAGAAGATTTTATGGCAGAACATTCACTGATGTATTTGAGAAAAGAACTGGTGACAGATCCATCATAGAGAACTTAGAGAAACAAGAGAATACAGAATCCGCAGCTGCAACTAGAATAGCTAGTCAAATACTAAGGAGATATAACGAAGCATCTCAGTTTGACAAGCAGTTTGTTCTTATGCAACAGATGTCTAGACCGGATGTAAATGATGCGGTTCGCCGAAGAGTACAAACTAAGCTAGATGAAAAAGCAAAAGGATTAACTTCTATAGATAGACAAGCAAAGAATTTAACAGTAGCTAAAAGAGCTGAGTACTACAAAGAAAAAATAAGTACTTTGCCTCCATCACAAGTACAGTTATATATTCAAGACCAAATAGAAAAAGGCGTAATGTCTAAAAGGGTTCTTGATGTAATGAGAGATCAAGAATCTTTTAAGCAGTTCTTCGGACAATAAAAAAGCCCCCACCGAAAAACAAAACAAAACGGTGAGGGCTAGTAGATAATGGTTAACAATAAACCTAACTGCTCTAAGACATATTAGAAAGTAATTCTTTGAGGTATTTCTTTTGCTCTTGTAACTCCTTGCGGCGTTCTTCAAGAGCCTCTATCCTATAGGACACAGTCCTTGATTCTTCACGGATAAGATTTATCCTAGTGTGCAGTCTCTCGATGTTATCGTTCATTAGCTCTTAGTTATTTGTAGGCTTAGTGTGAAGTTTAAGACTCCTACTGATAGCCAAATAATTCTGTCCCCTTTGAGTCCATCAACCTCTACAAAGATAGAAGGAATGATATAGATTTCGGGAACCTTGAATATATGTAATCTCATAAAAGTAAAATAGTTGCGTCCTTTGCCGAGAGGTATCCTATTGGCTTCTCCGACTTCCCTTGTTTTGTGAACTCTGTGGAGTTCGGTAATAGTTTCGTAGTCCATTTGAAATCATAATCCTTTCTAGTTAATTTGCTGATGTTGTAAAGATAAACAGTTTTGTTTACTTCCGTCAAGAAAATAAAATCCTTTTTAAGATTTTTTGCTATCTCCATATTGGAGTTGTACTTGATGGCTTCTATGAACCACGGATCCCAAGCTTGAGATCTGCACTTCACTTCGATAATGTATTTGTCACATTCGAAATCGAATGGACTAAACTGGTCTTCTGGTTCTATCAGAGTTCCCAGTTGGGGGTAGAGTTTTTCGAGTCCTCTTGCGACTGCTCTTTCTTTATCCTTCATAAATTAAAAGATGTAGGCGGCGAAAGGGAATATGATTAACCCACCACCGTCTTAATAGGCGGACTACCTACATCAAAGTATTACATAAACAGACCTTTATTAGTGTAGAACTTGAACTTACCTTTTACGTCTCTCTCTCCTTCTCTGTTCTTTGCTACGTTGTACTTCATACTGATATAAGATCCTAATCCGTCAAGTCTTTTCGATGCTTCTATGTCATCATTTTCTGCCCACATAAGAATGATAACATCCGCATCATTCTCAATATCGCCGGAATCCTTGAGGTCGTAGATAGCTAGACCACCTTCTCTTCTGGCACCCTCACGATTTACTTGAGAGAGGAGTAACACTCCTATGTTTAACTCAAGTGCAAGTTGCTTGATAGTGTGAGAGATATTGGCTACTGCATCGTTCTTTGATTGGTTCTTGTTACTGAATGGAATCAGCTGTAGATAATCTATTACCAATAGCTTTACTCCATATCGGCGAACCATAGTCCTAGCGTGAGAACAAAGCTCTCCAATGTTCTTGATGCTGTGCACTGTATAGATGGGCATATCCTTTAGGCTATCGCATCCTTCCCTAATCTTTTTCATCTTGTCATCAGCAATTACTTTGTCCTTAATTTGCCGTAGGTTCGCCCCGGATTTGCAAGTGAGGATACGTTTAAGGACTTGCTTTTGAGGCATCTCTAGGCTAAATACGCCGCATTTAGTGCCATCCTTGTAGGCTGATCGAGCTACAATATTTAGGGCTAACTGGGATTTACCACAAGATGTAGGAGCAGAGATAACCACAACCTCGCCGGCACCGATACCTCCGTTACCTAGCTTATCGTCTAAGTGTGGGATGTGGGTCTTGACTACGTCCTCTGTCCATTCGCCGGATAACTGCTGCTCGAACTCTGTTTGAAGTTCTTCAACGGCGTTACTAATGGTCATATCAAAACCAGTTGTGGTCTCTAAGTCCAAAAGACTACTCTCTACATCACCTCGGATTGTTTCCGTTTCTTCGGATTCGTCCTCGGCTTTCTCAAGAGCAACCTTGAAAGTTCTTATCATCTTGCGAAGGTTTGATTTCTCCTTCACGACATTGGCACAATTCTGGGCATCTAAAGTAGATGTGTGCTTTTCCATTAAAGTGCTTATCATTGTCATTCCGTCAACGTCCTCAAAGCTAGAGGAACGTTTAAGCTCCTCTATCAATGAGATTTCGTTTAAGGGTTCGCCCTTTTGGGCGAGTGAACTGACACTTTGAAAAACTAAGTTATGTCTAAAAAGATAAAAGTCATCTGCCTTTATCTTGTGAGCAATGCTGTCGTAGAAGTCACTGCTTCCGTCAGCCAGACAGTGAGCAAGGACTCTCTCCTCGGCATCCACATTCTTCGGTATCTTTAATTCGTTTTCTTCCATCATCTATTTGTTCTTTCATAACCCTTAGGCATTGTCCTAAATATCTAAGGTGATTCTTTTTTTCGCTTTCAATTTTGTTTTCAGTTGCCTCATTCTGTAAGTGTATTGCGAGGTCAACTCCGTCATATAGATTGTTAAGAAGTTTATTAGTCATAGAGTATTATCATATCATTTGAGTCCATTTTTAGTTTTGTATATCGTCCAATTCTTTTGGTAACTCGTTGTCCTCTATGGCTTTAACAGTCCATAGCCAACAAGCCATATTCCAAAGTACTGCCCCGAAGTGGTCTTCGGTAGCGTCCTTATCTCTGCATTGCATAAGATGTCTGTACGCCGCATCACAGTACCTAGAGGTAGGAATACCCTTCCTCCAATTATCAGCTCCGTACTTAGTAGCTCCGTCCTCGAAGCGTCTAGCCATTGCCATAATTGCACAAGTGGGTATCATACTGGGCATACCTTTGCCCTTCATAGAGTCTCGAACCGCCCCCGTATCGAAGGCGGTTCTAGCTCCAGAGTCTGGTAAAGTAGAAGACATTAGAAAGGATCTTCTTCAGTCGCTACTGCTTCTTTCTTAGTTTGCTTCTGAGATTCAGAAACTGATAGAGAGAAGTATTTGCCAACCTTGTCACTTGTTTTAACCCAAGCGGCTAGTTGGTAGTCTGTGCCTCCAACGTTGATAGTTCCACGAAAGTCTGGCTGACGTTCGTTTTCTTTATCGTTCTTGAATAGGGCACCTTTATCTGTATTATCGTATTTACTCATTGTTATTATTATTATATATTAAAATTACATTAGTCCATCAAAGGCATCTGTCTTTTGAACTGCCTTGGTTGGTGTCTTAGATTTAGCAACGGCTTTCGGTTGGGACTCTCTGGACTTGCCGTGATCATTAGTAGCGTCCGCATCTTTGGTATCGTCAATAGCGAAGAGACCATTGAGAGCGTACTTACGAGCGTAAGAACTGGCTGATCCAGTAATCTGTGCATCGTCCATACCCTTCTTAGTTTCTGCTTCTCTAGCAAAGGCTGATACTTCTGCTATCACATCGTGATCACAAAGCATTGCAGTTGCTTTAACATATACTCTACCTCCGACCTCTACTACATCGTCTGATATAGTTAAGTCACAGTTGTACTTCTTCAATAGAGGCTTGATAGCTTCTAAGATGTCTTCGGCTGATCTGTATTTGTACCCGCCGAATTTATTAGTTTGTCCTTTTGGAGCTTTTAGTTCCGTCTGAATGGAACTAAGTATGTTTACTTCTTTTGTTTCTTTTGTCATTGTTTTATTATTTGTTTATAGAGTTCTGTTCTCTCTTTTGCATTCTTGCATTTCGAGATGTCGTCTCTGTTTGTGCCAAATTTTAAGAGGATG
>Ga0181394_1000831_pt1 | contig 13427 bp, 10 predicted proteins | sample 17SPOviralmetaG_FD_130123 | JGI IMG/M metagenome (GOLD analysis project Ga0181394, IMG submission 130123) | Marine viral communities from the oligotrophic San Pedro Time Series (SPOT) site, San Pedro Channel, CA, USA - 17 SPOT_SRF_2010-11-23 | ecosystem: Environmental > Aquatic > Marine > Strait...
CTTTGATGGTTTTCCGGTGATGCCACCTCAAGACATAGTTTCTCAAGATGTAGATTTCGATGGAACATCTACTGTATCCAGATTTAACGCTTCAAGAAATGAATCCATAAGAGAAACTATAACAATGTATTCAAGACCCACCGCTTTCGGTCCACCAACAGCCGGCAGTTTTACAACTCTCGACTGGAATGGAATTAACTTTTGGATAGGTTCTGATTGGGGCTATAACTTTCCATATACTCCCCCTTATTATCATGGTGATGCTTGGTGTGACTTAATCTTCTACGCAGACACCACAAAGAAATACACTTTAGATGAAATTTTATCTCAAGTAAAACAATATCCTTATTTCACTAGATATTGGCACCCATCTTTCCACGATGCCATAAGGGATTTGTCCGCTTACAGTGGTTCGACTCATATCACACCAAATTCTAAGTATAGCGACTATGATTCATCTAAGTGGAGAGAGCTGATTGATGATGGTATCTACGACCTCGACACTCGAAGCCAAAACATTATTAGTGGACAATGGCCACTCGGCACAGATGATACTGATAGTGGTGAAGCTCTTTGGACCTATGGAAGCTTTGCGGATGGGCCCCAATCGCCAACGCGAGTAAACTATAACGCAATGCAGCTAGATTCTTCCGTAAACATCTTCGGAAAAGGAACAATCCGAACAAAAAATCTTGAATCTGATGGATCCGATAATAGAGTTGAGGTTGCTTCTAGCACCACTGTTGCAGGTAAAACAAGGTGGATTATTCAACCAAAGTTTGAAACTCCAATTTTGAATTTCAATAAATATACTGATCTCAACGACAACAACTGCACCCCTCCACAGGTTGCAAAATCTCAAGTTCCTCGAGGAATGTGGCATCAATATGGCGACTTACCCGCTAAAGATGAGGGTGTTTTCCTTCAAATCGAAGACATTCCTAAGTTCTGGCTACGTGGTGCTCTTGGTATTGATAGGTATAATCCTAAAATCAAATCACTCGCAGATTTGGTTGGCTTTTCAAAAGAAAAAGTCCGTCTCGGTGAAGTTGCCAACGTTAAGGAAATTTCCGAAGCTGTCGTTGCCGTTCCTTTCATTGAGAAGGACGGAACTCGACAATTCTTTTCAATCCCACGAGCCGACATTGATTCTTGCATTGGAGCAGTAAAACGTGAAGTGGAAGAAGGCACATTCGTTGCTGGTGGTCCACCAAAAGCCGGAGACTCCGTCTACCAAATGGTGAAAAAGATGCAGAAGTATGTGTTCCCTCCATCAATGGATTTTGTTCGCTATAAAGAGATTGACCCATTTGCAATGTATATCTTTGAGTTCAAACACAACTTGACAAAGCAAGACCTTGCCGACATTTGGCAAAACCTTCCTCCGGAGATCGGAACAAGAATGGAAGAAGCCGAAGCAACAATCTCTCATGAATTGCTTGCCCACGAACTTCTCGGTGGCGGAGCCGTTGTTAAAAATGGAACCTTGGACGATAACGCCGAAGGAAACGGAATCCCATCAAACATCCAATGGATGATCTTCAAAGCGAAGAAGCGAGCAAAGACAAATTACTTCGACAAAGTCGTAGCAAAGAAAGGAACAACCGAAGACACATCATCTCAACAACTTGAAAACGCCCAAGGACAAACTGGTGACGATTTAGGGATCACTTACAATTGGCCTTACGATTTCTTTTCTCTCGTAGAACTAGTTAAAATAGATGCTGAAGTGACGTTTGCGAACATCGAGAACGACGACAAAGGACAGAAGACAATCAAGAAAGTTGAGAAGAAGAATCCTCTTGAAGTCTCGAAAACTCGAGCAGTTGCTCGTGGCATCAACATTGGAAGAGGAAAAGGTAAGTCTAAGAAATGACATTTTTTGATAAAAAACAAGATGTGCTTAAAATTGAATTGACTCCCTATGGACGCTCCCTGCTGTCCAACGGGAAGTTAATGCCAAAATATTACGCATTCTTTGACGATGACATCGTCTACGATATAACCACGATTGGTGGAACAGAGGATCAAGATGCAATCAAAGATCGCATTCTCACACAGACTCCTCGACTAAGACCACAGAGAGATTTATCTTCTCCAGAAAACCTTATCTCGAACTTCGAACGTGGTGAGAGCTCCTCTCGTCCATTCTCGCAGGTTCAATTGAATTACCTAACCGAACCCCTAGGGACAAGTGACGGAACGGAAAGAAACGCATCCTCGTGGCGATTAACAACCATCTTGGGGGAGATTGATTCTGTAGAGTCTACCTATGTCGTGTCTGGTTCTTATCTTAGACAAATTCCTCAAATTGACATGACGCTAGAATACACTATGCAAGTTCGCAACGCAAGAGATGATTCTCCCATCAGAGGACAAGCGATCTCCTCAGTGGCTCCAGCATCAGAAATTTTTGATGATGGAACTTACATTGAGGTCCTTGACGATCAAATCATCGCAAGAATTATTGAAGAGAACGGATTCACATTCAAAGAAGGTCTCGAGATTGAAGCTTATATGTTTGAAGATGAAGAAACGCTTAAGCCACTCAAGATGATGCCGAAAATGAAATCAATCGTCAACGACATGCTTGTCGATGTTGATGATGAGTTTGTTCCAACAGACGAAAATTATCTTGAACATTACATAACAATTTATTATGATGAAGCAATCCCAGACTCCGACCTATGTAAGGGAGTCTCGAAACTTAAGAAAGAGGACATTCTTCTCGACATTGAAGTTGAGTGCCCAGATGAACAAGGTGTTGATTTTGATATCTATCGAACTCGCGTCACCGATGTGGAGAAATGCTAATGGCTATTGAGAATGTTGGACTTGGTAAGTTACCGAATGTTTATTTTGAAAAGATAACTCTCGAAGATCACGATGAAAAATCGTTTCGAGTCGTTTCTCATTTGATTGTTCTCGACGAACTTGACGAGTCAAGCTTCATTTGGTCAAACGATGCGCTTATGGCTGGTTTCATGAAGGTCGCGTTGATATCTACATCCAATCCTGCAATGCGGGACGAATTAACAAATGGTGATAATGTTCACCCAACAATGCTTAGAAAGTCGGAGTATTGGGACCACCAGAGCATGCTCAACATTTATGGTGTTGGAGACCTCTACAAGTCCGAAGATATCGACGACAAACATTTCAAATTAAAAGTGCCCATTCTAAAGCCCAAGGATGCCTCTGAACTGGCTTTGTTCGCTTACGCCTACATTGACCACAAAGAGCTTTCAAATTACCTTCACATCAAGCTTACGGGCCTCCTATCGCATTACATGGGCCCTGTTGCATCTGAGATTGTGATGGCTGGTGGTGTGATCCCCAAGACCACAAATCTATTTAGGAAGCCAAATAACGAAGTTTGGGCCGGCCCTGTTCATCAAGTTAATGATGAGTGGTATTCTGGACCTGAACCTGACGAAGATGGTCTTGATCTCACACTAGACCGAGCGAAAAACTCAAAGATTGTTGATTTTAGAAGTAGAGCTTTGATGGACCGATCATCTTTGACATTCCAAGCTTTGCCAATTTTATCTGATGTTCATTATTCGTTAAACTCAGAAGCTGATTTGTTCGGCGTTTTCTCAATCGACATGAAAAACCTTGTTTTGTCAAAGACAAAGTTCGGAAAGCAAATCTACGGATTGGATGAGGCTCTATTTCTCGTTGTAGTAAACTCTATGGTGATCAATTCAGCCGAAATCTCCCGACGACAAGTTCGATTTCGAAGACAAACAAACTATCTCGGAACAACCATGTTCTCAAAGGAAGATGTGTTACCTAGAGAGATGGTTGGATCAATGGCTGATTTAAAAGAGTTGGCGGTTGCAAACGATGCATTTATTAAATCCTTCACCTTTACGGACACCAATAAGAATGAAGGAGATCGTGGAGAATTCATTTATGAAGTCAACATGACATTTGTCGACAAGACACAAGACTTAATTGAAAGTTTCTTGTTGAACATAAAGACCAATTTAAACGGCCTGAAAGACCTTGTAAGACGTCTTAACTCTCCCAATAACTACAACGACTCTCTAGATGCTCTAAGACCCTCAGCATCCATTCCTGACACTTTGACGACTTATATCAAAGACTACTATAGATACATAGGAATGGTTAAAGATGTTAGCCCCGGTGACTTAATGGAAATGGAGAAAGCAAAACAATCGTCTTTCAATTTGTCAAATTATAAACGTAACTATGGTCTTAAATTTATTGACAATTATCAAAAACTTTACAACCTTTTTTCTCTTCGTTTCGGTGTTTCGCCAAAAGAGCTAAAATCTAATAAGACAAAGCCATCTTATGGTTATCCCCCCAACATCATTAAGATTTCAAAAACATTCGAAGATCTTGTGCAATTCAGCAATGTCGAATCATCTTATGACGTTCTCGGCAAGACCGACAATAAGGAGATCCTGATTCTCGAGAGAGAAGACATGGAGGCAAGAGCCGATCAAGAGATTGCAAGATTCTTCGATACATCAAAAGCTGTTTCATCTGATGACACTTTCTTGATTGACGACAATGACTCCGAAGCACTGAGGGATCTTGGATCTTCCAAGATGATGTTTCTCGCACCGTTGGCATTCCAGTTCCAAGGTCAAAAGATGTCAACAGAAACCATTGCGAACATCGACGCAGATCGAATCTCAGCCAAGTTCATCCAATCGAAAAATAAAAAATCAGAACGCAAGGTTTCTTCTCGAACAAAGCCTCAATTTAATCGCAAACCAATGAAAGCGAAGACAACAAACAAGCGAAAAACAATGAGAAAGTCGAGATTTAAGAAAAGTCGATTTAAGTTTAACTTTAGACCTGTTGCATTAAAGATTAACCAACTCAGCAAAAAGCGTGAAGACTACCGTGATTCATCAGAATATCTCGGAGGTAACTCTGAGTTTATAAACATAGAGACAAGAACAGACCGCTCAATCGATGCAAAAGACACAAAACAAGCAATGCTGCGTTTCTCTATTGCAAATGAAGTATCGGTCAAAAGAAGCAAGAAGCAATTCGACTTGACCGAGAAAGGAAGTTTCTATGAAAAACTGAAGACGTCGAAACACTACAGCCCTGAGAAGTTGCGTAAATTACCACTCGCAACAAAGGCATTATTCAACTCAAGATCGAGAGCAGCCAAGAACAACATTCACGAAGCAGAATCAGACATTCTGAAAGAAGTTGATACTAAGGTTGCTACAGAAATGATCTTCCATGCAAACCAGAAGATTGAAGCTCTACATGGCTACGAAAAAAATGACATGGGAGAATCAATCATGTCTAAGCCAATTTGGGTTGAATTGACAGATGAATTGCTAGATGAAAGAACGGAGCTTTTGTGCAAAATGACCTATGTAGAAGACGCAGCAATAGGTGTAGTTCCTGCTCAAGAATTCAAGATGCCGGTTTTGAATTCAACATTTATTGTCAAAGGAAGTGCGATCACTCCCGTTGATCAAGATGTGATGATGGACACCGTTGAGGAGTTACCAGAGATTTCAGAAGTAGCCTACACAACAAGCAATATCGTAAGACAACCAGGGAGTTAACCATGGCTAAAAAAAAGTTTTCAAATTCCAGAATCGACAATCTATTGGATGCCGCCGGTAAAGCAAAGATTGTTTCAAAAACATCTCAAAGAGAAGCTAAGATAGAGAACTCAAGCCGTAAAGATGTGAGGATAAAAATCTTATCTAGCGAAATCAAAGAAGATGATGAGAGCATTTATGAAATTGCAAAAATAAGAATAGACTCTGTAGATGGTAAAAGAAAAACAATCGCTGATGCTATTGACTTGAGAGCAAACAATGAAAACCATGTTATTTCAATTCCAACAATGGCTAGCTTAAATGACGAAGATGAGAAGAATATAACTCAATCCACGCCAACCTACTCAATAGATGCTAAGTTTAATTACATTTCTCAAGATTATGACAACCTTCAAGCATCGATCGATGAATGGAATTTAAACTCATTTTTAGATGATTGCTCAAAAGACGAAATCTTAAACTTTCAAAAGAGAAAAAACTCAAAGATCACTAACTTCTCTAGAGGAAATAGGATGAAGAACTTTGTAGTTCCCCAAGACGTGTCGGCAAAATTTAAGTCTGATGCTCCCTACTATGTCAGGATTGGTTTAAACGACTCTGTTGGAGGAGGCGTTTCAAAATTTCTACAGAAAATTGGAATATTTGATGAAGTGTTGAATTCTTATCTTAATTCAAATAAGACTCAAAAAGAATTTAACATCCAAGAAGGACAAAACGTAACAGAGGAGATGTCCGTAGATGTCTTCGAGATAACAAGATTTTTTGATGAAGAAGTTAAAATTGACTTAGATAACTTTTATGGACTAAATCAAGAAACTTCTGCTTCGAAAATGAGCTATGACCTAAGAAAACATTTGCTTAAAGGATATTTGAAGAACACTACCAAAAATGGTTTTAGAACTTTTGAAGAAATCCATGACAACATAGAGTGTCATAAAGAGGCTCTTTGCTACTCTGTTGAGAAATTTAATGAATTTGAAGTGGATAGTGCTAGAGTTCAAAACCTGTTCGCACCTGCTGGTGATTTATCGAGTACGATTTTAGATACTCAAGTTAAATATGGAACAACTTATGTTTATAAAGTAACAGGCCACTACATGATTGTTGGAAACTCCTACTCATATGACAATCTTAGATTTTATAAAGAAGATGGCATAACATTTGCCACAGCAGAAGTTATTAATAAACCATCTATAACAATTGTCCCTCATAGTCTGTTCACTGTGGACAAGACAATTATCCAACCTCCACCGGTAGCTCCACAAGTTACCTTCAAGACTGAGAGCAGCTCTACAAGTCAAATTGAAATTTACCTATCCCCTACAAAAGCAGAGATCACAGAGCCTTTTGTCGAACTCACAGAAGCGGATAGACAACAGTTTGTGCAAATGAGAAACTATTCATCTATCATGGGAGACAAGTTCACTTTCTCGACAGGAACTCAATCTGGATTATTTGAGGTTTTCAGAATGAGCAGGCCACCAGAATCAATTCTAGAATTCTCGGATAAAAAACTTTCCGAGGTTCGAATGCCATTCAGATCAACAGATGCTATCTACAAGGATTACATAGATAGCAACGAAGACTACTATTACATTTTTAGACAAGTTAATAGCAAAGGATTGGTTTCGAATCCAACATCTGTTTTTAAGGCAAGATTGGTTGTTGATGCTGATGATGCAAAAGTCGTTTTAGAGTCTTATGATTTTCCTGAGAGAGTTGTGAGTGAGCCAAGAAGAGAATTTAAATCAATGCTTCAAATCAAACCAGCTACCGAACAGATCTTGTTTAACGATCAACAGGATGCTTTGTTTGGAAAATCATCCGCCGCAGGTCTTTTGGATGACCTTAGATTGGGATTTACACAACATACAGTGTGGGGCAGAAAAATAAAGCTTAGAATCAGATCAAAAACCTCAGGTAAGATAATTGACATAAACATTGATTTTGAGCTAGCAAAAAACAAAACTAAAGAAGAATTCTAAAAAGAGAGCTATTTAGGGAAGAAATATTAGGAGAAAACACAATGGGTTTTTTAGATAACAGTGGTGACATCATATTGGACGTTGTCCTTACCGATCATGGGCGGATGCTCTTAGCAAAGGGTGATGGATCATTCCAAATCACAAAGTTTGCTCTTGGAGATGAAGAGATTGACTATTCTCTTTACAATAATTTACATGCAAGCGGAAGTGCTTACTACGATCTCGAGATCCTTCAAACTCCGATCTTGGAAGCTTTTACAAACAATGCTTCATCTATGAAGACTCGTTTGCAAACCTACACCAATCTTGAACTGCTATTCTTACCAGTTATGCGATTAAACGAAACAATGTCTATCAACGACAGAACCTCAGGAACAGTTGCATCAGATGGTGCTTTCGTAGTTGCAGTTGATGCAGCGACGGAAGATGGAAACGGCGGAGCAACAACAACTGGTGTTGCAGTTACAAACGATGGCAAAGTCCGACAAGGATTTATGCTAGGAGAATCTATTGGCGGTTCGATCATTAAAGTTGATCAGGGACTTGACACAACTGAGATTTCTCCAAAGCGAAGACTGGATGATGATCTAAAGGAAACAAGTTATATACTTCAGATGGATAATCGTTTAGGCAAACTTGTTGATACTCAAGGAACTCTCGCAGCTTTCGATTACATCGACGATGATAACATAGCCTACTATACTGTTGATTTGGGAGACACATTTGTTTCTGAGATCACAGTAGACACTAAAGACCCTAAAGAAGTTATTCGCGGGCCTCGTGGAAGTCGAGTAGAATTTAGAATCCAATCATCAATGGATTTGAATACTAGTTCATTCTTGTTTGAACAACTTGGTGGAACTACTACGTTGGCAGATGCTGCAACGCCTCCAACAACATCAGACGTTCTGTTTATAGATTCAAACGTTCGTTTAGTGGGCGTTAAAACAGGTGTCATGATTGACATCCCATTAAGATATGTAAGATTAGCATAAGGAAAGATAAAATGACATTCAAACCATTAAACGAAAATGACACCGTAAACACTCGAACCCTTCTTCATGAAGCTATCCCACTTGCTGGAACTATTATTTCCGGGTCTTATGTCGACACAACATTGACTCCCGACGAACCTACAAACTTAAAGAGCTATTCTCACGGAATGTTCCAAACCGTTTATGACTATGCCTACTTAAGCTCTTCTGCTAATCACATCTTTGATATTACATGCGGAGTCTCATCAACAGCAGGTAAGACATTTGGCACCGATGGAATGGAAAGCAAAAAGAGAAACATTTATGGACAAATGGCACAACTTCTCATGGGTTATGACCTAACAGGTTCGGTTCAACTTTTTGATGAAGACGGTGACCTATTGGCTGGTGGAGAGAAAATGAAGGAAATTATCGTCTTACCATTTTCTCGACTTTTGGTTAAAGATGAAATCAAAAAAGAAACATTTGAAATGAAGCTTGATGTAACAGACTATGTTACTGCTGCTCAACCTCAAGCAGCTGGAGATCTTATTACAATCGCTGACCTTGGTGCATCAAACGAATATAGGGTAAACTCACCAGCGGGTGAGTATGGAATTCTCTATGCTGCACAAAACGGTGTCCTCTTAGACATTGGTGCGAACCCAACACATGCCTCAGGATCTAATCACTTGCGATGTGGCCTAATCTTTTACCAAGCAGGAATCGTTGTTTTAACAGGATCAGTTTTCGGCGAACTATTGGCGAATCCACTTGCTGACACTGGTGCTGGTGACACTTTTTGGAACGATGGCACTGATGATCATGGTATTGACACTGTTCTGACAGACAACACTATCGATGAAATGAACCAAGCTTTCCTACACAGAATCAACAACATCCAATTCAACAACACTACAGAGTTAAACTCAACTGTTTATTTCTGCCGCGTTAACCACAACGAGTTCAACTACTCTTCAAATCCAACTTATCTTGAAGATTCTAGAGTTCGAGTTAAAACTCAATCAACAGATGAACCAGTTGCTTACATTACAACCGTAGGTCTTTACAATGACCGCAACGAATTGTTGGCAACAGCTAAGTTATCAGAAGCATTGAAGAAATCACCAAGCACAGAATTTACAATCCGCGCTCGTCTCGACTACTAATTTCGGAGGGCCTATGTCTTATTTTGAATTAAAGGACAACGACGTATTTGTCAACACCATCGAGGCCAATCCGGATCAAAGTTTCTATATTCACAGCGCAAGCATTTACTTAAACAATCATCAAGCGGTGTCGGGAACTTATTCCGATAACATTCTTGGTGTACCAGAGGGACACATATCGTTGTTTGAATACAATGTGAATCGAGACACTAACAATCGGATTCACCCATTCATAACCAAAGGTGGTCAAAAGCAGAGATTTAAGTCAACATCGGTCACCGAGTGGAACACCCAATTTGGTTACGATGGCGAGGTCATCGCTGGTAACTATAATTTATCAGCATCTATCTCCAGAGAAACAATGGTGAGCCCTTCTGGAAAACTTCGAGCACTAAGGTCATCATTGAACCACTATTCATTCTGGTCTAAAAGCTTTGATTTTGATAACTTTCAATCAACAGTGTCTATGATCAACATCCCATCTGTTTTCTATGGTTCATCAATCAAAAAAGGTTCTGTAAGTTTGAAAATTTATAATGGCGGAATTCTCGATTCAGAAGCCACAGATTCTGGTAGAAGAGGAGAGTTGGTTTACAACAATGCCATCATCGGCAACATCTTATATGATGAAGGAATCATCCTGCTGAATGAGAGCACGAATCACGCAACAATAAATGGAATCATGTATGCATGGACTGACTTCGGATTTGGGATTGGAGATGGAGAAACTATAACGCCGTCTCATCTGGATATCTCTTTCGCTCTTGATTTCCAAGGTGTGTCTCAAGTTCAGAACATGACTGTGCTAGCAAAAGCACCTGAAGGCATGCTTAATCACTCGAACAATCCAACTTACCTTCAAAAGTCTGAAAATCCGTTTGTTCATTATCACACATCATCCTATGAATTCATCGAGAAGAGACGTAAAGTTAAGAACATAGTTCCATCTGAACAGTCTGATGCTGAGCCTCCATTTGATAAAGAAACTTACATTTCTAAGATCTGTCTTTACGATGAACATAGAAGACTGGTTGGTGTTTGTAAGTTAGCTACACCTATTAGAAAGTCGGAAGCTAAAGAATATTTATTTAAAATGAAAATAGATTTATAATATACTTGACATACTCCTTTTATTATGTTATACTTATATTATCTTACTAATACTATATTTATATTATAACATATTATATTAAATATGTCAACAAAAACTTTCACTTTTGGAGAAAAAATGATTCTAGGACTGGATGTCTCAACGACAAGAATCGGTTGGGCCATTATTAACGATAAGCAAGAACTGATCGATTCAGATTTTTTCAAGACAAAACCAAAGACACCATTGGAAGAAAGAGCCACTGCTCTAAAGAACAATGTCCTTGAGCCGATCATGAAGCTGCATAACATAACAGAGATCAGAATCGAAGAACCGTTCTCGATGTTTTCAGGCGGCAGGACAACAGCACGCACCATGAGCTCCCTACAGCGATTTAACGGCATGGTTTCACTTGTAGCACACCAACTACTAGGAAAGCCTCCAACGCTTGTAGGAGCCACCACAGCCCGTTCTAGAGTGGGAATCAAGGTTCCTCGAGGGACAAAGGCCAAGGCGGTTGTCCTAGCATGGGTTGACGACAAGTTTGACAACTTTATTATGGAACACACGAGACATGGAAATCCAAAACCTGGATTGGACGACGAAGCAGATGCAATTGTAGTTGCTCTTTCTCATTTTGATTTGCGAGACTAATTAAGAACATGAAACTAACCGAAGCAAAACTAAAAGAATTAATTCTAGAACAAATGAATGAATTTCAATTAGGTCAATTAATTGAATATCTGGAAGAACTCCAACAAACTTTTTCAAGTTTACCTGAAAATGCACAGTTTGAGATTGATGTTTATTTGCGAAAAGAAAATGGTATAATCTCCAACATCAAGGGACTAGATTATCTTCGTTCTCCCCTACAAGATCGGTTTCAAGCAGCGATTGATTCTCTTGCTCGTGAAATTGAGGGTACTCCCGTAGCCCCAGAGTGGCATTTTATCACTATTAGCAGATGGTATACCGTCTCCCTTGGAGAATCTGGTATGCCGGGAGACATTGATTCAGAACTTAAAATCTATCGAGACGGCAGCAAGCGATTCGCTATCACACAATTTGACAGAGAAGAAAATGAACTCTTTAATTACTATGAAGGTAATGACATTTCGACTAGAGCTTTAGAAGACTACATGACATCTGATGAAGAGAAGATTATAGAGTTCGCCAAAGAACACATTAAAATAAATGGCAAAACAACATTGGACTCGGCAACATTGTGAAACTTACTGAAGCAAAATTAAAGAAACTTATCAAGGAAGTCCTCAACGAGGGTTGGGAGGATACTTATTGGGAAACCGAAGACGGCGAAAGAGTCACCATTGGAGAGATAAGTGATTATCTTGGAGATGAAACCGTTGATGTCGACCCAATAAAGGTTAAAGATCAAGTCTTACAAGCCCGAGGGAAAGATCGTCTACCGGTCGGTCCGGGCATCACAAGCCAAGAAAGGGTTGATGCCGCAGACTTAAGCTTTCCAGTCATTGCTGCTATGAAAGGTGGTAAATACATTCTTGTCTTGGATGGAAACCATCGCCTACAAAAAGCCGTTGATCATGAGAAGCCATTGAAAGCGAAGATCTTGGACCTTGATAATCCAGAGACACCAGAAAAATATAAAGAATTGTTTGGATAATAATTGACAAGTCCTTCAGGATGTGTTACATTATAAACATCACGGAGGACACATGAATTACACAGTTTTAATTCCGGGTGGATTTAAGCCGCCCCACAAAGGTCATTACGACTACATCAAATCTTATCTCGACAACCCTGACGTTGAACGAGTCATTATGTTTTGCGGAGAAAAAGAACGGGATGGAGTCACGTTAGAGCACACTGAGAAGATTCTTGAGATCTATGGACTACTATCTCACCCAAAGATGGATTACAGACGAGCAATAGTCCGAGAAGGCAAGAAAAAGAATTACACCAATCCTTTGGCTGATTGTTTTGACTGGGGCGACGAGAACACTGAGCACAAGTTTGGTCTTGCCTGCTCAGGAAAAGATGCGGGATATCAAGTCTCTTTTGGAGATTATTTTTATGGCGACGAGAATTACATCGTCATGCCCATATTTGAAATGAAAGACAGACTATCTTCAACAGACTTTCGAGCAGCACTACAGAACAACGAATCAATCGCAAAGTTTTTGCCCGAAGGAATTAGTGAAGAAGAGGTTGTGAAACTTTTTACTTGACAAACCTTCTGTGACATGTTATCTTATAAACAGGAGGACATTATGATCGAGGACAAAAGACAAATTGTAACCCAAGTTCTTGGGAGCTACTATCAAAAGGGTGATGAGCATTTGTATCACTGCCCTTATTGCAATCACCACAAAAAGAAAATGTCGGTGAACTTCGCAAACGGATACTGGAAATGCTGGATTTGTGATGCGAGAGGCAAGAACATTTACCGAATTGTAAGAAAGTTCGGCACTTACCAACAACGACAAAAGTATCTTGAATTACAAGGACGGCTCGATCTAAACGAGTTCGACAATCTATTCAAAGAACTTAACAACATAGAAGAGAAGCAGCACATTGACTTGCCCGAAGAGTTCATCTCATTGTGCAATAAAGACTTGCCTATCGAGACAACGGACGCATTCCGCTATCTGTCATCTAGA
>Ga0181394_1000832_pt1 | contig 13421 bp, 9 predicted proteins | sample 17SPOviralmetaG_FD_130123 | JGI IMG/M metagenome (GOLD analysis project Ga0181394, IMG submission 130123) | Marine viral communities from the oligotrophic San Pedro Time Series (SPOT) site, San Pedro Channel, CA, USA - 17 SPOT_SRF_2010-11-23 | ecosystem: Environmental > Aquatic > Marine > Strait...
GAACATATCTTCTTAATAGGATTATAAACAGAAACAATTGCTAATTTTTTATCTTGGGGAACTTTATTTTTTTTTAGAACTCTATGAACCATAAAATGTCCTGTAGTCTGAAAGACTAGTCTTCCAGTCCATTTCTGATAGATCTCCATCTTTTGCTTTTCATAAGTAGATTCCTTACAATGCTCGGCTATCTTCTGAAAGATGTCCTGACCCGCCTCTGAACCCATCACAGCGATGTAAGGAAGATTTTGTTTATCATCACACCATCTTGTGAAGAAATAATCTTTTTCAAATAATTTACTCATATCTCTTTCTCTTAGAGGATAAATATCTAAATCCAAATAAATACCTCCATACCGATGCAAAATTAAATATCTTACAAAATCACACTTCTGAATCTCAAATCTGAAATCATTATACAATTCCTCATATTGAGGATAATCTTCCCTTATTAAATCATATACTTCTCCCTCATCCCAGAGTTTATATCTGTAATTATGTTTTTCGCAATATATTTTGACTTTTTTCTGAGATTCTGAAAACTCAGGGATTTGTATTAAATCTTTTCCATCTTTAAACTTTATAAATATCTGATGAATTATTTTAGGAATCATTATAATCTTAGAAAGATTTTATTCTTCATCTGAAAACACAAATGACCAAAATCCATCCTCATCTATATGTACCCTAAACTCTGTTTCATCCAAAGGATCTAGGGGGTCATCGCCGGCCTCTGATTCACTTTCATCATCCCCTAAATAATCTTCATCATCCATATCTTCTAACTCGGATTGGATTTTGCCCAAAAGACCTTCAAGGAACTCACCTAGATCCTTGCGATTTGAATGATTGCAAAGATTTATGATTTCCTCATATCTTTCCATTTTTATAATTCTCTATAAAATAATTAGAGGATAATTGACTTTTGAAAATGAAATCTCACTGAGGGTTAGAAATAACACTATTAGTTTATTTCTTCTGTTGCTGTTGCTGAGCCATTATTGTCGCAGCGAAGTTCAAATCTGTTTTAATTTGTTTATCAACTCTGTAAATTACTCCTGAGTAACTATCTACTTGTGCTTCTGAACCATCCGGATCTAATATCGCAGTTTTAACATCTGATAAAATTGTAGGTTTTGTCACAGTGAAAACAGGACCTCCTCCAGAATAATTTACAAAATCTCCTTCAGCATTATATTTATCTACGACTGCGAGGACTTGCATCGGGTTTGCTTCACGATAATAATTAGCATCGGATAAAATATTTGAACTTAATAAATAATATCCTCTTAATTGTTTCCTAGGCAACTGAGAAGCACTTATTGCCGTAGAAACAGCATTCACAGTGACACTATTAAGATTCTTGAAAGTAGGTGCGGTTCCCGATATCATCCAGTTAGCCTTATCACCATAATCAGTTGATAAGGGTGCTTGTGTTGAATAAAGATTCGCACCAAAAGGATTGACGCGATATTCTTCAGAATCAACTGAAGTAATATAAGCATTTGTTGTCGCACCCGATACATTTGTTATGACATTATTCATTCTTGTATTTATATTCCCAAGAACAGAAGCATTGGGATAAAATTGACTATAACTAAATCCTAAGATTCCCCAGAGTGATTCATCCCATAAATCTTCTGTGACACCCATATCTGAGATTGTTATCCCGCACTGACTATCTATTATAACTTGCCTTGACATATTAACATTCGGTTGAGGAAAGGTATGACTTATATTTTGCTTCTTTACGACTGTTATATCTGGATAAGGCATCATTGAAGGAGACCAAGTGACATAATTAGAAGTTTTATTAATCCTATAACAATCTCCATCTGCTCCACCAGCAGTGGGAGGAGATATCTCATTGTCGGCTGGGTCTGGATCTCCAGCATTGAAGTAATTACCAACTTTCTCTGCTGTATGGAGATTCTTCCATTCAAAGCGGTTATCTACTGAACTAAAGTTTAATAAAGGATTATTTGCCCCTAACATAGCTCTTCTAGCACCTGACGAATTGACATATTGTTGATGACCATAAAAACCCGCGTAATTATATCCCGTATTTAACATAATCGCCGCATTTCCATAAGCATTGAAATGAAAATCATATCCTATCCTACGACCATTTCCATCCCCCGAGGTTCCTTCTATCTTATTTCCTTGGATATGTGGATATCCTGCGGCGGGACTACTTCCTTCTCCCCCTGCGAATGCTGTCCTTGTTCCATCAGAATAAAACATCTTTGGAATACCTCCTATATTTTCTGTAGTGAAGGCGATTGTTCCCTTGTCGGTCTTCCGAGCAAATCCATAAACTAAATTACTATATGAGTTTCCTTCAGATTCTGAACCATTGATATTCGCAGAAGATGAATTATAATAAACATAAATCGGCAAACTTGATAAATCTTTAGCGAGAGCATTATATTTTGCCGGATCCGTTACTGAAAATGTTTGGTTCACACCTGAACCTGACCACGTTAATGGATTTGCTGGCATATGACTCATATCGTTCCCTACGACATGTTCAGCCATCTTATAATTTATCTCTGTTATATACGAAAACCGAGAAGCATTGAAAGAAAAATCATTAAATATCGTCCAAAATCTATAAGGATTTATATGTAGAAATCTCGCTGTATCTTCAAAGGATGCATTCAGGGAACCGCTTGTTGTTTGAAACTTCGTTTGAAGGAAAGCATCTGTATAATTACTATTTGATATACGGTTCCCTGAAATTAATTCTGGATATAATTTTCTCTGAACATCAAAGAAATCTCTAATCTTTGTAAGATTATCATCAGTCCAAGAAACACTTGTTTCAATCACGGCGGTTCCGGAACCAGCAATCGGCATATCTTTTATTATCATCGCTCCCGCAGCCGCAGATGTGAATGATGTTGAAGATGATGACAATTGTTCAAATGCTTTACGTCCCTTGACAACAAACTCAGGTCTTTTGAAACCAACATAAGCATAATTATTCAGATAATCAAATGAATTATCTGATGTGTCTTCAGGTGGAGATGGGGAAACGATAGGATTAAACTGAGAACCTTCCTGATAAGCATCCCATTTATCTTTTCCGAAAGTTGTATAATTCGCTGCAGGAAAACTCCTGTAAATAGTTGAATTAATTATATTTGAATAGACTGATTTCTCTTTGGGAGCAGGATAATTTGGCTGAGTTCTTCTGTGATCCCAAGACTGAGGTATAGGATCATCGGTTTGAATCAATTGATCTGTGATTGTACCAGCAACATTAGAGGGAGTATCATATCCCGGATCCACTGATAATTTTACTTTTTGTGTAAAAGGAATATAGTCCATTAATGCTGGATCTCGGAAATGGACTTTACTTTCTCCTGAACGATCCGAGAAGGGTTCTATAATTATCGCTTCTAAATAATCAGTCGCCGCCGCCGAAGCACTCGCAAATCCTGTAGTATCCAAAAATGAACCATTCCAAACAATCTGATCTTTAACAAAAATAGTAAATCTTGAATTATCTTGTTTTATTTTCCTTATGACTGCCGAACCATTATTCCCAGCGGTTGGAAGACCTGTAGTCGTATCAAACTCGGGTGCTGCTACGTGAGCATTATGAGCCGTCCCAATATACATCAATGAATCGCCTGAAGCATTGATATTCCAATCAGGTTCATAGATATGCGATGCATTTTGACTAAAAGTATTTAATCCCGTATCTTGATTATCAGGGAAAGTCCAATAATGTGATGCGTTCGTCGGAACTTTTTTTGTAGAAGAAGCAGAACCAAATCTTCTAGGCAATGTGATATTCATATCTCCATTTGTATTTTTATAATACTGAACGACCATTGATACTTCATTATCTCTTAGAGGAATCTCTTCATCAACTTCGGTGAATGTTTGTCTTCCATATCCTTCAGGAAAAGGATAATTAAAAGGCAAAGGACCATCCTCATCAAATCCTACAAAACAAACATTAGAAGCACTGACATATTTAATAGTTGTATTATCCCCTAACTCTTTCCCCTTAAACTCTATCACTGAAGACCCCGCACCTCTTTCAGAGATATAAGCAGAATTAACTGAAACTTGATCACCAACATCTAATTCTAATCCGTTGGCGACTTTATTTGTAAATAAAGATTTATCGGAATCGCTAAGTTTTGAGGCATTATATTCCTCAGAAGACAAGCGATTACAATCTAAAAGTATCGTCTGCGTGTAACCCGACATTTATAAAAGAGAAGTTATTTTATTTTAAGACATTTGATTTTTTAAGCGAGAGCAGTGAAAATGTATCCACCATTTAACTGAGTAATCTTAACAAGTTCTAACCACGAACGCTGAGTATATGAAGCACCATTATCTAATGAATCATATTTGAAATAACTTTCAATACCTCTGCTGTTAATTCTTTCATTGCGATTAAGTCTGTTGCTCAGCCAATTGAAACGACCCATAAGACCTCTGCCCGTAGTTGCTCCCGCCAGAGTTCCCTCCGATTGTTTATATCCCATAAACTCATCACTCGTTAGAGCAGTTCCTTCAGCACTATATTCTTCACGAGTTACGAATGCTGGAACACCCTCCGCCTGTGCGACATTGTGGAAATGACGGGCAGAATTAGAAACATCAATCGGATAGAGGAATCTATCATTATATTTGATATTAGTGACAATAGACCCGTTATCACCAGCACTTCCACCGAAAACATAACTGACCTCTGGAGACATCGCGTGGAACTTATTGAGAATAGATTGATCATCTGCTTTATCACTCTGGACACCCTGAATGACCTTAGTGACTATACGACCAGCACCACCAAGATTTCTTATCTGAGTGTTTTGAGCAGTGACAGAAGAAACAGAGAACTTAGAATGACGATAATCAAAATGATTAATAGTAATCTGCTGATTTGCCTCAGCATACGAATCCATCATATTCTGAGGATAGTAGATGTAATCAGCAATGAACTTAACCTGATTCGTATCTATTTTATAAACTCCCTGAGCAACACCCGAGGCAGAACAAGCACGCTCTTCATCTCCAGCAAATGTCAATTCAATAGACACTTGTTCCTTCATCATATATAGAGGGAGCTGAGTTTGTTTCAACATAGGGAAAAGTTCAGATAAAGCAATCTGAAAGACCGGTTCATTCTTAATATTCGCAAAATCTGGGAGTCGTACATCGGGAACTGAAGAGTCAAGTCCATCACTATATTCCTTACCAGTTGAAAGACCATAAGTGAATGCACGAGTATCATTCAAAGGACCTCCAGCGGCAGTTGATTTATCATCAGAGTAGCGGAACTCGTGTGCGATGCATCGGCCGCTTTGGGGAAGTTCCCGCTCTAACTGATGCTCATTGTTAATAAACATAGACTTGTATGCCGTGAGGAAATTGTATCCATCTATCTCCTGAAGAGTCTTAGTACCAACCTTGAGAGCACATCGCTCAATCAAAGAAGCAATCCCGACATTAGGAGGAAAGAAACGATCTAAGCCATCGGGTGCTTGAACCGCCAGTGTGACCTTGCTGTGCGAGTGGAGAATGCCCTTGTTTAACAGAACAAACCGACAGAAAGTATCAGAAATTACCACAGGATCAGTGATAGAAGTTTCTACATCCGTCGCAGTAGTAGTATCCATAGGCGATACCTGTAGTAAATCTGGAACCATTGCTTCATTTGGAACCGGAGCTCTTTCAATCATATTCGCATCATCTGAAGAATCCATTGTTTTATAAATGAACCAAATAAAAAAAAATAAAGAAAATAAAATTATTTTACGACATCACACTCAAACCACCCTGACCAAATACAAGAGTATTTTTGGCGTGAGCAAAGACATAGAATGCCTGAGGAGAATCATCCGTTAATGCTAAACTCATATTGATACCAAAATTGACTCTTGAGAAATCTACACCCTGATCGGAGACACGATCAAAAGCAACTCCCACACCAAATCCACAACCACCATCAGCAAAGTCTTTATCAAATCGTGTAGCATTTGACAGACGTGTATTGACTTGATTTAGAGAAGTCCTCTTGATATCGGCAAACTTCGTAATCGCATCCATATAGTAATAGATTAGCTGAGGGTCAATTGTCTTATCAGTAGCATCACCTTGCTGAATTGTATTAATATTGAAATCAAGCGGGAACTTCGTGCCGTTCCTTGTGAAAAATAATTCTGTAATATTGGCAGAAGATCCATTGGAGTTTGTGGGATAGAGAGTCGCAAGACCATCATAGAGTAAGTTATTGATATGAGCTGCCGGAACAACGTTCGCAAAAACTCCCAATACTCTTGACAGACCAAGTTGGAAATTAATGATACCATTCGCAGAATTAATTGTCTGATAATAAGAATTGATAGAATTGTATTCAAATGTGGAAGATGTCTGTGACTTCATCCTCTGAAGCGTAGCACTATCCGGTTCCATAGTCTCACAGACCAGAGAGATATCCTTAAACTCATAGAAAGAATCAGTGATAGAAGCAGATGAATCACTGGCCGAGTGGAAGACCTGCGAGTCCGGAGCAAGATGAAGTTCCACCAAAAGACCACCAATCGCCTCACGCATCAATGGAATCGGGTTGCGACCATTGAACAGACCACACGGCAAAGCACAGCAGAAGTGATTCCCAGTCAGAGATGAAGAAGGAATATTAACAACCGATTGGGTCTGTGCTTCGTAATTAGGGAGGATTAAAGCAGAATTGTAGAGATGTCCCATATTATCTTGCTGAGAAGAAGTTACTGGAAGATAGGAACTAAGGAAACGATTGTAATGACGAATAGTTTCAATAGTTTGACCAGTCTTCTGAGATTTGATTGTCAGAGTATCAATTGTAGAATAAACACCTAACTTCTCACTCATCGCTAGAGGAGAAGTGGAGGATACAGAAGCCGAAGCATTGGATAAATAAGTTCTGAACTGACCCGTAAATCGGAGAGTGTTTCCAAGAAGCATTGCATCTTGTTCGCCTATGATGAATTGAATTACGGGGTTACCATTGCGGTAAGAGATCTTAGCATTTGAAGTCACATTAGAAGGGACTATCTCTAAATTGTGTTGTGTCGCCATATTTTATGTTATGACCTTTAAAAAAAAATATTTTATTTAATTTAAAATTATGGAAGTTCTATCTTAATAATCATCTTGTGTTTCTAAATACCAAAGAATATCTTTCAAATCTTTTGTTTTCATATCTTTAATGATATTCACATTATCTAAATATATTTTTTCAGTCCATATACCATCTGCGACCAGTTTATCATATACTTCTAATATCTTAATTCTTAATGTAATTTCTTCTTCTTTGTCCATCTATAATTTATTTGATTATGTTAAATATAATTATCAAATTTATACCTGAACGTCAAGACCACCCTGCTTGATTACAAGACGGCGGATGTGTGATACAAAGTTCATCCAGAGGTGATTCTTAGCGGGACCCGATGCTCCAGTGTATTCTACCTGAAGATTGAAATCCTTTCCACGAGCATCATACACTGCGTTGCGACCTAGAGCAAGGGCACGACCAATGAAGAAGTTTTCACGGAATGCTCTGAAAGATAAGGGTTCAATATCCGCCATCGCTAATGCCTTCTCCGCTTCAATACACCATTGCTGAGAAATGGAGTAACCACCTGAAATCTTCGCAGTATCTACCTTTCTTGAAGGATTAATCTTACCATCATAGATTAACTGATAGTTTTGAAGTTGATCAGGGATTCCTACAAGACCCGAGCGAGTAGCGAAGCTAGTTTCATCATCTTCATCAAAATCAATTTGATAAGTTCCATCGGCAGCGAGGGAAGAAGCTGAGGTATAGATTGTTGCATCAGTGGGGACACAGAGGATTGAAGTAGCACGAGATTCAATTAGAGGCAGACGAATATTCGCAACTAAATCATCCTTGACTTGTGAATAGCGATAGTTAGTGAAAGTCCGATAATCATAGTTCATTGTACCACCTTCTCGCATCATCGCCAGCATAGAACTTTCATATCCATCTGGAACAGATATCTGAGCAACAACCATCTCAACATTGCTCACAGTGTAGGTCGGCTGATACTCTAAAAGAGCATTACCAAAATCCTCAACCGATTGAGATATGATATGGATATCACCATCATTCGGATAAGATTCTCCCATAGTATTTGAAACATTCCCATCCAGAGTGACCTTTATTTTTGAAGTTCCTACTGCTGTTCCCGTTCCACCTGTGACATATTCTATATCTTTAATCGCCGCTGTAGAAGCATTGAGAGAAGCATTATCCAAAGTCACAAAAGATATCTCCTGACCAACAACAAAAGGGAACACTGGAACAGAAGTCTGATTCTGATCACGAGCAACAAAGAAAGAACTGATAGCTGTCCCATTTTTCCACGAACCATTCGTGAAACTCCCATTGTCCGAACCATTCGTGGAATGGAAGATTGGATTGAGACCAAGACGTTTGTTTCTCATAGTGCTTTCTAACTGACGGAAAACCTTCTTCTGATCCTGAAGCAGAATCTCTAAGAATAGACCATCCGTTAGAAGAGCAGGGAATACAGCCTCATTGCGGAAAAGTCCCGTGTTTAATTCTAATTCTCCAACAACACCCTGGAAATCATTTTCGGGAGCACTAGTGAAACTAGTGCTGAGCTTCGTGTTATCTTGAATGCGAGTGAAGTAAGGATTGGATAGACAATTTGCCGCAGGAGTTTTAGTAGTCCCTAAAGTTCCACGACACGCCGGGTCATATCCCGTAGCACCATCCGTCAGAACACGCTTATTCACAAGATTTTGATTTGTCTCATAATCAAAGCGGAGAGCAGTCAAAACATCATACCCTTCTATCTCCTCCAATAATGCGGTTTTGCGACCAGTAAAAACGCGAACTGACCGGATTAATGAGTGTAATCCAGTCTGAGCATCTAACTGAAGTCTTGCGGCTAACGATGCACCAACAGCTCCCGTCGGCAGTGCGATATCAACTTCAAACTTTAATTTTGTCTGACTTAAATCTACGAACTTAGAAGTCGGTGGGATATATAAATCAATGCGACCTCCCGGTCTGTATTCCAGTCCATTTTCCGATGGAACGCTGACAAAGGTTTGTCCTGTTTTAACTTTATCCGATGATACGAAGAATTGTGACATTTTTATAAAAGGAACAAACATAAAAAATAAAAATCTTATTTTTCAAATATTTAAAAAGCACCCGATGATCCCGTGATTGACATTTTCGCCGATACAGGGGCCGATGCTACAAGTCCTAAGGACTGGAATGCTGGACTGACCTTTGTGCTTATAATCCCCGCCTTCGCTGGATCTTTGTTGGGATCTACAATGGGAGCAGCATCAGATTGTTTCTTCGCTTCATCTTTACCAATACTATCTATTCCATCAATTACACCGCCCAAAAGACCAGCAGCACCTCCCAAAAGTTCTAGAGGAGGAAAAGCAGTTCCAACCACATCCATCGCTGCTCCCGCCATTTGAAAGGTATCACCCACCTTTTCAGCAGCATCATCATTCCCAAAGAAGTTTTTACCCTCACCAAGATTTATTAATCCTTCTCCTAAATCAACTGCTCCACCAAAATCTCCCGCTGCTTTCCCAGCAACCTCTGAAACAGTCGTTAGACCCGCTTCAGATAATACTTTCCCCGCTCCACCCATCTTTAATCCCGCCTTTATAATAGCAGAACCTACGCCTGAAGATCCAATCTCTTCTACTCCCCCCGCCGCCTGACCAGCGGCCCGAGCTGCATCCCCAGCACCAGTCGCAGCACCAATCCCCGTAGAACCCAAACGAACTCCTGGATTAGTAGCAAGTGATTCACCCTGAGTTAATCTCTCAAAAGTGGAAGCAATTGCTCCTTGTCTTTCAGCCGTTTGTTTTGCGAGACCAGCACCAATCCCTCCAGCCTCCGCAATATCTTGTCCTAAACCATAAGCACCAACTCCCACACCTATAAGACCTTTTCCATCTTCCGTCCCTTGAATCGCCGCATCCTCTTCAACCTGAGTGCTATCGGTTGCCGCATCTCTTGTCTGTTGCTTTTTAGCAGTATCATAATCCGATAAGACTTTATTATTATGTTCAGTGACTAAATCATTGTGTGCAAGAGTCCGAGCATTGAAGGAAGTACCTTCACTTAAGTTCTGAGCAAATCCATATACCGAAGCCATTTTATAAAAGAACAAATTATTTTATTTTAATCTTCTGGAATATTTTTTTTCACTTCACCTCCAAATAATAATCTATCCCCTTCCGCTAATTGTTCCTCAAAGTTTCTAAATGCTCTTGCTGGATTACTCTGAAGATCTAAATACATAAAATCATATCTTTGTTCTGTTGCCTTGTGATATATCTTTTTGAAATTATCATCTCCACCAAACATCCCCGAATATTCTGCTGATATCTTCTCTAATTCCGACATATTCTGTAAATTTAGGCAAATGAAGGCGTTAGTATTATTTCTAATTATCGGTCCCAATGCTTTGAATGATTGCACGGATATCGCTAAAAGACCTATACCAAAATGCCTAGATCTTGTGACTAAAGCGTTCAAATAACTATTACGTTTCACTGATCCTAAAATATCATCAAAAATCATTCCTATGAAAGGTCTGTCATCATCAGAAAAAGATTTCTGTTGGGTTATAAGACCTCCGAGCACTTCATCAGAATATCCAGTATAACAATCACACGCTTGTTTTAAAAATCTTCCCGTGACATCCTGCTCAATCGTATTTGACATAATTGTGACGTTATCGTGTATGTCTTTATAAAACTCATCTCTAAGAATTAAGTTCGTGAGCAAATTAGTTTTTCCTGATTTTGTCGGAGCAATGATAGTCATAATACACGGCAACTGAGGTAAGTTCGGATGTAATTCTTTCCTAGGTTTTTCCCTGGGTGGAGATTTAACTTTTTGAATCCTGGGGGGAGCTTTTCCTTCCATTATCAAATGACGTAGATTTTATTTTTATTAAGTGAAATATTGCCTCCAGGGATCCTTTGGAGGTTCTGGATTAATTGCTTGTTGTATCAATCTTGTCTGACGATTCTGCTGAGCCTCTTCCGCCTGCTTCTTTTTCTTGAGAGCCTTCTGCTCCTTACGATGAGTATCATAAGTATGGATAGCATTCACAACTGCTTCCTCTAAATCTTGTTTGCTGTATGAATCTTTCATAATTTTATTTGCTATATCTTCTGACACTTTTGCCTGAGTTTCAATCTCCTTTTGTTTTTGTTTTTCTAATTCCTTATTCTTCTTCTCCTGACGTAACTCCTCAATCTCCTTCTCCTTCTCCTTTGCTAATTGTTCCTTCTCCTCCTTACGTTTCTTTTTATTCGCAAGTGCTTTTGCACGAATCCTTTCCAAGTGTGCCTTTTGCTTTTCAGTCATCTCACCCTTACGCTTATATTTCCTTCTCCCCTTCTTCTCAGGAACTTCCCCAGTTTCTGAGTTCATTACTTCTTCTTCTTCTATGGGTGCTTTGCTTCTAAGTGGCGAAGGTTCTTTAGCATTAAATACTTCTTCTTCTTCAAAAGAAGGTTTGGGTTCTACGGGAACGATTTCCCCTTCTGCCTCATCATCTTCCGGCATATCTTTATCCCCTAGTTCTTCCAAAATATTATCTATGGCGTCCGGAGGTGATACACGGGGAGTCATAGGTTCAGGCTCAGGTTCAGGTGGAGGCATTTCAATTCCAGGAAGTTTTGAAGACATTCTTTATAAATGACTTTAGAAAAAAATAGAAAAGATAGAACTTTACTTTAGTCTATCTTTATTATCTTATTTGGGAGTTTCACGGATGTGAAACATAATTTCAGTATTACCAGTTAGGTCTTCTACGAATGTTTCATCTGCTCTTACGATTTCAACCTTTAAATCTGTCATTTCAATTGCTTCAGTATTATTGAAATCTACATATAAGCGATCATTCTTTTCAAAGAATAATGAACCCTTTTCCGAACCAGCATTATCAAATCTAGGGATTGTACCAACAATCTTAGAGATAGATCCTTTACCAGCATTGTAACTTGTTTGAGGGAGCTGAGGCAATCTAATGAATGCACTATTTGTCGCAGAGGTTTGTAGGTCTTCCGGAGCGGTGTAAGAACTTCCTAAAGCAGCAGTCAGGGATTTTTCCACAGGGATAATATTGGAACCAGCAGAATCTGCTCCCAATGTTCGTGCGACACTGGGGCGGAACATTGTCCGATTCGTATAATTGCCTTGATAGTATGGGTTGGGACCTGCGATTATAATATTTTCTTTATCCTTCTGAGTCGCACGAGAACTGCCGTGATCCTCCAATCCCAAATAATCTCCTACAATAAAATCTGCCCGGATTGCTCCCCCTTCAACTTTTCGCGTGATAGGTCTTTTATCTAGATGCTGAGGCCACCATCTCGCATTCTGCCATCTTTTCTGTTTTTGCCTTGTCTTTCCCACCGCTTCTTCTGCTTGTGTTTGTGTGAAATAATCATAATAACATCTCGCTTGCCAGTCACCCTTTCCATAAAAGATGTTTGAATCCATTGTTGTCGCTGTCCTTGGAGTATATGCTTTTCCCGCTGGAATTGATATAACATCCCCTGACCCCCATAGATATAATTGTGGATACATCTTCCAACAATTTTGATTGACGGGTTTGGGAACTTGTTGTTTGTAAGAAGCACTTGGAACACTTACCGAACTAGCAATCACAGAACCATTTTGATCACTGAATACAACCACTTCCCCTTTCACTAATATCTTAATTTCTGTAACTTTATCCACACCAAGAGGACTTCCCGAAGCAAAACAACTATTCACGTCGTTGTTCGCAGTCATAGAAGTATTTGCTTTATTGTAATATATGATCTCTTGCATATCACGACTTCCATCCGCTTCAGAAACTGCGTGATATAATCTAAGGGATCCATCGCCGTCGGCCTCAGCACAATAGTCAAAGAATGTATCTTGATCCACACCCATTCCATTGCCCAGGGGCATATTCAATCGGTTTTTATTACGCCACGATTTGAGATAATTATTGTAATTATACGCCCTCGTCAATCCTACTGTGAAGCGACGACTAGTGGCATCACCTGCGACCTCTCGGGTTTCTGATACATTGAACGTGAGTGTTCCAGAAACACTTGATATGGGACCATCATCAGCCCCTTCTCCCGCATAGAGAATACAAGTATCATTAGCAGTAGCAGTAAATTTCCCTGTTCCAGGATCAAATGAAACACCTCCGAAAATAGTTTTAACTCTTGAAGCATTAATATTGGCGTTCGCGGGAGTAGTTAATTCTTGTTGAAATTGAAACTTAAGGGAATCACTCGCAAAATCCAAAGCACAAATGGAACCATTCTGAGTGTAACTCGTATTAATCTCAGGATGATAGCAGTAAGCCTCC
>Ga0181394_1000835_pt1 | contig 13415 bp, 20 predicted proteins | sample 17SPOviralmetaG_FD_130123 | JGI IMG/M metagenome (GOLD analysis project Ga0181394, IMG submission 130123) | Marine viral communities from the oligotrophic San Pedro Time Series (SPOT) site, San Pedro Channel, CA, USA - 17 SPOT_SRF_2010-11-23 | ecosystem: Environmental > Aquatic > Marine > Strait...
TACATTAATTCTGTATGCTAAGTCTGGTTCACGTTCACATGCAGGATATCCTACAATGCCTGCTAGATGTATTACTGCATCTGCACTTTTTAGAATAGGCTCAACTGCTGGATCACAGATATCTATCTTATGTAGATGAAATCCTTTTCTATCTAAGATATTTAATATAGGTTGTACCCCATACTTTAACCAATCTATACAAATAACTTCATGTCCGTTGTTTAATAGTTGTTCACTTAATCTACAACCAACATATCCTGCCCCACCTGTTATTGCAATTTTCATTTGTCTTTCTCCACTACGTTAACTTCTGGCATTGCGAATAGCATTCTGCCACCTTTTTCAATCCACTCTTTTTCTTTTTCTACAAACATATCTTTAAATCCAAAGTTAGGAACAAAGAATAAGTCTGCATCTTTCTTTGCATCTTCTTCACTGACAATAGGTATTTCTGTACCAACAGTATATCTTCCTATCTTGTCAGGATGTATTTCAGCCGCACCTTCAAACAGTCCACCAAGTTTCCATAACTGTAACATTGTATTGCCTTTTGTACTTGCTCCATATACATAGTTCTTCTTTCCAGCTTTCAGAGAATCTTTTAATACTGTTCGTAGTAATAAACCATTCTGTTCTACATTTGCAAAAAAGTTTTCTAACCCTGAAATATCTTCCAAATAAACAATGCTACCTTCATTTAGTTTTCTAGCCCATATCTGATAACTACCGCCTTGTATATCGTTCTCTACTACTTTGAATATTTCTAGTCCATTTTGTTCGTATAACTTTACAAGACTTTTATAACTATAATATTCTAAATGTTCATGGCAGACATTACCCAAGTCTTTCTTCTGTAGCATAGGCGCAAGTGTCATTAGTTGAGCAACAAAAATGCCGTCAGGATGTAGACTTTGATTTACACTATAGATAAATTTATTAGGGTCATCTAAGTCATAGAACATACCTATTGCAGTAATGAACTTAGCCTTTCTCCCCTCCATTAGTTTGTAATGCCACATATCATTAATAACTGCATCACACTCTTTTACTAATTTTTTAATTAAGTTTGGTGCTGGCTCACACCCAATTCTATATCTATCCGTTTCTACTCCACCAAGCAATGTACCATCGTTAGCACCGATATCTAAAACAATATCACCCGGGTCTGTATATTTGTTGGCAAACTCTGCAATCTCTAATAGATTGTCTTTTAGTTTTTTATTCAATCCACTTTCATACCAATAGTGTTCTCCATATAATATCTTTGGATTCACGGTATGACGTAGTTGTACTAAATCACATTCTTCACACTGGTCTAAAACCATTGGTGCAGTACCTCTTGTAAACTTAGGGTCTTTAGGAAAGTCATTAATATGTATGTCACCAAAGTCTGCGACAAACTTTACTGGACTACCACATACTCTGCAATCCTTTCTTTCGTTTAATATTTTTTTAGTCATTATCTACTCTAGTTAGTGGTTCGTCACAATCGTTCCATTTTTTTGTAATAAGTGCAATCGCTTTTGAATCAGAAGTTGGATAAAATGTATGAGGTGTATATCTTGGTATAAAGATACAATCTCCAGTTGCTACAGGAGTAACAAGTTCTTTGCCTTCTGTCAGTTCAGTATATACACCACTGCCTTCTACAAACATAATGTATTCGTCAAACTCTTTGTGTAGATGATGTCCTCTTACTGATCCTTTAAGAGTTACAATATAACTCCACTCTTTGATATCAGTTGTTTGAGGATAAAATGTACTTATAATCCCTCTACCATCTTTTACTGTTATTGGATTTATATCGGGATCTAGTTTCTTGATTTTCTTCATATTGATAAATCTCTTGTTAATTAACTACATACTTATTTATCAATAAAAAAAGCCCCTTGGTAGGGGCTTTAATATTATGTATATTGTGTTGTAGTTTTACTTAATCCAGTGAACCCACTTAGATGCTTCTTCTGGTGTAACAAAATCAAACTGCATGTTTCCTTTGTTAATTAAGAAGTGATTAGTCATTCTATAGTGTTGTACTGCGTTGTTACAAAGAACGTCCATAAGACCATCATTGTTAACATCAATCAACTGACTTTTACTACAGTATGTATTCCACGGATGTTTACTTTCTGACTTAACCATTGAACCCCAAACTTTTGGATCTTGCCATTCATCAAGCGGAGCAAGAGTAACATTAGCATCAGAGATATGTAATTTTCCATTTACGTTTTCATAAGCTAACCATACTGAACCAGCATAGTACATACCAACAGATGAACTTACAATATCAACATCACCGTCATTATCAAAATCAAAGGCTGTGATATCAGGAACGTCAGAGAACATAAAGTTACCTATCATGTAGGGATCAAGTCTTTGTGCCATCTTGAATCCGCCTTTACCGTTTCCATAGAACAAAGCCATTTTCTCTTTACTTTTACTCATCCACTTTTGAGGAGAATGCTTTTTGTAGTTTGGATTATAGTGACCGTGTGCTCCTATAAAATCAAGATTACCGTCATTGTTAAAGTCACCAATGGTTATAGCAAATCCACCGTGTTTAGTACACTGCTTTGATTTGAAGTTTCCTTTACCATCATTGAAGTGACAAACTGCACCTTCGAATTCAGATGTAATAACATCAATATCTCCATCATTGTCAATATCACCTGCATCACCTCTTGCTGAAAAACCATTATACGTTTTTGTTTTTCTATCTGTTTTAAAACCAGTATGAGTAGATGCTTTCCATTTAAATGGACCAGTTGAAATCATAACAGGATTAACACCGTCATAATAGAACTTACCATTTTTTAGTTTTACAGATGCATTCGCAATAAAGAAATCATCAATTCCGTCATTGTTAAAATCTGCTACAACAATACCAGAAGAACCCATTGGATAACCTTTATCATTTGCGGTACCCCAATCAAACACTTCATTTATGTTTTTCTTATTGTAGTTAAAACTTTCGTCTACTGAATAGATTTGAATACCAGGTTTACTTGCATTAATACTATTACAACCAACCCTTCCTTCTTTTGATGAGTTCTCCATACATGCAACACCTACGCCCCATGTAATATAATCAGATTGACCATCGCCATCGAAGTCACCCCATGAAGCACCGTCTCTGTAGAAAATGCCATCATTTTGACTTACATATTTTTTCATCCAATCTCTACTTGGAAGAACATACTTACCGATTCCATTCATTGAAGTTTCATCAACATAGTAGCCTGCCAAACCTATATCTAGTTGTTTGGCTTTATCTTCAACTGACAATGCAACATTAACTGCATCAGTTTTAAGAAGTGTAACTTCATTGCCATCAATCGTACCGTCAAAAGTCATACCTTTGTCAGCATAATAATTCGTCATAGCATTAGTAGTCTTTGAACCAACAATACCGTCAATTGGTCCTGCGTTATAACCAAGACTATTAAGCATCTTTTGACTTGCAAATACATCTTGTGATGCAGTAGCCATAGAACCAACGGCTATTGTAAGCACAGTAGTAGCAAGTAGCTTTTGTATATTCATTAGAATACCTCTCTCTTTCATTTGATTATGTATATAATATAACACGAATCGTTATATTGTCAAGTTTTTAGAGTGATTTATTTTCGTTGAATATCTTCTTCTTCACATTTATCGCCGTATTGTACTTCTAATATATGTGCTGGTTTTTTGCCGATATTTGTGGTTTTATGCCAACAATCGCTAGGGATTGTATATGTATCATGGGTTGTAAGATAGATAGCTTCTTTCTGGTCTGCAAATTCTAGTTCTATCATTATATCACCTTCTAGAATATACCAAAATTCATTTCTATACATATGCTTTTGATTCGATAAACTCTTTTGTGGATTGATTACTAGTTCTTTTACTTTCTGCCCAACCCTAGGTTGCTTATCATCAAGTACTCGCCAGTAGCCCCATGTTCTATGAGTTCGTTGAGTTTTCCATTCGTCAAGTATCCAACTACTTGAATTCTTTTTATTTTCACCACCTATACCAAATTCAAACTGAACCCATGGATAGTTACTATATAATTTATATTCTGGAGTAGTTGTGTTGTCTCTGTCGCCACCGTTAGCGAATATGACCTTATCACCAGGATACATAGAACCAACTTTGTATACTGCATGATTGGCTGTGTTATCAGTATCATCAAAGTCAATAACTTTATCAACAACACTTAAGGCTTCTACGATTGCTTTTCGTTCAGACAATGGCATAAATGCTCTGCCCTTCTTACGAGCCAACCAGGCGTCTGAGTTTAATCCAACGATTAGTTCATCACCTAATGCTTTTGCTGATTTGAAATATTCTATATGGCCCGAATGCAGTGGGTCGAACCCACCGGTTACCAAAACTCTTTGCTTCATACTATTACTTATCTGTGACTAATAGGTCTTTAAATTCTGTTTCTCGGTCGAGAAATTTGTAATCTACTTTTACTGGATTCATTTCATCTAAGAAAGGTAGAACTTGTTCTGGCTCCATTGGCGCACAAGTATAAACGTCAAGTTGTACAAGTGCTGGATTAGGTTCATCCCATATATGCATAGCAATGTGTGATGTTTCTATGATAGCGAATGCAGTTACTCCTCTGTTACCAGGCATCTTACAATAAGATGCAGTTGGTCCATACATTGCTTTCATGTTTATTGCTTTTATCATTCTTCTTAGAAACTTGATTGTTCGATTACGGTTTTGAAGAGGCTTCTTTACCTCGGCACGAATTAACAGATGTTTGTGAACTAATACTTTTTCCATAATCATATTTAGTCATGAGGTTCGTAAACCAGGACATACCATTCAATTTTTAATTCTTTACAAACGTTTAAGATTTCTAATAGGTCTTCTTTGTTGAAGTCGTGTGTGATATAATCAGTTGGTGACTTGTAACATATAATTCTCATTTGACCTTTTCATTATTCCATAAGAGTAATAATATAACAATGCCGGCGTAGATGCCGGCAAGGTACAATAGAGAAAGTAGTATTTGACTCATATAATTTTTACGTAGTTAAGCCTTGTTTCTTTTATGTGTTCTTGTTTCCAAACATTACCGTGAGATTTTACTTTAGCCTCAATCTTATAAGACTTGCCTTCTGAGTCTCTCCAGTCTTCCTTGCTTGAATAGAAACTAACTCTGTTACCGTCTACAGAGAGTGCAGACACGTTATACCCTCCATAGACTTGACTAATATTAACTTTTAATACTTCTATCTCAGTATATATCTTACTGTCTTTTCTATCACTGGTTAGATGTACTGAATTCTCACTCTTGTCTTTAATCTCTCGTTCCCATACTTTCTTAACTGCATATGTTGGAAGATATGCACAAGTACCCCAATACTGTCGGTTCAGCTTAGTTGTAGAACCAAGAATACTTGCAATGTTGCTTTCAAAATCTGTCATGTCCTCAGCCAACACCTTGAACATAAAATCAACTTCTAGTTCAGTAATAATATTGTTAGCTGATTTAATATGCTTATCTTGAATAAGATGCGGATAAAGAAACAGAATACCTTCTATGATTTGCTTGTTAGATATCTTTTGTTGTAGATAACGAGAACCTTCATCTGTTTCTGTAAAATTGTATTCACCACCATTTACTTTGATGTAGTCACCTTCATTAAATTCGTTTGCAACAATAGATGCCGCCAATACTTGTTCTTTTGAGAAACCGATTTCCTCACGTTCTTTAATTTCTTTATAATCAACTTGAGATATATCAAAGTTGTATTTGTGAAAGTATATCACATTCCGTTCGGAATGCGTGTGTTTTGATCCTGTGTGTTCCAATTGATATGCCTCTAAACTTGTCATGATGTATATAATATAACATGATTCTCAAGATTGTCAAGTTTTATGACAATATAAATACTGTTATGAGAAAACATATAGATTGGTTTAATGAAGAAGAACAATTCAGAGACTTAGGTCTTACCTGGATGGCCCACGGCAATCAAGGCAGTTTCCTTGAAACTCATGCATCTTATAATAAAAAACAGAATTGGCTTTATGGTTCACCTGATGTAGAACAAGCATACGAGAAGGCCTGCAAAGCAGGTATACCAAAATATTGGAGATACCATGCTGATAATATAGTTTACAATATGAATTCTGATGGATTCAGGTCACCAGAGTTTGATACAGTAGATTGGAAAAATAGTTATATAATAATAGGGTGTTCGCATATTCAAGGCATAGGAACTACATACGAGAATACTATCGGAGAAATGATATCACGAAAACTTAACGCACCAGTTATAAATTTAGGAGTTGGTGGTATTAGCAATGAAGTGATATATAATAATCTTTTAAAACAAATAACGACATATGGTAAAGCCAAGGGATACTTTATTATGTGGACATATCCAAACAGATACGTGGATATGGGAAATTATTATACACAAGAAAATAATAAACCGTTCTGGGCTAGAGGTGATATGGTTCCTGGTCTTACGAGTCCAAAAAAATATACTCATGAATTTTTAAATCAAATAATGTACAGAAGAAATATTATATGGCATTCTACTAAGATGTTGTTACAAGGAACTCCAGTATCATTTATATGGGAGCCGCATTGTTGGGCAGTCGAAGATTGTGGAGATACATTAATACCTATACCGTTTCCAGAAGGCCGCGATTTTACAAGTCACAATACACTAACTGGTATTCCCTGGCACAAACAACCAGATGAATATAAAAAATGGTATCTTAATGAAATATGTGCAAGAGATATAATGCGATACGATTGGAAAACAGGTCCACACGGTAGTCATTGGGGGCCTACAGTAAACTCAAAAGTAGCAGAACATTTTACGAGTAATTTAAAATGATTAAACTATTAGGCAATAATCAACATAGTCCAAATTTACCAGAGTACTTTGGTAGCGACACAAAAGAATTACATGAAAAGAATTGCCGAGAACTTGGCAAGTCATGGAAGTATAGCAAGAATAATGTCATATATAATTTAAATAAACATAACTTTAGAGCACCTGACTTTGATGATGTACAATGGGATAGAAGTATAGCAGTGTTTGGTTGCTCGAATATATTCGGCACAGGACAATTAGAACAAGATACAATACCTACATTGATGTCTCAATTTACAGATAGACCCATAATTAATATGGGTGTTGGTGGATTAGGATGTGATGGCGTAGCACATAATGTTGCAATTATGAAACAAAACTATAATCCTTTCTTGTGCTTTGTTGTGTGGCCTGAAAGAGCAAGATTTGTTTATAAAGGTAAAACAGATTATAGATATATGACAAGTTGGGAAGCAACACACGGAACATGGGACCATGAGTTAAAGCATATAGGTATTGAACCTCGTGCTTACATAACCAGTGATGAACTTATAGAACAAGTATCTGAACGTTATAAACTGCTTACTGAAATGTTACCTGGTGTTGTTACAATAGGAGACAAACATGCTGGATTCAGTGAAGTTTATTCTCATCCTGATTTAGCATGTGATTTTGAAGATTGGGATTTGTTAAGAGACAAACTAGGTGTAGCTAATCTGTTTTTATCCAGAGATATGGGTTGGAGTAAACATAAGAAAAGCTGGTATGGTCATTTGGGTTCTGAACAGAATTTAATATTGACTAGACAATTTATGAACTCTTTGCCTAAAGAAGTATCTGCTTTAATGTAGTGAACTTGAGTCTCGGTCTATGTGAGTATAGTAATAAGCCATTTCATCTAACTCATACTCAGGCTCAATAAACCCTAATTCTATTGCTCTATAAAATCCTGGAGTTCCGTATTCTGGAAACCCAAAGTTTTCTAATAAAGTAACAAAGTCTTCTCTTGATATATTACTGGTCAATTCTTCTAATTCCATTATCTTATTTTTGTATAGGAATTTCATTTTGTTTGATTTCTTTTTCATTTATCTTTCCGTACAGAAAGTATAAACTATAGACTTGAATGGATACGGCATTTGCCTCCTGTCTGTAGCGACTTCCCTACTGTATTTATTGTTACCATAATCTCATAATTAAGATTATAACGATTTATGTAGTGAGAATTATATCCTACATCTGTTGGGATTACTAGAATATATTCTGTTGGAAATTGTATTAACAAACCTGATTTAGCCGGCTGACCCTTTTCTGAAACATGCTTTATTAAACCATGAGAGCCAAATTCGTGTTCGGGTCTAAGTAAGATTGCTGAATAGTCCTCTTGGTTCATACCACATACTAATTTTATTTCTGGTCCAACCTCAAGTTCTTCTGCGTTCACGTGTTTAAACGTTGCGGCAAAAATAAAGCCCCACACTGATATGAGTAGGGCTCCAATAACAATATTTCTTAGTATGGTGTACATGGGCATATTTAGTTTATAAATAAAATTAATAGTCCTAATGCCACAATCCAAGGTGCAAATTTCCAACCAATACGAATTGAACCAAACACCACTGCAAGTACAACACCAGCGGTGATGCCCATAATGATAAGTGGTTGTAGCACTGACCAGAATTGTTCTATCATTAACATAAACTCCTGACTAGTTGTCATTAGAAGTACCCCAAACTGTTCCCGACCATTTGAACAACAAACACACAACCAAGTGAAATTCCAAACAAACTAGACTTAGTTACAGGAAGATGATTGTAATGTTTCATTAGTAAATCCAATCGTAAACTGTTTCAAGTACAAATTCACCATTCTCATTAATGGCTTCTAACTGTTCCTCAGTGGCTTCTACGCCATTGATTTCAGCCTCTGAGATATAAGCATCACAGAATTTAGGATAGTCTGACATATCAATGCCATCGACTTCTGTTACATTTACTTTATTAAAATCTATTTGCATATGTGCCTCCTTAAGCTACTTTACGTGTAATCATTGAGTTTTGAATTTTGGTAACGGTTCGACCAAACGGTGATGCTCCAGCATCTGCGACTTCTACTGTCTTTCGGTTCATCTTTTGAATGATACCTGTTCGTACCATACCACGATATTCCCATTCAATAGTATCACCTTTTTTAAGACCTGACTTAGCCATATTACCAATGAAAGTCTGTTGTTGACGCCAGATATCAGCAAGTGTTGACAAATCTGCTTGAGTTTTGATTTGACGCATAGCATCAATGGCGTTTTGAAGTTCTATTGATTGTTGCATGATTATACCTCTCTCGTTTAATTATACTATTATAATAGCATGATTCTCTAATCTGTCAAGTTTTTTTTATTCTATAAATAGTATTATGGCGAATGACGATTGGAAAATAGGACCGTGGTCCGAATTCATAATAAAAGACTATGACTATTCAAGTTCTGTCGATGAACTTGGACTAGCTTGGATGAGTAATCTGAACAGTGAAGTTCCAGCTAATGCCACAATGCACCCCAAAGAAACAAGACGCATTCAAACTGAAATGGGTACAGACACCCGTCCTAAGTATGACCGTTTTCCAGATTGGTGGAGATACCATAATGACCAAATAAGTTATGATTTCAATTTGCATGGGTTTCGAGCACCTGACTTTGATACTGTAGATTGGGAAAACAGTTGGATAATACTTGGATGTTCACATGTACTTGGTATAGGCAATCCAGTTGATGAAACTCTTGGTAGTTACATACAACAACATTTGAATGAACCTGTTATTAATCTAGGAGTAGCTGGTTGTAGTAATGATATTATCTTTAACAATTTTGTTTATGCCATGACTAATCATAAACCCAAAGGTGTTATTGTATTCTGGACTTACCCAAGCAGGTTTACACACATTACAGATTATAACACAGGCGGTGTAGATGAACGTGAAGAAACTTGGCATCCCTATTGGTTACATCGTCATATACTTCCCGGAACAGATGAACCCTGGAGTAAAGAACTGCGAGACTTTAAGTTTTCACCATGGGACTTTACATCACACCCCAAACATTTTTATAGAAAAACTCTAGCAAAAACAGTTGTTGAAGCCATGGCACCCGCAGGTAACTTGATGCAGTATCAAGCAGACTTGCCTACATGGGGTTGGAGACCACGTTTAAATCATCATCCATTACACGATTTACAAAATGAACCAATACCAGACTATGCCAAAGACATAGTTCAAAGACTATACAACAAACCAGACGGAAGTAAATGGAATCAGTTTTCATTAGATGCTCGTCAATGGGTACTGAATGAATTAAAAGCACGTGATGTCTGGAGTTATAACCCAGATACAGGACCAGAAGGCGCACACTTTGGCAGATACCCTAATCAGTATCTTGCAAGAAAGTTGATTGAATCCAGGAGATAACATGCACAGACAGTTATACGCACCACCAGGAGCAGGAAAGAATTTCATATCTTATCATGTTATGTGGCAAGGAGACGAGTCACGTGTTATTGATTATAATGAACAAACAAACGAATACACAGTAGGTAGTATCAAAAGTGAGTTGTTTGACACAAACTACTATGAGAAACATTTCAAAGAAGCATTGGAGTGGGAAAGTGAATGGTCACTTCACCAAGATAAACAAAAGTATGAATTAATACAACAACTGATTGCTCCCGTCATGGCTAAAATGACACGTGAAGAATTCTTTCAAATATGTCGAGAGTCTGGATGTTCAACACAAGCCTGGCGAGTGTTTGAAAACAGTTGGGGTTGGTTGCCTGTAATAGATTACAGTTTATGGTATACTACAATATACAACAAAGGCAATACTCGAATGGACAGGTATTTAGAAGAATGCTTACGTTCATGTACTCGTATACACCGAACAATGAACAGAGATATAGCATGTGTAGGACATTACCCGTTGCATGAAAATCTACTGGTAGATATCAGTAGTATGAATATCGATATTGGAGATTGTGAAGAATGGATAAGTGACTTGTTTCATGTAAAGCAAAGACAACAGCCCGGTGGATTAAATCAACGTTTCTTTATTGTTCAGGGTCGTGATCCCGATGCCCCGAAAGCTAAAACATCAGTTAGTTATCGAAAGTTATTCTTTGAGCAAGATGAAAAAGAAATAAAACGTTTATACTCATTCTTTGGAACACAAGAACATTTCATAAAGAATAAAGACAAGATTGTACGTGAGTTTCGTGATTATCATGAATTCAATCAAAGAGTAATAGATGAATATGATTTTACACAAACACCTGGATATGAAGTTGATTGGGATACATATCTCGCAAATCAAAACAAAGATAGTGCGTGGCGTAAAAAACAAGAAGCAAAGAAGACGTTCTAAACCGGAATCCTGCTTTTCTTTCGGAAAAAATTCTCGGGTATATTAACTATAGATATAATCTATTGTTGTCTAGTCCTTTCAAGTTCACGTTTAACTTGTCGCATTTCACGATACATGTGCCAACGGTATTGTATGTAATCACCCGTAATAACCAAAACGGCAATGGTAACCGACACAATAGCTATGATTATGAAGTCTGACACGGGACTAAATCTAATTGACCTGTTCGAGTATTGGGTATTAACTCACATCGTATACCCTGTTCTTGAACTGCATCTAGTATAATCTGTTCGTATATAGGGGTTACAATCTCTCGAATACGTTCCCAATTCGCCCGCATGAGTAGTTCTCCACCTCGGTATTCTTCTAGTGGTAAATCATATCGCTTGAGACCCAATACTCGTAGTGACTTACCCTTGTTACATAAACCGTTATTGAATATGTCATATACTACATTAGTAGCTTTACGAAATCGCTCTAGGGCTCTATTCTTATTGACATTACGTACAGAACCTTCTAGTGGTATCATTTCATCTAGTCGATTGTATACTAGTTCTAAATCATTACATATAAACATCAGTATTACCTTTTGAGTTAGAGTTAACTTGAATAGTATTCGGGATTATCATATATAGCATCAGCAATCATCTTATTCTCATGTAGAATAGCTAACTGAGTATGTGGATGAAAAGCAACTACATCAAACGCATCTTCTTGATACGTAGCAACATGTTCACGATACTCGCTTTCAGTTAAACAATCAGCATACTCTAAGTGAGTTAATCCTGGTTCTAGTACTAGATAAGCATGTTTGAAGTTGACAAATTCAGTATTAGGTGGGAGTTCGTGCTTAGATAAGAAGTTATCGTACTGAGTATTAGCAAACTGAGTACTAGCAGAACTTATATAGTTAGACATATTAGTAACAATCATAGGGGAAACTCCTTAATTAAGATATACATAGTATACATGGTTATAATGATTCTGTCAAGTTTTTCGACCCTATATAGGGAAATAGGGTAAAAAATTTCTGCGTATTTTTTTGGAATGTGGAACCATAATAGAAAAGTGGTAAACACTGTATAGGGAAACCCATATAGCAACGGGAGGCAAAAAATGGCTCGCAAACCAAACGCCACCTAAGGCCAACAGACCTTCCGCTATATATACAAAAATCCGGAATTATTATTTTATTTTATTTACCACCGCCACCAGGCCAAACCCGGGCACTGTCAATTAGGGTTTTGCCTGTGAACGTTTCCACTTACGATACCCACGTAGCCACTCTGTCTGTGATGTCTTGTTCTGTTCTAGTAGATAGTCCATATCAGGGATAGATACTACAGTACCATCAGGTGCTATCCACATACCTGTATCGTTCCGGGCTTTAGGCTGTTTCTTTTTCTTGCCACTCATATTCATCTGTGCTCCAGTTATAGTCAGCATAGTCTATACTGTCACTATCTTCATACGGGATACACTCTGCTATCTTGTTTGTTTCATATAGTTCTGCACTGTAGTCTGTGTTCCAGTCTTGTGCATAGACTTCCACTTCTGAACCATTGTGGAACCCTTCTTGATATTGTATTCTCTCAATACCACCTTGCTCTAGCACAGCCTCTTGTGCTTCTTCTTTAGAGTTAGCTACAACATCATACTCTACCCATGAGACATACTGTTGTCTTACTCTATACTTAGACTTACCTATATCTTTATGGGGATTATCTTTACTGTATATCTTCTTCATGATTATCCTCCTTTATTGATTTAACATTACACGTACGGCACGGAACCCTATACAGTTGTTCCATGTGTTCGAAATGCTGATAACCGTCTATACAATCTTCACAGGTATTTCTACCAGTGGAGTGCTGACCGTTTGTATTCTTCGCCGTTAACGAAGATTGTTTTATATCGTTCATAATATGTTTTGGGGTCATAGGCAATGTTTCGCATCTTATCTTCCCACATAGCACGTTGTACGTCTGTCATGTTGGGATTACGTTCAATAAACTGCTTTATTGCTTCTGCCCGTTTAATTTGTGTTTCAAAGTGAAACGGACCCAATTCTATTCTCCTTGTGTTGCCAGGCAACCAACCATCATGATTATGCCTGAGATTGTAAATCCAAAAAAGCCCAACCAATTATCATTCATCGGGACACCATTATA
>Ga0181394_1000838_pt1 | contig 13388 bp, 17 predicted proteins | sample 17SPOviralmetaG_FD_130123 | JGI IMG/M metagenome (GOLD analysis project Ga0181394, IMG submission 130123) | Marine viral communities from the oligotrophic San Pedro Time Series (SPOT) site, San Pedro Channel, CA, USA - 17 SPOT_SRF_2010-11-23 | ecosystem: Environmental > Aquatic > Marine > Strait...
CAAATTGTACTTTTAAACCTAATTTAGTTGGGTTTTTATTTACACCTGTTCTTAAGTTAAATTTAGTGTTACCTGCATTTACAGTTGTAGCTTCTTTAAGTACTTCTTTTTTAATTATATTTTTAACGTCTTTCCAATTCATAATTTTTATTTACATTTACCTTTTATCTCATTAAATAACTCATCTGCATATCCTTGTGGATCTTCAATGTGTTGTTTAGTTGATTCCATTTTGTGAATTAAACATTTTTTAAAATCATGCTCATTTCCCATTTTTAATAGGGTTTCTTTTGCACATGCTTTCATCCACCCTCTTGGATCGTTTCCTTGAACTGATGTTCTTACATTATTGATTGCTTCAATACAAGCTATTGGATTCGCCATAATATTTTATTTTTTGTTTGCAAATTTTTCAGCTCCAGCTATTCCAAAGCAACCCAATACTACCCAAGTAAAAGAATCGTATATAGTTTCATTGATTATTAAGTCTTCACCTAAATACCCAGTCATTAAATCTAATAGGGCAAATAGTACCATAACTAAAAATGCAATAAAACCAACTACGTTTTTTTCATTCCAGTCATTATCGTCTTTAAATATTCCCCACATGTTTTTTATTTTGTTATACATATAGAAAAATCTTACGAGGTGAACACTTTTTTCTTACCACCGTCATAAACGTAGGCATGCCCCTCAGTTATTAGTGTTTCGTTAACGCTCCATTGTTTACCATCTTTGTCCATGATAAAAATTTCACCTAATACTCTACCATATTTTCCTAAACCATGTGATTTAAGTCTAAAATATCCTGGTTTGGAAGATACTTCTTCTAGTAGTTGTCTTGTACGCTCTTTAGCTAGTTTACCTTTTTTCTTTTCTTCAAGATCTCTTGTTCTTGATTCCCAAGTGTCCAAACCCATAAACCGAATTCGTTTTTTAAACCAAATGTCGAATCCAACATCTATTAGGGCGTCTACTGTATCGCCGTCTACTACTCTGTCTAATTTTGCTCTGTATATGTACTTATCCATTTTTTATTGTATTAATATAATATTGTAAATCTATTTCTGGTGTCCAACCTAATATGTCTCTAGCCAAAGTATAATCAGCTAATGTTTCTTGGGCTTCACCCGGTTTATTTTCTTTATATAGTGGTTTTATACCAAACATGTTTGCTACATCTAATATTGAGTGGTTTTTTCCTTTACCAAATTCAAATATGTGTCCGTAGGCATTTTGGTCCATTATAGATATAAGACCTTTTACAATGTCTTCAACATGAGTAAAATCACGTCGTTTACTACCATCACCATATATTTCACAAGGTAACCCATTTTTAATATTATTTATCCATTTACCAATTAATGTTGTATAACCACCTTCTGTTAATTGATGTGGACCATATACATTATAAAATCTAGCTATTGAAGCTTTTAATCCAAAATGTTTTTGATATAATTGAATAATTTCTTCACCCATATCTTTACTAAATGTATATGGGTTCTTAAATTTACCTGAATGGTGGGATGACGAACCAGCATATATTAGGGGTATATCTCCCTTAATACAATATTTTACTACTTCATAAGTACCTTTAAAATTAGTATTTATATAATCTTCAGGACGTTCAAATGATGGTTGTATCCTGGCTATGGCAGCCATATGGAATACTACATCAGGTTTAAAACACATTAATTGCCAAGGTGGATCTAGTACATTACATACATCATCTTCAAGATAATACTTTACTCCTTCAATATGATTTTTTTCTTTACCTGTTGAATAATTATCAAGTGAGATTATTTCATGTTCATCCTCTAATAATTGTTTGATTAAATTTGTGCCTACAAATCCCGCACCACCTGTTATTAAGATACGCATATTAAATCTTTTTCATATGAATTTAATGAATTAATTGTGATTTTTAGATTACCTAATCCAAACTCACAGGGGAACTCTTCTTCATTTAATAAATCATCATGAGTTATTATTGCTGATAGATTTTGAATGTGTCTATAATCTTCATTATCAAAATTATCACCTATAGTAATTAAAATTTCATTATTTTTTTCATTGTCATATGGTTTTACTCTTTCATATAGATCCATAGTAGTATTATGTTGTTCGGTTTTGATATAATCTTGGATATTACAATTAGTGTATATTGTACTACACCATGGTTCTAAAGCACGTAATAGATCTATATTATTTTGGTGTGAAATAATTCCTACATCATATTTAGGATTAATAATTGGAAATTGATATTCATCATTTTGAATCCAATCACCCCACTTTCTAATAAAATCCATTCTACACCTACCCATAGTTGATTCATAATCATCATTTACAATACCAACTCCTTTATTCCATCTATGTCCTCTACAAGTTAAATGATAAACAAACGCATCTCTACTTTGAACCATCTCATAACCAGCTAAAATCCATCTATTAAAAATATCTGAGTCTTCATAACCATAAGGGGCAAATGTTTGATCATGTCCTCCTATGGCAAAATGATCTTCTTTATATAATACCCAAGGTGCAAATATACCTTTTGTAGTTACATTCTTAAATTCAATAGATTTTTTATTACAAAATTTTTCAAATTCATCTAACTTAAGATCATCATGATCCATCCCAAAATTCATTACTATTTTTTCTTTACCTGCTGGATGTATAGGTGGTTCAATTCTAGTAGCGCATACTACTTTACCTCGTTCTAAATGTTTTAGTGTATTTTCTATATAATTAGGGCCTATAATCATATCAGAATGCATTATACCTACTATTTCATTAGTAGCATGTCTCATTCCTTCATCATAAAAGTATGTATGACCTTTTCGTTCTGTAGAATTAATTTTGATTACATTATCATCTTTTAATTCTTCTAACCATTTAGATGTATTATCAGTTGAACCATCATTAATTATGACCATTTCAACATCTTTATAATATTTTCTAACTGAGTTATAAGTATTAATTAAATGTTTTTCTGTATTATAACTTGGTATTATTAAACTTATATTATTCATTGTAGTTTCCATTTAGGGTTTTTATATCTTCTATACATTTCACAGTCATATCCCCTATACTTGGTATAAACAATAGGATAGTTCAATTGTCTTATAAAACTATAAGATAAAGAATGACTACTTAATGGTGTATTTTTTAATAAAGTATCAATGTTATCATATAATAGGGAAAATTGATTCATATACTCACTATTGGAGAAAAACCAAAAATCTAAAAATCCTGAATTTATATGATGGTTGGATTTATCATAAGGGCCTACTTTATCTGGGCCATTAAGATTCCAATGTGAAGCATAGAAGTTATGCGGTGTATAATTACTAAATATAACATCATTAAACCATATAAGATCTAATCTACATAACATTACTATATCATATTTAATATTATATTGGGTTTCATAGGTAGATTTTAACTTTATAGATTCCTTAGCGCTATACCATCTACTTTTTATTATGTGCTTTCTATGTTCAGAATCAAAATTTATTTGAGATTCAAAAGAAGAAAGTTTTGGGTTATAAAGTTGGTTTAAATCTTTTTCTTGATCAGTTGACCAACTATGGATAAAAATATCTATATTATTTTTACTTAAAAGATGATTTTGAAATGAATCAAAAGGTGTTTTTAAATCTAAAGGAATACCTTGGCCATCCTTTCCTTTACTACCTCCAGTCAGTCCATGTAAACATAGTGCTATTTTCATTTTTTATATTTAATTATATTATCACTACAAATTCCTTTACATACATCCAAATTATCTTTATAAATTTCGGGCATTACTGCTATACTATCTTTTATAGGTTGTTTACCAGGATAGGCCCAAATATATCTTTGACTAGTTAATGTTGTTGTATCTGTTTCATGCCAAAAATAATTAACATCATCTATAAATTTGTTGAAATATTCCATAGCTTCTATATTTTTACAATGAATCCACAATTTATTAGATCTTTCTATTATCCACTGTATTTCTATTGCGTGTGTGGGTTTATCATGACCTAATGATAAGAAATTAGAATTATACCATATGTCTATTTCTACATCGTAGCCTAAGTTTAAGGCCTTTTGGATGTAGTCGGGGGTATTTTCTAATTTTGGATTTTTACCATTTATATTTCCTCTATGTGATATTAAAATCATTTATAATTTTCTAAATAATATTTTAAATCTTCAGGTGTACCTAACCCCCACATTCCTGTAGTGTTAAAGGTTCTAATTTGTAATCCTGCTTTTATTGCTTGATTAAATACAGGACAAACATAAAATTCATTATTTACCCTAATATCATTTTTTATCATATGTTCTGCATATTTTACAAAATCAGAACCACACTTCCAGTAGTAATAACCAACAGTAGCAATATTGGATATAGGATTTTTTTCTGCTACTTCAGTTACTAACCCATGCTCATCTACTTTAGCAAAACTCCACTTAGGGTGGGTTGCATTAAATGTTACAATACCTCCATCAGCATCAGTTTCTTGCATTTTATACATAAATTCATTAGAATCCCACTCTACAAATTGGTCAGAATTAGCAAAAAATAAAGGATTCTTATTATTGATATGTTCTTTAGCTAACAGAGCAGTACAAGCAGCCCCTTCAGTAATTCCATCTACTTCAACAATCTTACATCCTGGGGTTAGTAATTCTAGAAGGGTATCTAAATTATATTTTTCTCTATGTGTTTTTTGAACTACGTAAATATAGTTAGCATCTATATTAAGGTTTTCTATTACAACCTGAATCATAGGTTTGTTTTTAACCTCAATTAAGGGTTTAGGAAATGTATACCCAGCTTTCTCAAATCTACTACCAGCACCTGCCATAGGGATAAGAACATTTAATTTTTCATTTTTCCATTTAGGGATTGCATTCATTTTATCCTGTTTTAAATATTTAGTGATATTAATATACGTTATATCTTTGGGGGAGCCAACCCTCATTATATGACTTTTACTTCTATTTGCTGCTAAAAGACCATAAGGTGAATCTTCTACTATTAGGGTTTCTTCAGGTAAACATTCCATCATTGAAATTGCTTTCCAATAAATCTCAGGATGGGGTTTACTATTTTTTACATCTTCATTAGATAAAATTAAATCCATGTGTTCGATTAAATCTAATTTTGAAAGCATAGTCAATACACTTTTTCTAATAGAATTACTACAGCAAGCTATTTTATACCCTTCTTGACTTAACCTACTAATAGTTTTTTTAATAGTGGGGTTGGGTTTTAAATTACTAAGCGCTTCTAAGGTTAATTGTTGTTTTTTATTCCAAATATCTGTGTGTTGGTTTAGAGGAAGATCTTTATGCTTAGTAAGCATTTCTAACTTTTGATTGGTTTTTAACCCATCATAAATAGATAAATGTTCATTCCACTCTATGGCATATTCTTTACCTAAAGCTTGGTTTAAGGCTTCATAATGGATACTTTTTGCCTCAACTAAAACTCCATCTAAATCAAATATTATTAATTTTATCATCAATATTATATTTTTTTAATAAATTATTAACTATACCAATACCGTTAGGATATTGCTTAATATAATTTAAATGTTTAATTTTACTAGGTCTTTCTTGTATAAATTCTTTGTATTCAAAATATCTTAACAATAAACCATATTCAAAAGAGGGTTCACATACTCCATCAATATTTGTTTTAGTATTTAATATTTCATCAAGTATTATGTTAGGTATATTAGTTTTTTTATATACTGATAAGCTACTAATGAAATCTAACTTTAAATGGAGAGTATTATTTGGGTTTAGTATATCAATATGATAATGGTTACTAGGTCTTAAGGTGTAAGATGTTTTTAGATCCTTAAAATAATTCTTACTATGTGCTATTATAGATGGTAAATCACTACATAAAATATCTATATCAGTACCTATTTGATATTGTGGAAAATTAGAAGGTTTTCTAATTACAACATAATTAGAAGGAAAGTTATCTAAATAAGGTATTAAATCAATCATCTATTCTTACAAAAATAGAATTAGATAGATTCTGCCAAACACAAGTATACCCGTTATTTAAGAATTTATCTCTCAAGCTACTAAGTTCGCCCTGTTCGTTTAGGGAAGTGTATTTAGTATTTTTATCATGTAATTCTATGATGGCCATTTTGGGTGCCCATTTATCTATATCCCAGTTTCCTAAAACTTGGTGCTCATACCCTTCTACATCTACTACTAATAGATCAAATCCAGTAGGAATTAGATATTCTTCTAATGTGGTATTTAGAGTCATGCTGATTACTTCTTGTGTATTACCCCATGAGCCCCACCTCATTCTTTTAAAGTTAGCCATAGATTTCTCAGATATAGTGGATAATGGTCCTGAGATGTTTATAGTTGATGTTTGGTTATCTTCTGGGCCTATAGCTCTATTTATTACTTGAGTATTAGGATTTTTTTTATGTCTACCTTGACATTTATTATAAAAACCATTAACAGGTTCTATATATAAACCATTCCATCCTGTATCAGCTAATCCTGAAGTATTGCTGTAGGATTCGCCATCGTATGCTCCTACTTCTACAAAGGTCCCATTAGTTTTATAACCAAAATGTTGGAGATATATATTGTTTAACACTGAAATAGGGATTTGACAGGAACTAGGAAATTTATAATTACTCATTTTATTATTTTATTTGTAAGCATTTAACTTGCTTATGGTTTAAGGTTTTGTATATCGATAATCGGTGAACCCCATCTAATATTAAGTTTTGAGAATTAACTATGATGCCCGTTTTTTTATTATCGGGTCTTAGATAATTTACATCAAATTTATTAATAAGATTATCAAAAGCTTCAGGGAAATGATCTTCACACAATTTTACCCCAAAATTATTATAAAAATAATTTATATATTCATCTTTATTACCCTTAACATATTGATAGTGGGGGGTTTGGGTTATAGAAACAGGTCCTTTTCCTATAATATTAATTTTTAAATCATTTATATCTCTGAATATTTCTGTAGGCTGTTGATATTCTATATGATAAGGAAAATAATATTCTTTGTTTTCGTTTTTTCTGTAATAAGCTAAACTAGGCATTCCTAGTTCTTTTAGAATGTATTCTGTTTGGGCCTCATAATCGGATCCATGAACACAGTGGTCATGGGAAACACCAGCATCTAAAGGGGCTATCCTGTGAGAAGAACCCCAACGGGGGTTGAATTTGTTACGGATTTTGATTTTTAGATTAATAACATTAGAACATTCTACGTGTTCAAAAGCTCCCTTGCCTTTAGTAATTTCTTGTGGGTTTAAGTTTTTAACAAGGATAAATACTATTTCTTGTGGGCTTTTTAATAGATATCGGGTTTTAGCCACTAAATGTTCCCAAGGGTATGGATCACATCCATAAATCCTTTTAATAAATGATTCCATATCCCCTGTGGGGAATCTTTTTAGGGTAACTATTTCAAAATTAGAATCCTCCCTTATCATATTAACTATATAAGGAATATAATCTAACCCATTACCCCAAATTATAAAACTATCATATCTCATATTTTTATCCAATTTTCAGGTATCAAATCACTTAGGTCCCTATCTCCCTTAGCAGGACCAAACCATTGGTTAGGGCTAATTACTACTTTATCAGAATTATTATTTAGCCAGGCACCCCACCAACTAAAAGTACTATTAGCTATAACATTATTATCACACATAGACATTAAATATAAATCTATATAGTCTTTTTCGTTTTCAATAAAAATATATTGATTACCCTTAAAAGTTTGTTTACACCAAGGAATATCATCACTAAAAACTAATATATAATCAGAAAGGGGTGTTTTACTAAGTGCTTTAGTATAATAATTATAATTTAAATTAATATAGTGATCAGGTAATTTTAAATAATCACCTCTTCGAACATGAATACTAGTAGTAGTTTTATCTAAAATATCCCCATATTTATTTTTTATATATTTCAAAGTATCCTGGTCCGGTTGTAATAGGGTTTTAATTTCATCAGAATGAAAATCAAAATATTTATAACTTTGAAAATGGCCATCTAAAATAACATCTTCATTCGGGTAAGAGGGCAAAGAATCATATTGGAAACTTTTTTGTGAAATAACCCTATAGTTATCAGAGATGTTTTTAAATCTAAAATTCCTAAAAATATTACCAATATAGTTAGTAATATTGTTCCCCTGCATAGGTAATGAATGAATATTAGGTAATAATAATTGTTTATTATGTTGTTTGCTATAAGAATAAGCAGTAGCTATTTCAAATAATAAGTTGGCTAATCCTCCGGCTAATTTTACGGATACTGAGTTATCTTTTAGGGTTTCATATGGGGTTCTTATAAGGCGGATTTCTTTTTCAAGATCTGTAGTTCCATCTGTTGGTTTACCTCCTGCTTCTTCTATACGTTTTTTAGCTCTTACTTGGTTGCTTTTGCTTTCATTAAACACATAAGTTAAAAAATCTACTACACCTATTCTATCAGGTGGACACATTTCTAAACACGGAAAGCTAGTGGCTAAGTCCTGGGCTTGAAAATAATATTCATTAGTTTTAGAATATTTTAAATCTTCAGGTTTCATGCGTTTATATAAGTGCCACTTGAAGGTTCTTAAATGGCTAGCTCTCCATAAATCTCTCCTATATAGGTTATTTTGATGAACTTCAAGGGGGTATTCGCTATTTTGGGGGAATGGCCAAGAGTAATCTTCATCTCCCTTCCATACTACCATTTTCCCATAAGTCATCCAAGGGTCTTTTTGGTTATAGAATTGGTTTAGTTTTTCTAAAGTATCAGGATATGCTAGCCAATCATCCCCATCAATAAAAATCAATATGTCTTCCTCGTTATCAAAAAAATTATTTAATACTTCAGGAGAAGTATTATATCCTCTCCTCATATTTTTTTTGTTTCTTTGTATTTTAAACAATGGGTTTTTCCTTACAATTGAGTTTACTAATTCAAAGGTATTATCAGTAGAAGCATCATCTATGTAAAGAACTTCATAATTAGTATATGTTTGATTTAAAATACTAGCTAAATTAGGTTCTACCCATTCAGCATTATTATATGAGGGGATTACTATTTTAAATTTATTTTCTTTTTCCATACTTTAATGTTATAATGTTCTTTATACATCATCCTAGAAACATCACTACAGTGATCGTAAAAATCTTTATCTGTTTTTAATTTATTAGCTAATATACGAGCTTTTTCCACATCATCCACATCTATAGCTAAATCTGGATGGCATAATCTTTGTGTATCAACTTTTTCATTTCCAATACAGGGTATACCAAAATAAGCACAATTTAAACTAAAAGTACCAGCTGCTATAGTAGGCATTAAATGTACTGCGTATTTAAACGTAGATAACGTTTTCATCCAATCTATCCATGACATTCGTGGAAAGTGATTTAAATCATGTATAATATCTTCATTTTCACGTTTAGCATGAGAATCTTGTGTCCATTTATCTACCCCAAATTCATCAGCAACTAAATAACTTTGAAAACCACCATACCATCTTGCAAAGTTACCTCCTATAATTACTTTATCTTCGGGTTGAGGAATGATATTTTTAATTAAATCTTCAATAAGAAGAGTAGGCATTCTATTTATTTCTTTATTTGGAAATAAACCTTTATAAAATTTCATATCATATTCATTATGAGCAAATATACTATCACAATTTGATAATGAATTATAAAAATTAAATTGGTCTACTATTTCATAATCATTAAACCACCAACTAGGACCTTCTTGCATATAATGAACTTTACCATTATGCTTTTTTAATTTTTCAATTATATTAGAAGCAAGTAGAGCAGAAGCAGGATTTGATTGGTTTCCTATTTTAGTTCCTTCTGCGCTTAAATTCAATTTGCCTTTTGGTATAATTACAAATATATGATCATAATTTTGAACATTTAAAATATTATTTATATTAAAATGATCGGCTTTTAGAGCATACATCCATGCAAATTCAGTTCTCATGTTTGGATGGTTTGAGGGTATTAATCCTTCAAATCCCATTTCTGTTAAAAATGCTACTTTCATAATATATTATCCCAATGGTTAATCATTTCATCAATCATAGTTTCAAAGGTATATTTAGGTTCCCATCCTGTAAGTTTTTTTAATTTAGTTGAATCACCTTTTAAATCTTTTAATTCTTCAGGACGTAAATATTTAGAATTTGTTTTTACATATTGTTTCCAATCTAAATTTAATTTATTAAAAGTATATTCTACTAAATCTTGTACTGAATGAGATATACCTGTTGAACATACAAAATCATCTGGATTTTCTTGTTGTAGTACTAACCACATTACTTCAACATAATCTTTAGCATGACCCCAATCACGTGTTGCTTCTAAATTTCCTAATACTAATTCATTACAAAGTTGTTTTTTTATTTCAACTGCAGTTTTTACTATTTTATTAGTTACAAAATTAGTACCTCTACGTGGTGATTCATGATTGAATAATATTCCATTAGAAATAAACATCCCATAAGAATTTCTATAGTTTTTACAAATATTATAGGCAAAAACTTTAGCACAGCCATAAGGACTAACAGGATTCATAGGGGTAGTTTCCCTTTGGTAACCATCTTTATCTATACTATTACCAAACATTTCACTACTTGATGCTTGATATATTTTGGCGTTTGGGCATATTAATTTAGTAGCTTCTAAAAGATTTAAAACCCCTAAACCAGTACACTGAGCTGTATATAAAGGTTGATCAAATGAAATTCTTACGTGTGATTGGGCTGCTAAGTTATAAATTTCATCAGGTTTAGATTTTTGTAAAACTTTCATTAATGAAGATAAATCTATTATATCTGCATATTCTAATTTTAACTTTTTAAATATATTATCTGGTATTCTTGCTGTTTGATTTTCTGCCACAGAATTACGTTTGAGGATCCCCCAAACTTCATATCCTTTACTTAATAAAAATTCAGCTAAATATGAACCATCCTGACCATTTATACCTGTGATTAAGGCTACTTTATTTTCTTGCATTTTTATAATTTTCTTTAAACCAATTAACTGTTTCTTTTATACCTTGCTCGAATGGTGTATACTTAAAATTAGGTAGTAGTTCTTTGATTTTAGAATTATCTGAAGGTTTTTGATATTGTCCATCTGGTTTACTGGTGTCAAATATTACTTTACCCTTAAAATTAAATTCATCAACTAAAACTCCAACTAAATCTTTAATTGAAACTTCTTCATCACCACTTATAATTAAAGATTCTTCACCAGCATAATTTTCTACAACCCATTTTGAAATTTTAGCTATATCTTTTGAATAGATAAATTCTCTTAAGGGTTTACCACTACCCCACACAATAAAATCTGTATTGTTTTGTTTAGCTAAATACAATTTATGAATTAACATTGGCATTACATGACCATGTTCTAAAGAAAAATTATCATTAGGACCATAAATGTTGGAGGGTATAATTGATGTATAATTTAAACCATATTGTTCACGGTATGCCCTAATTTGAACATCTGCCATTCGTTTAGCATATGCATAGGGGTAATTTGAGGAATGGGGTTCACCTAAATGAACTTGGTTAGGGGTTAAAGGATATTCTACATTATCAGGAAACACACAAGTAGATAGAAATGCAACTAAATGTTTTACACCTGTTTTTCTAGCTGATTCAATAACATTAGTATTAATCATTAAGTTATCATAAAAGTACTCACCTTTATAATTCATATTACCTCCTACTCCTCCTACTTTTCCTGCACAATGAATTACATGAGTAGGGTTGTGATCAGTAAAGGCTTTTAAAGTTTCTTGAGGGTTGATTAAATTATATTCTCTTCCTAATTTAATAGAAGAATCAATTGCAGATCCCACCATTCCTTTACCACCTGTAACCAATAATTTTTTCATAATGTATCATAAAATTTATTCTGTCTCTCTTGTCTTTTTATGTTTTTAGGATGATATAAACACCATTCTTCTTCCATCGGTAATGCCCCTTTTGTAGATACCCCAACTATTTGCTCATGAACTTTATTTTGCCATTGGATTTTTGGTCCATTTTGTATAATTCTTGTTTGATAATCTGGCCAATTAACCCAACCTTTTTCATTTACATTCCAACGCCATTTATTAATATGTTCTTGAGTTATACCATCTACAGTATTAACTCTAGGAACTAAAAACATTTCTGTTGTTGGATTGAGTTTTAGAACTTCTCTTAAATTTATAATTAAAGATTCATGAGGTAATTCATCAGCATCAATTTGAAATATCCAATCACCTGTACAAAGTGATTTTAAATGGTTTTTCATATTAGCAAAATGACCATCAAAGTGATAGGGATACCATTGAAAAAATGTTGGATTGACTGATTTTGCTCTTAAAAATTGCTCTACAGAAGGTGAACCGTTGTTAGTATCAAATAAAACTATTACTTCATCCTCTTTAGTAATTCTAGTTTCTAAAAAATTGAGTAACTTAGTTATTTCAATTATTTCATTACAAACAGGTATTGCATAACTAATCTTCATTTACAACTGGTCTTTCAAACATACCTAATTCTTCAGCTGCATCCATAAAACATAATTTATCAAAACGTTTTAAGTTTTTCATATCCATTCTATTTTTATAAAATGTGCCTGGGTTGGTTGCATCTGGATATTTATGTTGATCTTCTTCTGGGATAGGAATAGCTTTAACTACTGTCCAACCCCAATCTTTTGTTTCTTTAATGGGTTCTGGAAATATCATACCCTTATCAGGCATTGTAATTGCTGTTGGGAACCAAGCTAATACTTCTCCCCCACCTGGTGGTTCATGATCTTGTCTTAGATCTTTAATCAATTCGGCTGTAAGTTCTAGTGTTTGGTTAAGTGCTTCACTATCTAAAGTCATTGTAGTATTTGAAGTATAACCACTAGTCATACAAAGCCATGTTTTTATTGATCCCTCTGCTGTTTGGAATTCTGACTCATAACATGCGTCACTATTACAGATAGGACTGTTTACTAATTTATCTCCTAGGTGTTTCATTATGCTTCTATTTTTTTAAGTTTTGGTAATTTTAATTTTGGTAATTCTTGTTTAGCTTCACCTACTTTTTTAAGTTTTGGTAGTTTTAAAGTTTGCATTTGTGGTGCAGCTTCTACTTTAGGTAATAATGAACTTAGTTTTTCAGTCATTTTGTCAAAACTAAAGTTATCTTTTAAGTATTGTGTTTGTTTACGTGATTTTTCGTGGTATTTTTTGTAGTGTTTAAATACATCTTTCATAGCTTTACCTGCTACATCTGTACTAATGTTAAACCACTGTGATTCCTTAAGTAAAAATTGGTTTGCAGATGATGG
>Ga0181394_1000839_pt1 | contig 13373 bp, 7 predicted proteins | sample 17SPOviralmetaG_FD_130123 | JGI IMG/M metagenome (GOLD analysis project Ga0181394, IMG submission 130123) | Marine viral communities from the oligotrophic San Pedro Time Series (SPOT) site, San Pedro Channel, CA, USA - 17 SPOT_SRF_2010-11-23 | ecosystem: Environmental > Aquatic > Marine > Strait...
AGTGTTGCTAAGGCTAAAAACGTAAGTATGGATCCTAGGCAATCATTTTCTAACGATAACACAAGTGGTCCTAAAGTAAGAGTGCTTAACAATGACAATTCTCCTAACTTTAAGTTTAAAATTAAAAATAAATAAATAACAAATTTAAAATTACAAAATTATGGCAATTACAGCAGGAGATAATTTAAATAGTGTTGCAACTTCTACTCAGATGACGTTAGTTAATAATTACATTGACTTTACGGCAGCTGGTACAGCGGGTTGGGCACAACAATACTTGCCTGACTTAATGGAAAAAGAAGCTGAAGTGTTCGGTAGTAGAACAATTTCAGGTTTCTTATCACAAGTTGGAGCAGAAGAGGCAATGTCCTCAGACCAAGTAATCTGGTCAGAGCAAGGAAGATTACACTTAAGTTACAACGGTACACTAGATGTATCAGCAAATCAAATTACTATTGGTACTGATTTAGATGGTAACGCTGGAGCGGCTGCTCACGGTATTAGAGTTGGTGATACTATATTAGTATCTAGCTCTCGTGATGGAGCAACTACACAATGTTACGTTAAAACTAGAACAGCGGGTGCTGCTACTATTGTAGCTTTACCTTACAAAGCGGCTCTTATGTCTGACGCTGCTGCGGGTTCTCTTACAGATGGTACTTGTACTGTAATGGTATATGGATCTGAGTTTGCAAAAGGTACTAACGGGCAGGCGTCTTCTAACGAGCCAGTTCACAAAAGTTTCACTAACAAGCCAATTATATTAAAAGACTTTTATCAAATCAATGGATCTGATGCGTCTCAAATTGGTTGGGTTGAAATTTCTGGTGAAGACGGTCAGAACGGTTACTTATGGTACTTAAAAGCAGAAGGAGATACTAGATCTCGTTTTTCTGACTACGTAGAAATGTCAATGGTTGAATCTGTTAAAGCTTTAGCAGCTTCTACAATTCACGATGATGCAGTTTATGGTGGTGGTACAGCTTCGACTGTTATCGCTAACACAGATCCTGGTACTGAAGGTTTATTTGCGGCTATCGAAGATAGAGGTAACATAACTTCTGGCGTTACTGGTGTTAGTGCTTCTACTGATTTAGCTGAATTTGACGCTATCTTAGCTGAGTTTGATAAGCAAGGTGCTATTGAAGAAAACATGATGTTCGTAAACAGAGCTACGTCTCTTGCAATGGACGATATGTTAGCTTCAATGAATTCTTACGGTGCTGGTGGTACATCTTACGGTGTATTCAACAACTCTGAAGACATGGCGTTAAACTTAGGTTTCTCTGGTTTCAGAAGAGGTTCTTATGACTTTTACAAGTCTGACTGGAAATATTTAAATGACAAAGCTACAAGAGGTGGTGCTGTTGAATCTTCTAGTGCAATTAGAGGAGTTATTATACCAGCAGGTGTATCTACGGTTTATGACCAACAATTAGGAAAGAATCTTAAAAGACCTTTCTTACATGTTAGATACAGAAAAGGTCAAACAGAAGACAGAAGAATGAAAACTTGGATCACTGGTTCAGTTGGAGGAAACGTTACAACTGATCTAGATGCAATGAACGTACATTACTTATCTGAAAGATGTTTAGTAGTACAAGGTGCTAACAATTTCATGTTAATGAAATAAGCATTTATTATTTAAAGAGGTTGGGGGTAATTCCCCAACCCCTTTCTTTTTATTAATTTTATTATATATTATATTATGGCAAAAAAACAAAAAACACAAGTGGAACCAACTCCACCGGTTGTAGAACAACCAAAAGTTGAAACACCGGTTATGGAAAAACCATTACCAAAAAATAAAAAAAATACTTGGGAGATAAAAGATAGACAATACTATTTAAGAGGTAATTTAAGCCCTTTAAGTTATAGTGTTAAATCTTCAGACATATATTGGTTTGACGAAGAAAAAGGATATGAAAGAGAAATAAAGTGCACGTCTAACCAAAGAACTCCTTTTGTTGATGAGATGGTAGGTGACCAAAGGTTGGAACACGTTATATTTAGAAATGGAACTTTGTTTGTACCTAAAAATAAAGTTGTTTTACAAAAAATACTGTCACTGTATCACCCAGACAAAGGTAGAAAGTTTCACGAAAAAGATTACCAACAAGAAGCTGCTAGCGAAATAGATTTACTAGAAACAGAAATCGAAGCATTAAACGCTGCACAATCTATAGATATAGATATGGCTGAAGCTGTAATGCGCGTAGAGTTAGGTTCTAAGGTGTCAGACATGAGTTCTAAAGAGCTTAAAAGAGATTTACTACTATATGCTAAGAAAAACCCTGAATTGTTTTTAGATTTAATAAACGATGAAAATGTTATTCTTAGAAATTTTGGTATTAAAGCAACAGAAATGGGTATATTAAAATTATCTCAAGATCAAAGAACTTTTACTTGGGGAACTAACAATAGAAAACTGATGAATGTTCCATTTGACGAACATCCTTATTCAGCTTTAGCCGCTTGGTTTAAAACCGATGAAGGTATGGAAATATATTCAAACATAGAAAAACGATTAAATTAATCTAACTGTAGGAGCGGTCGCTCTACGGGGCGATCGCAAACTACAATAAAGAAATATGGTAAATATAGACACAGTATATCAAAAAGTTTTAGCAATAGCAAATAAAGAGCAGAGAGGTTATATAACTCCGCAAGAATTTAACTTATTTGCTGATCAAGTTCAAATGGATATATTTGAACAATATTTTTATGATATAAACCAGTTTAGTAGAATTCCTGGTAACGATACAGAGTACGCTGATATGTTAACTTTGTTAGAAGAAAAAATAGCTATATTTAAAAATATAAAACTACTGTATTATCACTCGCCCTATTATCAAAAACCAAGAGAACTGTATAGACTAGGAACTTTAGAAACTGGTTATGGTGAAATAGAACAAGTTACTCACAAAGAGTATTTAAACATTAAATTATCACCTCTTGCAAAACCAACTTTAAAAAGAGCGGTTTTTATTGATATGCCTAGGGGGTATAGAGTTTACCCAACTTTCACAAACAACGTACATTGTCATTATATTAGAAAACCTAAAACAGCTAAATGGGGTTATAGTGTTATTGGTGAAAATGCTTTGTATGATCCTTCAAAATCAGAAGATTTTCAACTACATCCTTCAGAGGAAAACAACTTAATTATAAAAATACTAGCTCTAGCTGGTGTTGCAATCAAAGATGTTAGCTTGTACCAAGTAGCTTCACAAGAAGACAGCAAAAATATTCAACAAGAAAAATCATAATAAATGGGATTACTAGACGGTTTTATACAAAAACAAAATGAAGATACAGGTGAAGGCGAGCTTATAGATTTAGGTTTAGATTCAAAAATATATTACGATGGTCCTGACGGCGTTCAAAGAAGTGGTAATGCGAACTATGGTAATTATCAATTTATATCTTTAGAAGATATAATAAATTCTTTTATAGTGGCTTATGTTGGTGAAAGTAAAATAATAAGTAAAGTTAGTAGAACTGACATTGCTTTCCATGCGCAACGTGCTTTGGCTGAATTAAGTTTTGACACGTTAAAATCTGTGAAATCTTTTGAGGTAGAAGTTCCACCATCATTAACCCTGCCTTTACCACAAGACTATGTTCATTATACAAAAATGTCTTGGGTTGACGGTTCTGGCATAAAAAGACCTATATATCCTACTTCTAAAACTTCTAATCCAATTTCTTACCAACAAGAAACAACTGGTAGTTTAAAGTTTGAGACTAACACTTGGAAAATAAATATACCACAAGTAACCATTGAAGATGGATATTACATAATAGATTCTACTGCAGAAAAACAATATTTTGACCAATACATAGAGTATGGTATAACAAGGTCTTATGATTCTTTTGGCAACCCAATAACTTCTACTAATAATTTTACATCTAAAACACCTTTACCACAGTTTAAAGACGAGGTTAGAGTAACTATAGCACAGAACAAAGCTGGAGGAGGTCAAAATATGATTTATGGCGTAAATGTAGACCAAACTGGTAACGCTACAAACGATGGTATGTTAATACTAATGGACACTGATCCAGGTGGTTTAAAAGTTGGCATGAGTGTGTTTGGGCCTGGTATACCGCTAGGCACAACTATAACTTCTTTAGATGGTGTTACTTCTGTTACATATCCTGGTATAGCTTTACACACAACAAATAAGCGTTATCAAGACTGGAAGTTAATGGATGGTGACGTTAATCAACCTGCTGTTAACCCTGGAAAACCTATAGTTACTGTAAACTCTCAGTTATACGGAAATGAAATAATATTTGTAGATTTAAATACAGAGTCTAATTCTTGGAATAAATACAGGTCTCATACCTCTGTTACAACTACAAATAATTATGAAGATAAAATTGAGTTTACAGCCGAGGGACAAAGATACGGCATTGATCCTCAACATGCGCAAAATAATGGTTCATACTATATAGACGACAACACAGGTATTGTTCATTTTTCATCATTTATATCTGGCAAAACAATAGTGTTGGATTATTTGAGCGATAGCCTTGGTACTGACTCAGAGATGAAAGTCCACAAGTTTGCAGAGCAAGCAATGTATATGTGTATAGCATATGCAATTTTATCCACAAGGGCTAATGTTCAAGAGTACATTGTACGAAGATTTAAAAAAGACAGGTTTGCCGCTGTTAGACAGGCAAAATTAAGATTATCAAATTTAAAATTAGAAGAATTAACTCAAATACTTAGAGGTAAATCTAAGCAAATAAAACACTAATATATGCCGGAGATTAAACATGTTTTCAATCAAGGTAAAATGAATAAAGACCTTGATGAAAGACTAGTACCTAATGGTCAATATAGAGACGCTTTAAACATACAGGTATCAACTTCAGAAGGTTCTGACGTTGGTACAGTTCAAAATATATTAGGTAATAAAGCAATAAAGTTTAACGTACCAGCAAATTCTATTTGTGTTGGAGCAATTCCAGATGAAAAAAATAATTCACTATATTGGTTTGTTTCAAGCCAGTATATAGATATGATACTTGAGTATAAAGAAGGTGTTATAACTCCTGTTATTGTTGATACTTTAAAAAACGTTTTAAAATTTAATCCTGAAAACATTATAACTGGTATTAATATAATTGATAACTTGTTGTTTTGGACAGATAATGAAACAGAGCCTAAAAAAATAAATATAGACCTTTGCAAACAAGGTACTAATCAAAACGGTTTTACACACACTAATTTAGTAGTTCCTGACAAAAATATAACTATAACAAGTTCTGTAAAAATAAGAGAAGAACACATAACCGTAATAAAAAAATCTCCTAAAAAACCTTTAACACTAAATATAACTTCAGAAACTCTTACTGAAGCTACATCTTTTTTTGCTTTTGACGACGGAAATAGTAGTCTTTACAACGTAAACGATATTTTTATTATTCAAAATATAAACTTTACACATGGGACTAGCTTTAATACAGGCGAAGTAGTTTTTTTACTAGCAGATGGTGAACTTGGTAGTCTTCCAGAAGAATACAATATAAGACTTGAGGTAGTAGAAAATCTTAGTGGTAAAACTGTTAACACAAGAAACACGTTTAACCAGCAAAATCAATTCCAACCAGCGCCATATCCACCAAACACTTACTCTTTTAAAGTTTTAAGTATTGACACGTCAGTAACTATATCTCCTACTTCTTACAGCATGATGCAAGGTGGTAATCAAGAGAAGTTCTTTGAAAACAAGCTTGTAAGATTTGCTTGTAGATATAAGTATAGAGATGGTGAGTACTCTTGTTTTTCTCCGTTTTCACAAATAGCGTTTATTCCTTCTAAATTTGATTACCAAACAAAACGTGCTTATAATTTAGGTATGGAAAACCAAGTTAAAGAATTAATTATTTCTGATTTTAGACAAAGTGATATTTTAGAAAATGTAGTTGAAATAGAAATATTATCTAAAAATAGTGATTCTCCTATAGTTTATTCTATTGATAAGATAAAACTTACAGATGCACAAACAACTACGATGGTAAATCCTGATGGTAGTGTTTCGCCTGCAAACAACTGGCAGTCTAACGAGTATAAAATAAACTCTGATGTTGTGCACGCTGCTTTGCCTTCAAATCAATTATTAAGACCTTTTGATAATGTTCCTAAAAAAGCATTGGCCCAAGAAGTTACTGGAAATAGAGTTGTATACGCCAACTACGAACAGAATTATGATATTTTAAATGAATTTGGCAAGCCTCAAAAGCCAGAAATGCTAGCTTGGTATGAAAATAGATTTGACAGTATAGATATTGACAGTAAACTACCTTTAAAATCTTTAAAGTCTAGTAGAGAATATCAAGTAGGAGTTGTGTATGTAGATGAGTACGGTAGAGAAACACCTGTTTTTAGTAGTTCTAAATCTATATTTAAATTACCAAAAACAACATCAAGTCTTTCTACAAAAATATCAACAAGTGTTGAGACAGGCCACCCATCTTGGGCTGCAGGATTAAAATTTTATATTAAAGAAAATGCTAATGAGTACTATAACTTGGCGATGGATAGAGTTTATCAAGCTGAAGATGGTAATTTGTGGTTATCTTTTCCTTCTTCTGAAAGAAACAAAGTTGATGAAGAAACTTTTTTAATATTAAAAAAACGTGTAGATACATCAACAGCTGTTATAGAAGAGGCTAAATACAAAATTATAGCTATTAGCAATGAAGCACCTTTATTTATTAAAACTGTAAAAAAAGAAGTTGCAAGAACTCAAGGTAATCCTTCAGGGACTACTCCAGAAGGTTTGGAAGTGTTTTTTAACACAAATGACACTCCACAAGTTGATGGTAGATCTTTTAAAATAAAATCTGACAAGTGGAAAGATGCGATTGGAAACACTTCTTTAGCGCCTTTAGAGAAGATTGATGAAACAATATCTATAACATTTAGAAATGCAAGTGATGCAAATATATATAGTAAAGCGTATGTTGTGAGCGAACTTGTAGATAACGATGATTATTACAATATTGTTTTAGAAAGACCTATAGATGAAAGTGATTCTTGGATATACACAGACGCAAATGTTACAACAAATAATGGTTTTATCTCAACTTTAGAAATTATAATTCATAAATACGAGGTTACAAATAGACCTGAGTTTGAAGGTAAGTTTTTTGTAAAAATATATAGTGATGAACTTGCTCAAGATTATATTCTTAGACCTGCTTTAGGTGAGTTAACTTACGAAACATTAATCGGGGGCTCTGCTCAGGTTTTTCAATTTTCAGATACGTCTCTTGGGTCTGGAACTGGAACAACTAACGCTGTACACTCAAAAGACACGACTGCTTTGGGTGTTCCTTTAATCGATTATAGTAATGGCGCTTGGACGCTTATTGGTAATCCTTTTGTCCTTAATTCTGCAGACCCTGATCTTTCTCCTACAACCCCGCTTTTTGATGAATGGGAAGATGTTATTGATGCTGCTCAAGGAACAAATGTTGATAGTGGTATTTGGTTTATTGATAGAGCTTATTTTAGAGGTGAAGCGCCTAACTCATTTTTTACACAAAATACGTCGTCAACTCAAGTTTTATCGGCTCAAGATACTACTGACGGTTATGGAATAACAATTAACTCAGACAATTTGTCTGGTGGTGACGTTTCTGCATTTATGTCTTTTAGTTGGTATCAAGCAATAGCGTCAGCAGAAGAAAGACAATCACTTCCATTTTTTAAGCAAGGAATATACACAGATACTTTAGATAACGATCAACACTATATAGAAATATCTTTTTCTGGATTAAACAGAAACAAGTTAGAAAATGTTTATGATGTTAATATGCCTTCAGACAAAGTGTTTTTTAGCCCAGCAAACGCAAGTAAAATTAATTATCAAGGACTTTATTGGGATGGTATCTGGCAAGTTGATGAAGATAAAGAAGATTTTGCTGCTCTAATAAAAGCTGGATCATTATTTAGATTTGATGGTGATGATAAGCAAGTTGTTTATCGAATAAACGAAAGCCCTAAAGTGTTTAGAAGACATAACCACACTAGCATGTTTGATTTTAGATATGCGTATGCTAGGATGCTTACTGACATGACAAACTCAACTTTTAGACAAGATGCAGAAGCTGCTTTTGAACGGTTAATAAGATCTGACAACAGGAGATTAACTTGGAAAATACCATACGTAAGATTTGATAGTGACACCTCTGATATTCTTGATAGTAGTGAGTTTAATGGTAACTCTATTTTAAACGGTAGTGTTACAGACACTGACACCGCTGTAAGAATTACTTTTTTAAAAGACAGGTATGATGAAGAAAATATATTAAATACTGACAATCCAGCAATATGGGAAACAGAGCCAAAAGAAAATATAGATTTAGATATTTACTACGAGGCTAGCAAAACATATCCTTTGTCTTTTAATTCTGCTACTTGTGGTGTTTTGGTATCAAAAGGCGACACTATAGTTCCTAGCAAGCCAAACGTTGTTCTTCCAAATACACAAGTTGTTTCAGTTCAAAATCAAGTTGTAACTCTTGACGATTTTGTTAACGACTCAAATTTAGATCAAGGTGATATTTTTGCTTTTGTAGATCAAGACGGTGGTTATGTAAAATTATCTTTTACTTCATTGATTAATTCAACTGTAGATTCACAAGGCAACAATATTTCTAAACAAATAATGTTTTCAAATCAAGTTATTAATGAGTATGGCTTACCTTGGACGAACTGCTATTCTTTTGGTAACGGTGTTGAGTCTAATAGACTTAGAGATGACTTTAACAAAGTGTTTATTGATAAAGGCGCAAAAGCATCGGCATCTATAGAAGATGTTTACAAACAAGAAAGAAGAAAAAGTGGTTTAATATATTCTGGTTTATACAACTCTACCTCAGGTGTAAACAATCTTAATCAATTTATACAAGCAGAAAAAATAACAAAAGATTTAAATCCAACATACGGTAGTATACAAAAGTTATTTCAAAGAAGAATTCATTTAATAGCTTTTTGTGAAGACCGTGTAATTAAGATATTATCAAACAAAGACGCTTTATACAACGCTGATGGTGATGTTAACTTAACAGCTACAAATAGAGTTTTAGGTGACGCAACTCCTTTTGTTGGTGATTTTGGTATATCTAGAAATCCAGAAAGTTTTGCAAAAGAAAGTTATAGAGCTTATTTTACAGACAAACAAAGAGGCGCTGTTCTTAGATTATCTATGGACGGTTTAACACCTATATCTGAACATGGCTTATCAGATTATTTTTCTGATAATTTAAAACTAAACGACGTACTTCTTGGTAGTTTTGATGGTGATAAAAATAATTATAATTTAACATTAAACACTAGTGGGTTAACAGTTTCTTTTGATGAAAAAGTAAAAGGTTGGTCAAGTTTTAAATCTTACATACCTGAGCAAGCAATAAGCATGGCTAACGATTATTATACGTTTAAAGATGCGCAAGTTTATAAACATCACCAAGAAGATGTTGATAGAAACACTTTTTACAACATCAAATATCCTTCTAGTATAAGTGTTATATTAAACGAGCAAGCTAGTATTATAAAAAATTATAAAACATTAAGCTACGAAGGTTCTCAATCAAATGTAGTTCAAGAAACTACTGATATTAGAACAGGTTACTACAACTTAAACAACAAGCACGGTTGGTATTCACCTTTAATTTACACAGACAAAGAAGAAGGTGTTGTGAACGAGTTTATTGAAAAAGAGGGTAAATGGTTTAATTTTATAAAAGGAAAAGATGTTGCACAAACTTTAGATATAAAAACAGATGACTTTTCTTTTCAAGGTATTGGTCCTTTAAAAGAAGCTTATTTAGTTGATCCTGATTTATACATAGAAGAGCCACCACCTGGAATACCTGGTTGTATGGATGTTGACGCTACAAACTACAATCCAAACGCAACAGTTGATGATGGTTCTTGTGTATATCCTTCTGTTGTTTCTGGTTGTATGAATCCAAACGCTACAAACTTTAACCCTTTAGCGGTTGTAGATGATGGTTCGTGTATACTTCCTGTGTATGGTTGCACTGATCCTAATGCCGTTAATTACTCTGATCAAGCAACGGTGAACGATGGCTCATGTGTTTATTTACAACCGGACGATACTATAAGAGTTTACGGGTGCACAGATCCAACTGCTTTAAATTATGATAGAGATGCAAATGTAGACGATGGAAGTTGCGTGTGGGTTGCAAGTAACTATGGTTGTACAGACCCTGCCGCTTTAAATTATGATCCAAACGCAACTATTGACGTTGGTAGTTGTGTATACGCGCCACCACCCCCGCAAAACAACCATACAATACAGTTGAATTTTCAAATAACAACTAATCCATCTGGAGGTTCAAATGGGCCTTATACCGACGGTTCAACATACACGCATAGTAACGGTACAACTTATACAACTGTAGATTTTCCAAGTTATGGCTTGCCATATGTTAATTTAAATGATGGAAACTTGTTATTTCAAGGTAGTTCGTTATTAGAAACTATTACATTGCAAAATCAATATCAAACTGGACAACAAGTTCAAGAAGTAGTTGAAATAACTTTATATCCAGCGTTTACTCCAAACGGTCGTGTAATTTTTGACTTTCCACATGCAACGGGGCCTGATGGTAATATTTCACAAACAACTGGTTATTCGCAAAGAATGTATTATGGCTGGGGTGATGCAAAAAATAATTTAACAGCGGCTAGTTTAAGAGTTCAACAAACAGATCAACCATATAATTGGATAAATCCAGACTACACTGGTACAAATCCATCGGGTTCTCCTGAATATTCTGAATGGCATAACCAAGCGGATCCTACGGGTGTTCAACCAACAAAAGAAGTTAGCTTTACAGGCGTTAGTAATATTATTTCTTCAATAACTGCTTTAGAAATATATAGCAGTGGAAGTGGTGTTAACGCAGAATTATATTTTCCTACAGAGATAAGGCTAACAATAACTTTAGATTTTATGATGCCTTACTTGGGGCAAAATCCAAGCACATACCCTATAGACATAAATCTTTACCACAACACTGAAAACCAAGGCGATTTAAATTGGGTTGATCCAGGCGGACCAATTATATATGGATGTACTGATCCGAACGCTACTAACTTTTATCCTGGGGCTAACACAGATGACGGTAGTTGTTTGTACTTAGAAGAAGATGATGACGACGACGACGGTGGAACTGGTGGAGGTTAAAAAAAATAAAATATGAAATTAATAAACTCTTTTAATATAAACACATCGGCAATGCCTAGTAGTGCTGTTACTAGATCTTACCAGATAAACGGTGATCCAGGAGCGCTGTTTACTTTAATTGTACAAAACGATGATAGTGATTTTTATAATTTCCCAGAAAATACTATTGTAAGTGTAGAAGAAGGAATTTTTAGACCTGACGCTTCTTTTTCATCAACACCAACTCAACTGCTTCAAAAAGAAATTGGTGAAGATGGTGTTTACAACGGGTTTATTACTTTTCCAGTTGTATCAAGTGACGATTATTATATAATAACTTTAATAACAGGTGATAACACTGAGATTAACAGTGAGTTGTCAAATGCAAAAAAAATATATATTAGTGATAAAATATATAAATACAAAGACACTACAGTTACTTTTTCTCTTCTACATAGTGATAGTGCTGTTGTAGAACCTAGTAACTACACTAAGTCAGGTGCTAGTAGTACTATTGAAAGAAAAGCTTTTACTACCCCACTAACTATTGATTGGAGTTTTACTTTAAGCTCTAGCAACTGCGTTATAATAAGACAACCTGTGATTTCTGATTTTGAGTTTACAACAACTAAAACAACTATAACCGCTGGATCTTCTGCAACTGAATTAGAACTTGATAGTATAGAAGGTCTTTCTGTTGGTATGGCTGCAACAGCAGTAGGTATACCGGCTGATACTGTAATAACAAAAATAATTAAAGGATATAAAAACACTGGTAAATCTACAGCTGCAACGCCCGTATATGACATTCCAATAACCACAGACGTTGACAATGTTTTAGTAGAGAGTAATGCTGGTACAATAACTTTAGACAAAGCCTCTACATTTGTTGTTGATAGAGTTGTTACTTTTAGAGGTAAAGGATCTAAGCATAGCGAAAAATTTAACAATACAAGGTTTAAAGTCAAAAACTTTTCACTAACTATCGACCCGGTTGTAACTACATTAGATGTAGCTGCTAGTGGCGAAACAATACCTTTAACAAGTACAAATGGTATAAAAGCAGCTGAAACAGTTATCATGTCTGGTATAGGTGTTGTGGGAACGCCACATGTAGACACTGTAAACGATGGTGTTTCAGTTGAGGTAAGTACAGCTCAAAACATAGAAAACGGACAAACAGTAACTTTTACCGGTAGCAGTAGAGCTGGTAAAATAACAGCTAACTTAGAAGTGCTTGAGTATGGTAATGATGATATAACACTAACACTTAATTTAGATAACATTTTAACTGTAGCATAACATGGAGATAACATTAAAATTTGACAACCCTTTTAACCACTCTTTACAAATTGGTGACACTATTTGGTATACAGACACTTTAAGCTCTGGAGGCTACAGCACGTCACCTAAAGACAATGTTAATAAACTAGGTACTGTAGAATTTATTAGCAATCAATATCGAGCTTATCAACTAAAGGTTAGTGTACCTGCTCCGCAAGGAACAACTACAGTAACGCCACCTCTTAATATAGGAGCTTTTATTATGTTTTCTAAAAACAACATTATAAATTTAGGTGATGTCAGTGGTTACTTTGCAGAAGTAAAGTTAGAAAATAATTCAACAGAAAAAATAGAGCTTTTTGCAGTAAGTTCAGAAATATCAGAAAGTAGTAAATAATACGTAAAAAGTGTAATTATAAATAAATGAACATGAATTTAAAAATAAAATATTATGCCAATAGGTAAAAAGAAAAGTCCGGCTAAATTTATAGGCGCTGTATCGCTTGGATTAGGCGTAATACAAGGCGCTACTTCTATTATTGGTGCTAAACAAGAAAGAAAAAGATTAAGAAGAGAAAACAAAAGAGCACAAGGGCAGTATAGAGAAATGAGAGACGATCTTAAATCTTTAGAAATAACAAACCCTTACAAAGATTTAAACACTACGTTTGAAAACACTTTTGAAGACATGACTGTTAATCAACAGCAAGCTCAATTTCAAGCTCAACAAGGTGCCCAAGCTAGAGCAAATCTGTTATCTAATCTAAGAAGTGCCGCTGGTGGTAGTGGTATTGCTGGTTTAGCACAAGTATTAGCAAATCAACAACAAGTTCAAGGACAACAAATATCTGCTAGTATAGGTCAGCAAGA
>Ga0181394_1000844_pt1 | contig 13354 bp, 28 predicted proteins | sample 17SPOviralmetaG_FD_130123 | JGI IMG/M metagenome (GOLD analysis project Ga0181394, IMG submission 130123) | Marine viral communities from the oligotrophic San Pedro Time Series (SPOT) site, San Pedro Channel, CA, USA - 17 SPOT_SRF_2010-11-23 | ecosystem: Environmental > Aquatic > Marine > Strait...
TTGAATACTCTTTTGTGTCTCCCTTGCGCATAAAATCCTTATCGGTTTTTCTACTGCCTTGGTAATCAATACTCTGGCTACAGACCAACTCTTACCCGAGCCCCTTCCTCCATACAATACTTTAAATCTCTTAGGTTGGAAGATTGGTAGAATCTTCTTAGGTAGTTCTAATTTATACTCCACAAATCTTAATACTCGTTACTGTTTGTATCGGAGAGCCGTCAGCACCTACAATTTCATTTACCTGGGTTTCCTTCCAGTTCGCTCTAGTCTTTAACCAAAAGATAGCAGCCGCGGTGTTTCCCATCTTTGCCTGCTCAAATAAACTTTTTGCTACCTGAGCATTCGCATCAATCCTGCCATCAGTTAATTCTTTGGAGTAATACTTTACTAACGTATCACTTGCGATATCTAATTTTACAGCGATCTCCTCATACTTTGTTCCAACCGCTGCTAATGTACGCACTAGCTTTCTTTTTTCCTCGGTTGGCTTATGGGAAGGTCTGCCCCTTCTTGCACTTGCCATCTTTTATAACTCCGATTTAATCAATTAACTTTGCTTTACTTCCTGTAAAATCTTCCCACCTCTTTATAATTACATCGCAATAGATTGGGTCTTTTTCTATTCCGAAACACTTTCTGTTTATTTTTTCTGCGGCTATCAATGTACTGCCGCTACCTAAAAAGGGGTCATAGATATTTTGATTTGGTAAAGACCCATCCTCTATCAATCTGGTCAACAAACCCACAGGCTTCATTGTTGGATGTAATTCGTTTTTTAACGGCCTTGGGTGATCGATAACCGTTGTACCTTTTTTCCCGTAAAACTTATGTTTATTTTTCCATCCATACAAAATAAACTCATGTTTATATAAGTAATCTGTTCTGCTTAAAACGTGATTGTTCTTATTCCACACTAGATATTGACTAAGTTTTAACTTTGCTAAATTTAAGGCCGATTGAATGTGATGTAATTGTTGACCTGCAAAAAATATATAAAAAATGTTTGTTTCAGAAAAAGGAATGACTTGTAAAAACTTTACTAGAAACTCTTTTAAGTCTGGAATTTCATCGTTTTGGATATGCTTTTGTACACGCTTACCTTGGTCTAATTTATTTAAAAACGTATTTTTTTCCGCATAATTTACCCCATACGGAGGGTCAGTTAACAATAAATCAACGGTTTGGCCATCAAACAATCTGTTTACTACGTTTTCCTCTGTACTATCTCCGCACAATAACCGATGGACTCCTAACTCATAAAGGTTTCCTTCCTTTGTTTGTGCGTTTTCGCTTACCTCTGGTAGTTCATCATCTCCCGTCAATCCGTCCTTTGGGTTCCCAGATAGAATTTGAGCCATTTCCTTCTCATCAAACCCGATTAAACTTGTATCGAACCCGTCTTCTTCTAGCCCATTTAACTCTAAAGAAAGTAACTCCTCATCCCAACCTGCATTTAAAGCAAGTTTGTTATCTGCAATAATATAGGCTTTTTTCTGGGTCTCCGTTAGATGCTCTAAGCGTACACAAGGAACCTCGGGCAATCCTAACTTTTGAGCCGCTAGTAATCTTCCATGTCCTGCAATGATTGTGTTTTTCTTATCAATTAAAATAGGGTTGTTGAACCCAAACTCTGTAATGCTTGCCGCTACCTGACTAACTTGGTTTTCTGAATGGGTCCGGCTGTTATTTACATAAGGGATTAACTTGTTCGTCTCTAGTTTTTCAATCTGCATTGACTACAAACCTCTTAATGCTTTCCAATTAAGATGCCCGTAGTATTTTGCGTGCATATTCATTCGTCCTTCTGCAAACCTTTGGTTGGCTTCTTCATCACTAATATCTACTGTGGCACGGTTTCCAAAACGCATCTCAGTACGATCATTTTTAATATTTTCTAAGGTTTCCCAATCATCTTGTGTCATATTAATCATCCCATTCCACTAACTTATGTTTTAAGCGTTCTGATTTTTCATAATCGTTTTGTAACTGCTCATTCCACAATGTATCTGGTTTTGTAGGTAGTATTTTTTCGTAGGCTTTTTGATCTTGTCTGCACAAAAACCGAGTCTTCTCGTATGTTTTTTTTCTCTCTTCCAGATACTTACTTACAAGGAGTTTTTCATCTTGGTCTGCTATCGTGCCAAACCTTACGTCATCTATGTCGTTTTTTAAATTATCTACAGTTTCCCAGTCTTGATTGTTCATCAGCAATCCCATTTTTTTAACGCTAATGCTTTTCTGGTGGGCTTTCCATTTTTTTTCATTGGCCCCTTAACCCCACTCATCCTGGCACAGAAGGATTTACGCCTAGCTGCTGCCTTTGGGCTTTTCTTAGCTTGCTTTGCAGATACAGGAGGTTTTAAATTCGACCCTGTGGCTTTATTTATTGCGCGCCTTCCAGCACGGTTTAATCCTCCCTTTGGATTTTGATGTTTTTTCAAAACCATTATCGAAACCTTTTTACCTTTGCCGCAATCTTTTTAGGCTGCTTTACAAACTGTTTACCTTTTTTGTTTCCCTCGGCCTTTGCCCTGTTTGTGGCGGCTTTCTCAGAAGCAGACAAACTTTTCCATGCGGCTTTCGGGAGGTATCTTTTTTTTCCCTTACTAGGCTTACCATCAGAGGTTGTCCAATCTTGTTTCGTCCATGTTTTTAATGATTTCTGAGCCTTTTTAAGTGCCATCTTTCAATCCGTAACTAAACTTTTTTAACCGAGCCTCACTTAATGGAAACGGATACCATCCAATGCCATGTTTTTTATAAAACGTTTTTTGTTTTTCTTTTGCTGTTAACGGTTTTGATGGCGTAACTACAATCGATGGATCTGGAACCTTTGTAAATTTTTGTGCCAATCGATACGCTGCTCTGTTACTTATTTTCATTTATACCCACCACCCTTCGCTTTATATTCTCTTGCAAGCATTTGCGCCTTCCGACCACTCCATTGACCAGGTTTACCGCCCTTTGAGCCTGCCTTTATCTTGTTAAACAAACGTTTTCTCATTGTCGGCTTTGTGTAATTATTGGAAGAATTAACTGTGCTTTTAGCCACGTTTCGGAGCTTTCATTTTTGTTGCTTTTTTTGGGCCATATAAAAGTTTTTTATCCAAAGCAACTGTATTCGTTCCCTTTGGTTTTGGCTTTTTTAAAATAAATTCTCTTACGTTTTCTACTTCACTTTTTTTCAGCATTTTTATCTTCCGCATACAAATTGTTAAACACATACGATGGGTCTTGATAACTAGAATCTTCTTCTGCGCAATGTGTATATTCACTTGGGCAAAAGTCTGGCGCACCCTTACCAGTTTCCCAAAGAGCAGGACTTGTAACCCTTACCCGATTATTTGGAAGAGCAATAATATTTCCAAACCATTTACCAGGCTGAGTCACATACATCAAGTGAGATTGTTTATGTTGATCTGGAGAATCTGCAATTTCACTCTCACTAAAATCAATTGTTGTAATGTACTTAGCCTGATAAAAACCGCCATCAATTTTTGCTAACCATGCAGAGGGTTTACATCTGTCAAACGTAACAATTGCGTGATGATGACTAGGGCAGTCCCAAGGTTGTACCAAATGGGTTTCCATCTTCTCGGGCCACTCTGTATAATCTAGGTCATAACATAAACTGGTTATCGGCATACGCGCCCACATTGCACCACCCAATACATTCGGTTCTTCTGAATGATCAGTTTCGCAACCTGTGAAAATTACTTGAAAACTCAAACACCGATCTGGCATTGTTGTAACCGCAATCACCAAACCATGCACAAATTCACCGTGGTAACGCTCATGGTTACAGGTAAACTCTTTGCGCACCCAAACCTTAAAATAAGGAATGTTTGAGATTAAATACGCCAAACTTATTTACGCCCTGGACGCTTGCCTTTTCCCTTACCTTTTTTCCTTCCTATCATTTCTTTCTCCTAAAAAAAAACCCCTAAGCCATGTCCAGCTCGGGGGTTTCAAGGTTTATAACAAGGCTTGAAGGATTGCCTTTTTTTTGAGGCGCAATGCCTCAAGTGATATTTTACTAAAAAATAAAAGTTTACTCAACATATTTTGGACAGTTTTTCTTATATTTATGAATATTTAATAAAGTTTGCTTTACTTTATGGGGTAATTGCTCTAATATAATAAATATAACTTTACAAAAAAGTGTTGAAAGGGAAAGCATGAAAAAAACTGATAAGAAAACACGAGAGTTACATGAAATGATTGTGAAAGGATTGGTCCTTGCTGTTACGGCTCCTACAAACGAACAATCAAAAGTAGTGGAAGAAATGGTTGCAGAATTATGCCAAGGAGTTGACAAATTTACTCGGCATAAGTTACGTAAAATTGCAGAAGAACGCCTCATAAAAGAAGGCCACATATACGCTACCCCTTCTTCACTCCCAAAGCAACGTTATTAACGTGCGCGGTCCCTAAACCTAGTAAGTAGGCTTGAACGGGCAAGTGCGCACCGTTGCTTCCAATCTCTATCCCATCCTGAGTTTCCCAGACTAAAACGACTGCGCCAGTTGGATTGCCATTTGCATCTTTTTTAATTGTCCTCTGGCAATCTTTTAGAACCTTAATATTTACATCTTCTAAGTCAACATTCATTGGCGTGATTTTAAAATCGTTTTCCATTACAACTCCTTTTTAATATAATTTTTTGCAATTGACAGATCCGCTTCAAACTGAAACTTATCCATTTTTAATTTTCTAGCTAGTTTTTCTTTTGATAGATGTGGGTGAGTAACATATCTTGCTTTTAAGATTTCTTTAAACCGAGAGTTTAATTTGCAAACAATCGCCTCTACTTTTTCTCCTTGTTGAATATCTATAAAAGGTTTTTTATTTTCTTCTGTAAAAACTTCACCTGCTTCTGGAATATATCGATGCTCAATACTCCGACAATGAGAATCTGGCTGTGGAGAAACGGGTTCCAAAGTTTGTAAATATAAGGCCCAGTTTCTCAAAATCTCATCAATCATATTTAGAAGGTTCAACAACTTTTAATCTACCTGACTGAAACAACCAACCAATAGAACCACGATGTCCAGTTTCCCAAATCTCTTTTTTTTCTTCCCTTGATAAATCTCCCTGATCCACCTTGAAATGACATGCCGAACACAAATATGCAATGCGGTAGTCATGGGCTTTTAATCCAGTTCCTTTTCCATCAAATAATTGATTCGAATGAGCAGCAACGATTGTGTCATCACTTGGTTTGCCACAGGCCATACAAAAAGGACAATCTCTTGCAAAGTTTAAGATTTTTTTTGATCTGAAATTTTTTTCAAACATTTATCACAAATCCATTTTTTGTTACCGTTACTTGCTAAAGTAAAACTTCCATACTCAATCGGACGATGAGAGTTGCACGTTGAACAATATTTTGTTTTTAATATTCTTTGTGCTGCTTTTTCTGCCTCTTCCCTTGTTGTCAAATTGTGTATTCCTCTATCCCTAACTGCGCACAAAATGCCTGGACTTTTTCTATATATTCTGAAAACTCTGCCTTATTTAATTTAGTTGTGGTGCGCTCTTTTTCTTTTACGTTTCCATCAGGAAGTTCTACATAATCTTTTGGTAAATATTGTTGTTTGAAGTATTCGTGCCAAGTATCGGCTGAGAACGTTTTACCCTCATCGACATACTGCTCACTTAAATTTTGTAACAAAACCCAGTACAAAGAATTTTGTTCTGTCGTTCTATTTCTGCTTTGAATTGTAACGACTTCACCCTCATTAGAAGTACGAATTGCATCTATCGCCATCGCACGAAAATCATCACTCGTTAAATAAAATATTTTTTTCATAAGTCCTTACTCAATGTCTCCCATGCAACTCTAACCACTGCTGGTACTTGTCCGTTTCCAATGGCTTTAAGTCGGTGTGTCCTAGCGGCCATCCCATGAGATACTCTACGAATATCGGACATAACTGACCACCAGTTTTCTCTCGACCGCCTTCCTTGTCTATAACCTCGGTGGTTAAACTCTTTTGCGTTCCCTTTTTTCCCCTTGTTCTGTCCTGATAACCTTGTCGAGCTTCTGTTGCTGTCGGTGTCGGCCACATTGTTACAGCTTGTTCCAATTTCCCCTCGTATCCCATTTTTTTTATTCTTTTCAGACAAGTTTCCTGTTTGTCGTTCATTGCACTTGATGCTCTCGGTGTCGGCCACATTTTCACAGAATCCCTGACTGCCTGATTGAGTGTGTATTGTGCTGGTTGGCCTGATGGCCTTGTTTTTGTCCAATGTTCTTGAGTGCCCCTCGCTCCCATATTTGCATCTGGCGTTGGCCACGTTTCTTGCGACAATCCAGATGCGTTTTCTTTTGTGATTTGCTCCGACATCGTCTGCTCCAATAATTCCCCATCGAGCATTAAACCCCATTTGGGCAAGATCGGAGAGGACGATATTGAGTCCTCTGGAAACAAGCATTGGTGAGTTTTCTGCAAAGACCCATTGCGGTTTAACTTCCCCAATGACTCTTGCCATCTCACTCCAGAGTCCACTTCTTTTTCCTTTGATTCCTGCTCCTTTTCCGGCTGCACTGATGTCCTGGCATGGAAACCCTCCAGATACGACATCAACAATACCTCGCCATCTTCTTCCGTCAAAGGTGCAAATGTCATCCCAAATCGGGAAAGTCGGGAAAACCTTGTCATTTTGTCTTTGGAGCAATACGCTGATGCAGTAGGGTTCTTGTTCGACTGCGCAGACGGTTCTCCATCCAAGCAAATGTCCACCGAGGATTCCTCCACCTGCGCCTGCGAATAATGCCAACTCATTCACGCAACCTTTAACTCTGGTTTGCACTTTTTAAACACAGCGTTTTTAAATTGTTGTGGTTTATCAAAATCGCTTTCAAGAATTCCAACTTCCTTACCTTTTGAAACAATACCCGACCAAGTCTCGTCCCAACGTTTGATCTTTCCATCAACAAGAACATCTGTTCCTAGATCAACTTCATACTCATCTTCCCAACGCTCACCTCTCAACCAGGTAGCGAAATGTGGAATAAAAGCAGGTTGTGTTAAATCCCAGTAATGTAGCTTTGCAGTTCTTATTGCTTTAATAATTACTGTGTTTTGTGGTCTTACATCTTTTGTTTGTAGCCATGCTTTTCGTGCTTCTGCTTTAGCCACTTTTCTTGGATAAGCCTTCCAAACTTCCTCAAATTTGTTATCAACCTTTTGCGCCATTTTGTTTGCCTTTCTTAAAATCAAAATTCCACAGCAACGACCAACTGCGTAAAACAGTTTTTGACAGGAGATGTATTGCGTAACAACGCTCTGTTAGTCAGCCCGACCCGATCCTAACGGCTATCGAGGGTGTCGACCCCTGCTCTCTGGCTACTTATTCCAGAGCCTCTAGCCCATCTTCCCCTTCTTACTGAAACGCTGAGGTTTCGCGTTTAAAACTCAAATTCTTTGCACTCCCATCTATTTTTTTTATTTTTGAACCAGCCATGCACAATGATTCGCCAACCGGCACCCATTACTAACGGGTAGTTGTCAGATTCACTAATCTTTTTAATTCTGCTGCTCATGTTGCTTTTTGAAGTAACTTGCACAGCAAGGGTCTCGTCCTTGCTAATCGCCACCACGTCGATAAACCCAAACAAATCATTTTTTCTCTTAGTGAAATAGTTATACTTTTCAACGTTTTCACAAAGATATCCTTGTTCTCTCAGTTTCAGAGTTGTTCGATTGGTCAGATTCACGCAGCACGCTCCATTCCACTTGCGGATTTAAGGTTTCACACGGGATTCCAGTTACTCTTTCGATTGTTGGGCAAAAACGTGCTGGAATAACATTTCCCCACTGTCCTACAGCCGATTTTGAAATATTGCAGATTTTTGCGAGTTTCGTCTTGGTTTTGGTATGTTTTAAAACTATATCTAGTGTATTCATACCTATATTATAAAGTAAACATTACTTTTTTATACAGTTTCCTTAATTTTTTTAAATATTATTTTAAGGTAAAGAAAACTAGACTTTATTAAATAAATAAAGTAATCTGGACTTTCAAACTGCGACCGGAGTAATTTTTTTTTATAATAATACGGAGATTTTTTTATGCACGTTAACACAATTCAATTCAATTCAATTCAATTCAATTCAATTCAATTCAATTCAATTCAATTCAATTCAATTCAATTCAATTCAATTCAATTCAATTCAATTCAAAGGGTAAAACATGGATATCGACTCGTGGGTAGTATTTTGTCGAAAAAAACTAAAATGGACTCAGGATGAACTTTCAATAAAACTAGGTGTTTCAAAGGCAACAATTTCTAGTTGGGAGACCGGCAAATATATTCCTAAAATGCAGAGCATTATTACACTAGCTGCTTTTGCAAACGAAAAGTTACCTGCGAAACTTAATTATGAAACCGCTGAATTTTATGCAACTTCATCAGCAAAAATTTTTTACAAAGATGTTTATTTACAACCAACGGAGGATACATTGATTGTTGATGTTCATTTAAAAGATTGTTTTGCCTGGAGAGTCCTCGACACCTCTCTTGAGAAGGTTTTCAGAAAAGACGATGTTGTGATTGTAGAACCGAACGTCGAATTTAAACCGACAGATTATGTTTTGATTCGTGCAGATAAAACTATCTACGTTCGTAAAATTAAAATTATTGATTACAGCACGGATCATTTTCAGTTTTTGCCTGAAAACGAATTGTTTCCCACGCTTGACAATAAAGTTCAAGATATAGAAATTATAGGGGTTTGCAAAGAAGTTAGGAGGACTTTGTAGAGACAACTTACCCCAAGCCTTAAATGTCTTTTTTTAAAAGATGCTAAAAAAGACAGATGCTTAATTAGCATAATCTTTACTGCCCACTTAATAGGTGGGTTTTTTTTTGCCTTTAAATCTAGGAAACTGGTTGCATTGTTGTCAAGTTTACTTTATATTAGTATAAAGTTTACTGAACAAATTCTAATTAAGGTTACTGGAGGAAAAATGAACGGAATAGTAAATATAAAAGGCAAGGATTATAAAACCGTAGCGAAAAGGGTTGAGGAGTTTCGGGAGAAATATCCACGATTCTCCCTTATTAACGAAATTGTACAAATAGATGAGAAGGTGGTCATTATCAAATCTACCATTTCTGATGAGACTAGTAGGATTCTTTCTACGGGCTTTGCTGAGGAGAAAAGAGGCAGTTCTATGATTAATAAAACTTCTGCCCTTGAAAATGCTGAAACCTCTGCAATCGGTCGGGCCTTATCTGGTTTGGGTTTTGGAGGTACGGAGTTTGCAAGTGCCAATGAAGTTGAAAACGCCATCCACCAACAATCTACAAATACTACTAAAAAATTAGTAAGTAAGGCGCAGGCACGAAAAAAGCAAATTACTGAAATACACGCAAGGCAATTCTGATGGACCAACGCTCAGACGAATGGTTTAAGCAACGTCTTGGAAAAGGAACTGCATCTAAGGCAAATGATATGCGCTCGAAAACAGGTGTAAAACGTAAAAATTACGCTATCCGTTTACTAACTGAGCGTCGCACTCAAATGCCCGTAGATACGTTTGTTTCCCCTTCGATGGAGTGGGGTACAGAAAACGAACCAATTGCGAGAATGGCTTATCAAATTAAAAACAAAGATCGTGGAGTAGCAGAAGTTGGTTTTATGCTCCACTCTACTATTAAAAATTTCGGTGCATCGCCAGATGGTTTCGTTGAAAAAGACGGGCTATTAGAAATCAAATGCCCAAACTCTACAACTCATATTGAGTGGTTGCTTGCAGGCAAAGTCCCTACGCCTCACAAAAATCAAATGATTGCACAGCTTGTTTGTACAGGTAGGCAATGGTGCGACTTTGTAAGTTTTGACCCACGCGTTGGAGAAGATATTGAACTCTTTGTAGTGCGCTTTGAACCGACTGATAAAGAGCGTAAGGAGTTGGAAAAAGATGTAACGGAGTTTCTAGAGGAAGTCGATGAGATGGAAAAACAACTTTGTGACAATATTGAAGGAGGTATTTATGGTTGAGCTTGAATACGTTTTACAGGGAACGCCTAAAGAGATTACCGAGCAACTTCTTCTGCGCCATGCCGATGAGGTTTACTATAACCCAGAATCTTTAAGTTTGAACGAAAAAAAAATTATTGAAGATTGTTTAGTTTTTCATAAAAAAAACCCAATCGTTTGGAAAACATTTTATAACCTTGCGTATCAAGTTTTTACAAAGCAAAAACGCTTTGGTGTAGCTGCGATCTGGGAACGGATGCGGTGGGATTTACATTTTACTTTAAATTCAGATTTAGCATACAAACTTAACAATGACTACAAGGCTTTTTATTCCCGACTTTTTAATGAAGTGATCCAAGCAGATTTTTTTACGATGAGAGGCTCACTTTTTGATGAAGTCTTTTTTGAAATCTTAGCAGAGGAAGCAAAGTGTTTGTAAAAGCGTTGATTTTTGTTGCTGGAGGGGGGGTTGTATGGTGGTTTCAATACATGAATTTAAACGAAACACATAGTTTGTGGAAAATTGCCTACGCGGCAGGTTACGCAAATGCTACTGAGTTTTATGAAGGTTTATTAGAAATTGAGAGAAGCGATAGCGTTGTAGATGCAAAATGTTTGTTTCGGAATTTTGAATGGAAAGAATTAAATAATAGAGGAGAATAATATGGGCGTGAAATATGATGTGGTTGCCGTAACAGGAACGTATCAGGACAAAAATACTGGCGAGGAAAAAAAGAAATATCACAATTGCGGAAAAGTGATTGAGACTGATAAAGGTTTTAGTTTAAAACTTGATGTTGTTCCAATTGCATCGGAGGGTTGGTTTATGTTGTTTGAGCCAAAGAAAAATAATGGTGAAAGTTTTAAAAAAAATAACAATTATACTTCTACAAAACTTGATGATGAGCCTCCGTTTTAACAATGGATTGCCCAACTTGTAACGCTAAAAGTGAAACACTTGATACACGCACTTCACCTGGTGTTGTAAGAAGAAGAAGGCGGTGCAAAAAATGCGGAATAATTTTTAAAACAGAAGAACGAGCAGTTAAAAAAGTTGTAAAAATTAAACAAGAAAAAACAAAAGTTGATGAGCCTTTTTACGATGATGGGTGGGATCATGTTCCATCTGGAGGCTATGATAAATGGGAATAAAAGATATTTTTGATTTAAAACTTGTGAAAGAAAATTTAACTGTTGCAGAGCGACAAAAACTGCCACTAATCAAAATTAAAGATAAAATTTATTTATGTGTAAGGAAGAAAAAAAATGGTAAAAACACCGCAGGACACTAGCCTAACTCTTTCTGAGGCCGCAGAGTTTTTGAGATGTTCGCCCAATACCTTGCGTTCCTTAGCACGTCAAGGTAAGGTGGGTTTTAAGGTTGGAAAAGAATATGGGTTTTTGGTTTCTCAACTTGTGGAGTATGCAAATTTATGCACTTGTATCAACGAAATGGCATCTGGTGGCTCTCAGTTTTCTATCGCCAAGAAAAGATTAGAAAAAGTCTTGGAACAAAGTCCAAACGCAAAGCCGCTCAATTAGCGACTGAGTTTTTACAAGAATTAGAAGAGGTAAGTAGTGCAAAACGCACTTTATTTGCTTGCCTTTCTGATTGGTATGAAATGCGGCAAATCAAGGCAAAAAGAATTGATACTGATCGTGCTATTGTCCAGAAGTTTCTAAACTCGTACAAAGACATCCCAATTTACGAGGTAAACAATAAATACCTGGAAGAACATTTAAAAGTAAGTAACCCCACGTTTAATCGATATGTAACCGTGGTAATGGCCGCTGCTCGTTTATCTGCCCAGAAATATAAGAATCCGCTACCCATTTTATATAAGAAACCGATACAGCAAACCCGTATGCGGTTCTTGTCGCAAAGTGAATGGCTTAGATTAGAAAAGGTATTACCAGATTATTTGAGGCCAGCAGTAGCGTTCTCATTGGCTACTGGGCTAAGAAGAAATAACGTTTTAAATTTAAAGTGGAGTGAGGTTAACAAACAATCAAAAAATGTTGTTGTTTGGTCTGATGAGAGCAAGAATAAAAAGCAACTCATTATTCCTCTGAGTGATTGGGCATTAGAAATCTTAAAAGAGTGTTCTGGCAAAAGTGAAGTATATTGTTTTCCACAAGTCTCAGGAAAGCCAGTAATTAATCCAAAAAGGCCATTTCAAAAGGCTCTTGATAAAGCAGGAATAAAAGAGTTTCGGTGGCACGATCTACGCCATACATTTGCATCCTGGGGACTACAAAATGGTATGTCTTTAGCTGAATTAAAGGAACTCGGAGGATGGTCTAGTTTGACGATGGTTATGCGCTACGCACACCTTGCTCCATCGAGATTAAGAGAGGCTACGAACCGTTTGAAAAAACCAACCGATTCGGACACAATCGAGGCACAATCTGTAAATAGTGCCGAAAGATGGCGTCCCCAAGGGGATTCGAACCCCTGTACCCACCGTGAAAGTTCTAGCCACCTATATTTAGTAAAAAATAATCCAACAAAATCAGACACTTAAATGAAAGGTTTTTTTTAATTAACGCTCATTTAAGTACAGTATACACTCATTGAGACACAATTTCGGGCACATTAAAAAACCAAATGACCTCACCTAAATCCCACCTAAAAAGGAAAAAATGATGAAACTCTACAAAGTATTTTTTAAAACTTCTTACTATTCTTTTTTGTTCTTTGCCGACCTAAAAAGCCTTAATAAATTCTTAAAAGACGAACAATTAACAGACGATCAGGTAGATAAGATCGAGCCTTACGAATTTAAAACCGATGCAAAGTCGATATCGCAAGAAATGAACTTACAAATTATGGCATCTGCTTTGGCTTCAAAAACCGGACTTCATTTATCTGAGCCTGAACTAATATCTGGGAAAACGGTTAGTAAGACCAAACAGTAGGCCGCGGTCTTGTGCTGGTAGTAATGAGAGTATCTAGGTGAATAAACCGACCTGATCCCTTTTGTTGTATGCCGATCCCATTAAAAACACCTGTATTTAAGGCTATTCTTAATAAATGAAAAGCATCTTCCCTTGATACTGCTATATCAGCAGCTTGCCCCGTTGTGTGGGCTCCTGGAGTTTTTTTCTTTCGTTCAATGGGATGGGTTGTGTGTCTATACCCAGAAGTTATTTTCATAGGCTTTCCAAATGCGGTACGCAACTCATTTAATTTACGAATAAACTCAGGGTCCATATCGCATTCGCCTGTATGACTACATTTAAACTCGTATTGGGTAAAATAGGTACTTAAATTCCAATCCATCATAATTTTGGTTCTCTTTTATCCATTAAATCTTGCAACTCTTTGCTCTTTTCTTTTGAGCCTGTACTAGAACCAA
>Ga0181394_1000848_pt1 | contig 13310 bp, 19 predicted proteins | sample 17SPOviralmetaG_FD_130123 | JGI IMG/M metagenome (GOLD analysis project Ga0181394, IMG submission 130123) | Marine viral communities from the oligotrophic San Pedro Time Series (SPOT) site, San Pedro Channel, CA, USA - 17 SPOT_SRF_2010-11-23 | ecosystem: Environmental > Aquatic > Marine > Strait...
AAATGATCTCACATTTCCTACCGCAATTACTGCCGATCCATCTTCAGAAAACTTAACAACACCAGATTCACCTGTGTATGTCGCTGTATTAGTCATTTGTTGTCTCCTCTAAATGTAGATCATCCGGACCAGGGAGATCTTCAACCTCTCGAACCAGTTTGGGACTTTTGGTCCTTCTGGGTTTTAAGGTTATTTTGGTTGTTGTTGTTGTAGTAGATGGTTCTGTGGTCCAACCATCATTCAATCGTGCTTGAACATCCATTCCTCGCACCATTATTGAATTTTTTCCTTTGTATAACTTGATAGCCATTATAATACTCCTTTGTTGTATCTGTATATCACATCACAAAAAACAATCACTTCGCCCAATGGTAGTTCTCTTTCTACTACCTCAACATTTACTACTCTTGTTGTGACGTTGTGTATGTTTGTTTCTGCCAATGTAATATCTCTGTCTCTGGAAAGTTCCAGTGTTTCTTCAATTCTTTCTACTATTTCATTTCTCAGTGTGTCAATCTGTGTGCCTCTCACATAACATCTTAATTCATATGATATCTTGCCTTCTCGCATATCAGTGGCAACATCTTCTCTGGTTTCATTTGATGTCACAACCAATACAGCAGGAAATTGTGTGATGGCTAATTTTTGCACATCAAAGAATACCCTTGAAACCAAACCTGGAGCAGGATTAGTCATATTCTCCAATTGTTCTGTTATGTTTTTTGCTATGTTTTCTCTTGCTGACATTATCTAATCAACCTACCCTTGTAAAATGATTGTTTTTCACTATCTGTAAATGTGCCTGAACTATCCAAATCATAATGCACACCGTCTTTCAATATAAGATCAAATTCTTCTTCAAACTTGCTCTTGTAGAATTTCATTTGTTCCTGGAATGAATCTCCATCCGGTTCAAATGTGCTTAATTTAGGATATATGTAGTAGGCTAAGACGTGATACACTGCGGCTCTAGTAAATTGATCTGAGTTCAATCTACTTGGTGATAGTTTTGTGCTACCACCCAACACGGATATATCATATCTTGAAAATCCAGTTGTGGGCCACCATTTTACATTCAGTAGTCTGATGATGTCGTCGTAAGTTTTTTGGTGTTCAGTTAAAAATTCCTGTATGCCGTATTTTTTTACGTCAGGAACATAACTTATTAGGTCTGAGTCTGTTGCGAATTGCGCCATTGTTAAAAGTCCTTCTTTTAATTCTACAAGGGCCTCCCTTGTGATACAGTTATTTATTGGATAAGTTGTAAGAAATTATCTTTCTTCATCACAGGCAATGACACATCTGGATTGCCATCATGCACCACATACACTTCCCAATTTTTAAACAGGTTTTCTATTTTCTTTTTGCTGTGTGTGGTATATTTCCTTCTGGGACCTGTTTGATAGATATGATCAAAACTGCTGACATCATTTATGCCCCAATCACAGCCTAGGATATACACTGGTTGTTGAGGATATTTTTCAACTGCTACCCAACAAGCCAATACACCTGAATTGCCTCCACTTACAATTTGATTTACAATTATATTCCAATTGGGCATCTGTGCATCTGACCTTGTGTAGTATTCAACACCCTCTTGCATTTTAATTTGTTCTACAACACCAATATCAAATGCCGCCACAGCATCCACTGGTCTAAGTTTTTCAATGTAGTTGCAACCTATTTCAATTGGTTGTCGTGGTAATGATTGAACAAGATCTTTTTGTGAAGGACCATTAAACCAAATTACAATTGACATATCAATATTTAACAGCCACAAAAAAAGGGCGACATAAAGCCGCCCTTTAATTTTATAAGCGTGGTTAAAACAATTAGATTGTGTTGTCCACTGCTATTTTAACACCATAAGAGTTGTGTAGAATATTGCAACCATATCTTGTAGATGCAACAACTTCTTCTGCTCTTAATGAAGCGTCTCTTTGAGTTTCAATTGAGATATTCTGTGCAACTGCTAACCCTAGGGCGTCTCTTGCGAAAACACCACAAACGGCGCTAGTTGCTGAATCTTCAACAACATTTGAACTTTCGAAAACGTCAATGCCAGCAATTCTACCAACATAACCTTCAGACATTGCCTGACTAGTCATAGGAAGTGAGTTTGTTGGGTTTGCGAAAGTGTTAGTTAAGCTCGACTTCAATGCGAACAAAGCCTGAGGAGTAAACACACCGTAGTATGGGCCAGGAACTGCATTTGCTTTTAAAGTTGCATATGCTTTTTGTAAGACCGCTACTGTTAGTTCACTTTGAGTGTCTGTTGTCGCGTTGATTGATGTTGAGAAAGAACTGAATTTTCCAGTTAATGCTCTGTCGTGTCTTTTTGCAATCGCTTCACCAAATAACTTACCTAGGTCTGCGATAACATTTGATACTGAATGGTTTTTGGCCATATCAGTCACTAATGTTCCGATACCTGCTTCTGTTAATTCGATGTTTGCTACGCCTGTTGAAATAGCCGCTAAAGATATTTCAGAGTTTTCGCCAACATCTGTTGCGATTGATTGTGCCGCGTATAAAGGAACTTGTAGAACCTTTCCTGCGTTTGCTGGAACTGTGAAATTTTTCACAAGTCCTGGCATAATTGAAGTTTCTGATGCCACGAACATCGCCTCTTGGACGATAGGTGCGATCAGATGTTGCAATGTGCCTGTAGTTGTATTAGCCATTTTGCTAATCTCCTTTGTTAGTTGTTAATTAAAAATTACCTTGTGACTTACGCCACTCAGCATATTTTTTTCTGTGTTCTGGATTATTCATATCCAGACTCTTAACATCAACTGGTGAAACACCTTCTGTGCCTGTGTTCGACTTAGAACCACCGCCTGGTTGTCCCGCTGAAACAAAGTGTGGATTAGTTTGTAGGAATTCTGCAACCAACCCATCTATGTTCATTGGATCACCAGCCTCAGTGTATCTAGGTTGACCCGTTTTTGGATCAACAACTTCAACTTCTCCTGACTCAGTCATCTTGACGTTATTTCGCACCAATGTAGCAACCTGTTCAGGGTTAATTGCCCTGTTGGTTGATGCCGCATTGATCAAAGCACCGTCAACTTTGATCTTTGTCAGTTCTGAAGTTAAACCGCTGATTTTGTTTTGGAATTTCTCCGCATTGTCTTTCAACAGTTTCTCGAACTCTGACTTCTCTTTTGCTTGGGAAATTTTTTGCTCTTCTTCCTTCTGCATCAGAGACTGGTATTTCTCAACATCTATACCTTCAAACTTTTTTGCATACCTGGCTTCAGTCTTTCTTCTAGTTTCTGCCGCTATTGCATCAAGTTCTACTTGAGTATAAACTTTCGCGGGTTGATTATCCGCTTGTGCCTGCTCTGTGTTAGAGACTGTTTCAGCCGTTGCAGTTGCCGGTTGAATGTCTTGCGATGTTTGATCTTGACTCATCGTGTCCTCCTTTTATTGTGCGTGGCAGGATATACCACTATGTGTTTATTTATTGGTAAAATTGTTCAAACGAGTCTATGTCCCACTTTTGGTAGTATCCAGACTGCTTTAATATTTTTTGTGCTTGTTTCAATTTTTCCAAATCCTGTATCATTATTAATGGCAGTTTGCCATAACTGAATGACACACCTTTATGTAGTCCATCATTATCTGGATGGTCATACATTATGGCAAATTTAGGATTTTGTTTGTGTGCCTTGTGGCACAGATTGGATAATTTTTTTTCTGTTATCGATTGTTCCAAATAAAGGATGACAATGTCCATATGGAAAATATTAAAAAGCCCACAACAATGATCAATCTGAGATAGCACATCTTTCTTTGCCATTGTGATCTGTATCTTTCTATCTTCAAGAGTTTTTTTTGCAAACGGACAGATTGTCGCTCCACTCGCCTTATGCTTTTTAGCAACAACCTGTCCAATCCACTTCTCAATGTCTTTACCTACGTCTTCCACTTGGTTTTCTTCTTCCAGATTTAGCTGACTTAGATCCTGTGTTCTTGTTCTTCTTCTTTTTCTTGTCCATTTTGATCCTCCTTGATCCTGTGTTTGGTTGGGAACTTCTCGGGTCTTCCCTCGTTTCTTGAAGGAGCATACAATTCAAGTAGTTCAATGCCTCTGTGGTGTGCAACCTTTTTTAAAAGTATGCAGGCCTTTCTTGCTCTGGTGGCATTGGTCTTGCTCGGATGCTTCATCAATTTCTCATAGTGTGTAAAATAGTCCAGACACAGTTGTTTGAACTGTCTGTGCCTTGCTGTCTCTTCTGGTAATCTGTAAAGTTTTCTAATCATTTATAAATGAACGGATCCTTTTTTTTTAATTTTGCTAATTGCCTGTCAAACTTTTTTTTTAATTTCTTTTTGTCCACAATGCAATTACAATGTTCACATCTACAGTCTGTGCATTTTTTGCCACAGTGTGCTCTGTGTCCACAACCACAATAATGAATGCCAAATATTTTGTCTGTGAGTTTGTCTATAGATCCAAAGAATTTTAGTAAAAAATTATCCATTATTTTCTTTCATTAATTTTGGCATTTGGTTTAAGTGTGTAATGTTGGTTAATTGAATTACGGAACTGTTCGTTGTAGTCTTTTAAAAGATCCGAATCATTTTTTAACCTTTGAAGTGCTTTGTAGTATTCGTCCGACTTTTTTATTTTTTCAAACAATTTATTTTTATCTTCAAACATTTTTATTACTTCTCATTAATTTTGTTAATCAATTCAAATGCAACTTTGACTTTTTCTTCTAACACCTTGATACGATAGTGTGCCTGTGCCAATGTCACTATCAACAACACGAATGCTACAAAGATAGGCCACAGTGCTGTCAGTGTTTGTATGTCCATCAAAAGTTCCTTTCTATCCAACAGTGCAATTCCCATACCAGATACACACAAAATGCAAGGGTCAGCCAAAATGTCATCATTGCCACGCCTTGATACTCCAATAAGCAGGACTCAATGTTTTTTGTCCTCGCACTTTGGCAAGTATGCCTCCAAACCTTGCAAGGAATGATTTCTTTCTTGCTGGTATGTTGGATTTGATCCGCATACTGGGATCACCGAATCTTACGATGTTGACTGTGCCTGTGGATTTGTTTCTAACATAGACAGCAAACTTTTTTGATTTGTTTGGTGTCCGGAATGGTTTATTGAGGGTTACCGTTCTGTTCTGGTATTGTGCCATTTGTGTCTCCAAAGAATTTTCCTATTTCAGGATGTAGTTGTAAAATTTCTTCATTGGTCATACCTTGCTCGATCATTTCTCTCATATGCTTAACCATGTCTGTTGGATCTGTCATGGCATCGTGTGTGCCATCGTCAGCCATTTGGTTTTGCATATCTTGTAGATCGTCTTCATCTTTTGCAAGTATCTCAAGTGTTTTTTGATCAATAATTGATTTTACATTTGGAGTAGCCGCCGCTGAATCTCTTTGTGCGGCCGCGGCCTTGTTGATAATGTCCATATCAAGACTTTTGTCTCTGATGTGGAAAGCCATAGGATATTTTATTTCACCATCCCAAGCCTTGCCTTGCCAAAGTCCAAACAGTCTAAAAATTTGTTCTTCTGCAAGTTCTAAGTTTTTTGCCTTCTCACATAATTTGGCATCCAACATTAAAAATTCTGATTGCATAGCAATTCCCGACATCTGTCTTGTTTCAATTGCTCTTATGGATCCCATATGTGCCATTCTGTCAATGCTCTTGACTGTTTCGTCCATTGTTTTTAGTATGGCTTCTAAATTACCACCGTTGGGTTGTAATAGGTAAGGTTTAAGATTAGGATCTAATTCTTCTGGCATATCAATAATTGCACCTGCTCCTGCCTGTGCTGATACTGATCTTGTTTTGACCAATGACGGATGGTTTGTCAAAGATATAAGTTGTTCTGCTTCTGAATAACAGTTGCCTAAAAATCTTTGTGCCTGTGCAATGGAGTCAATGTCTGAAACACCTATGCCTCTGACTGGTCCTCTGTTGGCATACACCCAAACTGCTGGAACCTTGCCCAGTGTGTTGGGTTTAATTTCAACCTGTTTCATTGGATCTTTTACATCTTTGCCATCATATGAAAATAATTCAATTGTTTCTGGTGTCCATTTTCTCACAAAGAATTCACCTGTTCTTTGATACGGTCTTTCGTCTTGTTCTAACAATGTTAGTTCTGTTAATTCATAATGACCATTTGCTTGTCTTACAAATCTCCAATTCAGTATGTTCTCTGGAGTCACTATGGTTGTGTAAGGTCTGATGCCTTGTTCTAATTCTTCTGCTCTGGTGCCAACCTGTGTGTCTGGTCTGTCTACCAATACCAAACAATGTCCATAGATAGAACTTTGTATGTTGACGTCTCTCATAAATGATTCCCAAGTTCTTCCTTCATAGTCTGAATCTTGTAGGAAGTTTTCCATTTCAGGTGCTCCTTCCAACCAACCAAAATCTCTCTTTGGTGATTGTCTGTATAAGAATGAATTGTATGTGTGGACTATGCTTCTGCAGTGATTGTCTTCTGCCGCCTGTGATAATCTTGACAAGTAGTCGCCTTCGTTCTCATATTGATACCTTTTCAAATACATTCCTCGCTTGTATTCAGCACCACCCAAATAACTTCTCTTTAAAAATCTCCAGTGGTTGATGTATTGATCGTAATCTTGATGCACAGGTAATGAAATGCTTTTGCCTGTGTTGTCTGTGAATGATGTAGTGGTTAAACCGTAAACGTCTTGTGCCATTATCTTATTGCTCCTACTTTAACAGCAAATCTTTCAGGTGTGTGTTGCTCATATGCAGTTCTGATTGGATATAAGAATGAAATAAGATATCCTAGTGCATCGTTCATATGATCAAATCCTTGCGTCTTGTCTGGCAACACGGTTCCTTCTTTATATGTGTGTTTGCTTACACTATTTAACAGATTCTTACACTTCGGGTGTATGAATACCTGTCGCTCGTTGGATGCTGAACACAGTTTTGCATTCACTGAATTTATTCTGTCTCTGATTGCCATATGCCTTGGTGGCACCTTGCACACAAAGCCGTTGTTTTGTAGAATTGATAAATCTGTTCTACCACCTGCTGATGTTTTTCTCTGTCTTGATGCTGGGTCTGGATACACAAATATTTTCTTGCCTGGATATCTACGATGTATCTCTTGACACAGTTCATCTGTGTTGGAACTCCATATTTGTATTTCGTCCATTATATAAACAACACCATTTGAAATGTATGACACCACGGCACACATTGGATCCAAGTTGAAGTCCATTCCTATGTGTATGATGTTGTTGTCTAATGGTTGATCAAAATGCTTTATATTCTCACTGGTTGAAAAACCGTAATAAATTATGCCTGAATAAGTTTCCCAAGTTGCTTGGTATTCTTGACGGAATGTTTTTGCATCAAGATCTCTTTTGGCTTGTTCTATTTCACCGCTGTCCACAAATCCACCTTCCAGTGTTGTGAACAAAAAACTTGAATATTCTTCTTCTGTTTGATCCTGTCCTCTTTGATAAAGATCATGGAACCAATTCATACCTTTGGGTGTGCCTGCAAACACGGCCGATCCTTTGGTGTCAGATAATGTTGGTCTCAATACTTCTGACCAAGCCTGTTCATCTATATCAGCACATTCATCTAACACTATAAAATCAATACCAACACCCCTCAATGAGTCTTTGTTGTCAGCACCTCTGAGGCATATCCTTGATTTGTTTTTTAATTCTATTGTAAGTTCTGCTTCGTTGACTTTTCTTATCCAACGCAAGTCTTTTAGTATCTGTTTTAATTTTACCCAAGCAATTTGTTTGGCTTGCCTATAACTTGGAGCCACATACCAACATACCTTGTTGGGTTCTCTTGCATTATAACACAGTTCTCTGATTGCCAGTGTGGTTTTTCCAAAACGTCTGCCAGTGCATAAAATCCTGAATCGCGATTTGTTGTCCGCCACTTGCCTCTGTGGTTCTGATAATTGCATATACAGTAATTATATGGTGTTTATTTGTCTTCCCACGGTAGTGGTGCCGTCGACTCTTCGTCTGTTGGTGAGTCTTGTTGTCCTAACCAGTTTTTACCTAGGAACATAAGCATTCTGGCATCGCCTGCCAATGCTTTTTCAAACTGTGCTCTTCTTAAACTTTTCTTACCTTCTGCTTTGCCTTTTTCAATAAGGTTCTTGAATCTTTTTTGTAGTGTTGAAACTGATGTGCCCACGCAGTCTGCAATCTCTTCATAGGTGCAGTGCATTGATGCTAATTTAAAAATTAAATCATGATCTAATTTGTATGATTTCTTCTGTGCGTCCATTATAGATGTTTCTCTCCCACAACAATTCTAAATCTTCTCGCATCGGTATCACCATCTGCTGTCACAATGGTCACGTCAATGTTGTAGACATTGCCTGATGTGCCATTTCTTAATCTTACATTTACAACCTTGCCTGTCACAGTGACATCTGTTGAGGCATCTGTTGGCAGTGCCAATAGAGATGCATCTCCTGATATTGTTTCAATTGCCACAGAGGCAGATGAAATACTGTCACCGGTATTGAGATAATCCGTAAAGTCAACACCATATTGGATGTTTGCTGAAGGATGTTTTTCTATGAAAGCACCTTGGTTGTCTCTTTTGAATCCTGTTAAGTTTGCCATTAAGTCTCCTGTCTTATCCTTGGTATGCTACTCCTATTAGTGAAGTTAGGTCTAAAGATTGTTAATTTCCTTGTTTCTTGGGAAACATCAATGCCTCTAGTTTCACTGACAACAGTATTTACACGAGTTTCTTGTAAAACTGATATATTCCTTTCTTCTGCCAGTGCCATTATGGTTCTTAATTCTCTTTTTACTTTGATAACATTAAATGGATCTGTTAAAAATATCCTACGACCAATGGATAACTGGCTGTATAATGCGTTTAATGTTAATTGGAAATGTCCATATAATGCTCCACCTATAAAATTAGTTGTTGCGTTTGCTGTTGGTGTTGCTATGGCACTTCCAAATGTTGCATTACCTGTAAAGTTTGTGGTTGTTGTTGCTGTTATAATTTTCGTAGCACGTCTTATTGCATTACCGTCTATGTCTGTTGTTGCATTGGCGATGATAGTTTTGCTAGGTCCAAATGTTGCAATACCTGTTGTGGCTGTGGTAAATGCACTGGTAACACTTGCTGTTGCTTTTCTTATTCCTGTTGCACTTGCAGAAAATGTGAATGCAGAACTGTGTCCAACCGTAGGAGCAAATATGCCGGAGCCAACCGTAAGTTGACTGTTGAATGCTGTGATGCTTGAGGTTCCTGTTCTTAGGTGTCCACCATTTGCCTTTAGTATGATACCAAAAGAAAAAGCAACACCACCAGAGTCCCATCTGTCACCAAACCATTCATCCCAGGTTCTATCAATGATGCTGGATTCAGCAAAGTCATCCCAGGTGTATTCTTCGATTGTTCTACGATATATGGCTGTTGCATCCAGAGTGAATGCAGGAAATAGTGTAAGACTAGCAAACACATAAGGTTCACTGAATGTGAAATAGTTTTGTGGTAAGACGTAGTCACTGACAGATTCTGCCGGATTGAAATAATCAACCGGTGCCTGGTAGCCATCGACTACATAGGCTTCTGTGTCTACTACTCCCTTGAAAGCCATTGAGGTTATCTCCTAAAAAATTATGCTAGGGATATCGTCAAGTTTGCGTCAGAAATTTGGAAAGTATCTCCGTTTAATATCTCTTTGCTAGAATTAAGTTGTCCATAAAACAAGACGTTTCCATCCGTGGCCGCGTCCACTACTGCAATACAAGTCACAGTTGATCCACCACCACTTGAATTTGTGTAGTTAGATGTGGCCGCAGGGAACGTCACATTGCCGTTGTTCGTTGCCGAACCACCTGACGCTGTGTTGAAGTTCACTGGTTTTCTTGTGTATCCACTTGCACTTGAATCAGTTCCGTATGATACTACTTCGTGGTATCCCCAGTTGCCTGAACTATTGGCATTAGTGCCAGACTCAAGAGCCGCCAACACTGTGGATGCCGTTCCTGTGAATAGTGCTAAATGGAGTGCCGATGAAGGTGTATAGTTTCTTGCTGTTTCACCCAAGACGTGATCTAGTATTTCATTTTCTAGAAAGTTTGATGCCGCTGACATAATTTGTCTCCTTTGTTGTAATATTACAGAAATATTTAGTTTAACTTGTCTTTCTTATCATTAACCTTACTGTAGGTCCTGGCAATATTTGATTTGTGCCTGATGCAATATGCCATTCGGTAGAAAAAAATCTAGATGTGCCTGATGCGACTGTGACATTTTTCAATAAGAATGGCAATTTTATGTTAGTCAAAGTCATATTGGCTGTCGCCGCACTATTCCATGTTGATCCATCAAAAATTCCAATGTTTGTGGTGCTGGAATCGTAAAAATTATCATCCGCATCAGTGTCTGGATCATTTGTTTGAAAAACAAAATCGTATGTAGATGGTGGTCTAAAAAAAGGAGTGCTGGCATCACTTGTAAATCCTGTGTGTAATCCAAATGTTATCACTAGGTTGGCATAATCAAAAGGACTTATTAAATCAAAGGCTTTAACAAGACTATAAGTCACTACAGAATCGTTAGGTCCAATAACAAACAGTTTAAGTCCATTGGTGCTGAAACAAAAACCAGATGGGTTTTCAGTTTCACTCCGCACAAGAAAACTGTCTACCAATGTTGCTGTGCTGACATCATAACCAGTTGATAAAGAAAATTCAGTCACTGTGTCTGCTGGAGAAGTTAAAAACATCTGTTTGCCATCTGTGCTAAAATTTACACCAGTGGGATTGCTTAGACCAGTTGCAAAGTTGCTGTCATGTGAAGCCGTGGACACATCGAAACCTGTCGAAAGATGATATTCACTTACCGAGTCACTTGGTCCTGTCACAAACATCTTGGTGCCATCGGTGTTGAATGCTATGCCTGTTGGGTTATTTTGATCATTCCTCACAAGGAACGAACTACTATCCTGAGACGCTGTTGAAACATCAAATCCTGTGCTCAGGTGGTATTCAATTACTGAGTCTGCACTTGATATGATGAACATCTTAGTGCCATCCGTATTGAAAACTAAATCTGATGGGTTTTCAATACCGGTATCAAAACTACTGTCAAAACTGGCAGTGGATGGATCAAAACCTGTGGTAAGATGATATTCGTTTACATTGTCACTTGGTCCTACAAGAAACATTTTGGTTCCGTCAGTGTTGAATCTTATACCTGTTGGATTTGATTCAGTTCCAGACAAACTTTTTGTATTGGTATCCGGAGTCCTTTCGTATTTGGCATCTGTTATGTTGACCACCCTTATTTCATAAGTGTGGCTTGAATTCAATCCTACCCTAGTGCCTGAAGGATTTGTAAAAAGACTTAATGGATCCTGCACTATGTCTGTGTTGTAATTGGCTTCACGCACATTGTTGAGTCCGGAAGTTGGCAGTGGTGTTGCTGTCTGCACACAAGGCAAATCTATGATAGATGCATCGTGGAATAAATTACCACCTGTCCTAAATTTTTGTGTTCCTAAAGGCATTATCCTGTGGTATAGTTTTGTGTGATCGAGCCTAAAAAATCTGTGCCATCGTTAAACACAACCACAACGTCTATCGCTCCTGTCGTTTGTGTGATTACCGGATCACCGTCTGGAAATTTAACTTTTGTGGAACCATCAGATGTGAAAGTTGCGGTCTTGTTGGACGCCGCTGTTTTTATTATCAATGTGACAGCCTGTCCTGTTCCTAAATTTGAAAAAGTATATGTGGTATTATCGTTTTGATTTACGATATGCACAGGACTGGTATTACAATCTATGGTGATAGAACCTGATGTTGATCCAGATGTAATAATTTTTTCTTTGTAATGTTCTAAAGTTGGCAATCGCGGTGGTTCAATTATTATTTCACCCGTGCCTGATGCTTTTAAAACTATGTTGTCGTTTGAACGAGTTGCACTAATTACATTGTCTGAAATTTCCAAACCATCTGTGTCAAGTATTGTTGTTAATTCAAAACGACTGTTGCTAGAATTATATTTTAAGAACTGTTTGTTTTGTGGAGATGCTATGTTGAAAATGTCAATGATGTCATTTACATTGTCCACATTCTGTTTGATGTCTGGTCGGGCAAGCCTAGGTTTGTCTGTGCCTGAATCTAAATTTGCCGTCGATGCCTTTGATCCTGAGGGCCAAGTTGTCATTTAGATCCTCCTATTTGTTTTCTATGAATGTTTTGCCTGAAAGTTTTTCAACCTCTGCAACAAGTTTTTCCATATTAATTCTAACAGTCTTGCCAGTTTTTGTATTTTTAGAATAGTATTGCCATTCACCTTCTTCGTTGTGAGGTGATATCTGTGTTTGGTTTCCTGCTTCATCTTTTACCCATACCTCTGAACTTGATGAAGTATCTAAAGCATAGATATAACTGAAGTCTGCACCAGATGTGGGATGACCTGATTGATTGTCTAATCTAACAGCACCAAATCTAGATTGAGAATTTGTTGTGTCATAGAAACCATACTTGTTGGTTGCATCATTTGTATCAATGTAATAACTGTATCCATTTGTGACTGTGCCGTGATATTTGTTGATCTGTGACTTGTATGGGAAGGCGTTTGTCATTGTGATTGCTCCACCACCATCGTCTTGTTCCACATATGATAATACACCGTGTGCATTCGTGATGTTGATAGTTTGTGGTGTGTAGAAATATGCACCACCCATTAGCCCAATAACATTACCGATTGTTCCTGCGTTGCTGGCATCTCTGTTTTCAACAGCCGCCTGTGCTTGACCGCCCATGGCACCTGCGAAATTGTTTGTGGAGTTGACTGTGGCACCGTTAAGGTCCACCGCACAACCTACTGTCTGTGCTCTGTATCTGTTGTCCTTGTCTGAACTTGTGTAGTTGCCCAATGTGTATTGCTGTCCAATCAAGTGTCCTTGTCGTCTGTCTGAACTTGATGTTAGGGCACTGCCTATGGTTTCTGTTCTAAACATATGAACACCTTTGGCTCTTTCTACAACACCAAACATATCTTTCCAAGTGTCTCCGGCTTGGCTTGAGAATGTGCCATCTGAACTTATGTTCACAAGACCCGTGCCGTTGGCTGATATTTCTAAATCAGCATTTGAGGCATTTGAACTAATGGTGTTGTCTGTGATTGTGACACCGTCTAGTGTTGAAGCACCTGTGACTCCCAGTGTTGTGGATACAGTTGCCGCTCCTGTGACTGCAAGTGTTGATCCATCAAATGTCAAGTTGGCTTCACCGTTCATTGCGTCAGCACCTGTGGCTGTGACAACT
>Ga0181394_1000853_pt1 | contig 13255 bp, 37 predicted proteins | sample 17SPOviralmetaG_FD_130123 | JGI IMG/M metagenome (GOLD analysis project Ga0181394, IMG submission 130123) | Marine viral communities from the oligotrophic San Pedro Time Series (SPOT) site, San Pedro Channel, CA, USA - 17 SPOT_SRF_2010-11-23 | ecosystem: Environmental > Aquatic > Marine > Strait...
AAACTCCATCCATCGATGGTGTTCCAACGCGCCTTGAATGGCAATGGATCGCCCCAAGCAGTTAGGACAACGTCGCAGACAGTGCCATTGAAGTTGCAATCGTGCCAGTTGAATGAGTGAATGGTGACAGTTGGCGGTGTGACTCCATCATAGTCAAAGCCCAATGCCTTGACCAATGACTGGTGGATCTGCTCTTGGTTCGAGTGATTAGCAAACATAAAGTCTCCATGTTTCGTTGTTGATGTTAGTAATGTAATCTGTTTGGACTCATTTGTCAAGGCGAAAGCGTTACTTTGGCGGTCATTTTTTGTCCGACATTTCTATGATGTCGGTTTCGTCGAGGACACTGCCCCATCTTTTTTTATAGTCTCTATCGTATCTCTCGTAAAGAGCGTCCATCTTCTTCTTGTGGTCTTGGTAGATCCACCAAACTGCCGATGCAAAAGCAATGTCGATAGCGATAAGTAAGTGTAGAATGTTCATTTTGTCTCCTGTCCTAGTGGAACATAGTAAGATTGTAAGTGTAATCTGTGCATAGAATATCCGTTCTTGGACATGTGGTAGGTGTCACCGATTATGTTGGTGACCATGTAGATAACAGGGTTGCCCCAACCATCTCCACCCTCTTTCATTATGAGATCTCCGACTTGTGGCAATGTGCCGAGTTGAAAGAATGTTTTCATTGTGTCTCCTTTATTACTGGTCTCCACATTGTTCTGAATGTGTTTATGTTTCGATAGCCCTGCTTGCCATCGTTGTAAAGCGGCTTAGTCAAGACAGACACACCGTGCGTGATTGCCAAGACTAAGACCATCTTGCTTGGATCGTGCTTGTAAGCCCATAGTTCACCTACTTGTGGTGTGTGTGCGAATCTCATGTGCACTCCTGTCAATGGGTTGCCCACCCCGTAGGGTGGGAGGGTGGATGGGTTAGTTAGTAGCCAAGATTTTCATTAAGTAATCTTTTGGAGTCGAACCATCGGATAAGTTAGCGGTGTGAATAGCGTGAGCATTGTGCTGAACTGCCGTGCCTTGCGATAGGACTTGGAAGAACACCATGCCAAGTTCACTTGGCAAAGTAACGAAGTATTCCGCTATGTTCACAGTCTCAGTAGCATTGAGTTCACGGTCGAACACTTTTGATTGCTTGAAACGCTCGATCAAAGCGTTGTGGTCGTTGATCTTGAAGTCTTTGGTCAAGTTGTGCTTGCCACCCAAGATATCTTCGACAGTAACGATCTTGTTGTAGTTCTTGACGTAGTCAACAAGTGCGACTGCACCCTCGAATCCGATGAACCCAGTTGCAAGGTGGTAAAGAACACCGTTGTTTGCAAGGGCTTTGAGGTCTTGGGTCTCGACAGTTTGAGACAACCGTTCCCAAGATCGACGAGATGGGTAAACCTTGTTTGGCTCGTAGTCATCGTTGTGTTCGAGGTGTTGGTGATTGTCGTTGATGAAATCCCAAACGGCTTGGTTGACCTTGCCATCTGCCCAAGACAACCAGTCTTCAACAGTTGGTTTTACATCGAAAACCGTGTAACGGTCGAGTTCAGCGGGATCAAGATCGGAGACTTGATACTGATCACCATGATCGCCACCACCGTTGACACAAGCAAAGATTACTGTGTCTTCGTGGAGAGTGTAGCCTGCAATCTTGCGACTGTCGCACAGTTCAAAGATGCCTTGACGAACTTCGAGAGTCGCACGGTCAACCTCGTCTAAGAATAGGATGACTGCGTTGTTGCAAGCATCGTGCAACCATTCGGGAGCAAGCCACTTTGTGACGTTACCCTCGACTTTTGGTAGACCAAGCAAGTCGCCCTCAGTCATCTGAGATGCACGACGTTCAACGACAGGTAAACCGCGTTGCTCGGCAATCTGATAGACGATGGTTGACTTACCAATGCCGTGACGACCTCGAATGAGGATCGGGAACTTGGCATCGATGATAGATGGGAGAACAGAGTTAAGTACAGCAAATGAAATAGCCATGATAAGTTTCCTTTTGAAAGGGTTGGGTTGAAAAAGACAGTGTGTCTAGTTTAAATAGTGTAACAAGATTGTAACGGTTTGTCAAGAAAAAAGTGAAAATAGTTTATTGTGCCGAGAGTAGCGGTGGATCGTTCATTATCGCCCCGAATGTTTGTTGTTTTAGTTGTTCGTTTCATGTTTAGTAATGTAATGTGTTTGAATCGTTTTGTCAAGAAAAAAGGCAAACTTTTTTTGGTTCTCGGAAGAATGGGGCTAGTGACCAATCTCCTTGCGTAACTCATAGTGTCTGTCGCTCAGTTGCTGAAAGCAAGGATGGTCAGTCATCGTCTTGTCTGTAAGCATGAGCAGTGCTGGTTCATCCTTGATGCTATCGACATAATAGGTAATGGCATCCCAATCTCTTGTTTGGATTCCAAAGGACTTCCCAGTTGGAATGTGAGTGATGTTCCACATTCCACTGTAACGGCTACGTGATCCTCGTTCGATCTCCTCAAACTCGTCCAATGGTCTGTGGATTGCCAATGGATATACGTTCAATCCAGTTATCTGTTGAGCGTAAAACATTCCGTTGGTTTTCCAAACTCTAAGATTTATTGTGTCGGCGCGACTTGGTTGTTTCATGTTGTCTCCATGATTCGTTGTTGTTGTAGATAATGTAATGTGTTTAGTTGAGTTTGTCAAATATTTTTATTCATTTTTTTCGAGTTTGTAGACTTTCTCACGACAATCTCGGAGGTCTCCTTTGCGAATCCAACCACTGAGATCGACAACGTGTCGCCTATTGGTGGTAAAGTTCTGCGCCACCCACATAGTGGAGTAGTTTGGACGAGATGAGACAATGAGTAAGATTCGGTCTGAACAAGAGATAAGGTCGCCAACCTTAAAGGTGTTCAGATAGTCCAAGACAGATTGCTGATCTCTCTTTTTCTTTGAGCAAGCCTTGCAAACATCTAAGGCATCATCCCACTTACGTGGGTTCGTTGTGGTGTAGTCACATAAGCATGTTTTGCGTTCCATAACAGGCTCCAATGGGGCATGGGGGTAGCCAAGTAGGGGTGAGTAGGGGCAAGCCCCCAAAGGGGCTTGTGGAGCCTGTTACGGCTCCATAACGATAACACGCTCATTGGTCGTGAAGTAGGGATTTTCAGCGTACTGAGGGATTGTTGCCCACATCCTTTGGCATTTGCAAGCCTTTGGCTTTGGAGCCTCCAAGTCGGTCAAGATAATGAGTCCATCGAAGTCACCACGTTTGTTGACATAGTCAGTTGGTGCGTTGAAGTCGGTTCCACCGCAAAGAACTCGTTCCCAAGTTTGCTTTTTACCTTTCTTCCAAACCCACACTTTGTCCTCGCTAACGTCCGTGTCAAACGGAATGATGGTGAACTCAGCAAGTTTTGACAACCCTGTCAGTTCCGAGAAGAACAATGCTAGCATTGCATCTGACACTGAACCCGACTGGTCGATTGCAACGGCAATCTTGGCTTGTCTAGTGACTTTTTTACCACTGTGAATGTAAGGGAATCGCTTGTTGATGCGACGCACTGTGCTACGTTTGTTCGACCGTTGCGAAGTCTTGATAAAGTATCGAAGAACCTTGCGCCAATCTACTTTGGGCTTGATGAAGTCTTGAATCGCCTTTCGTGTTTCAGACCCGATGGTTCCCCAGCCACGACCATTGCTATTGATATCTTGGACTGCATCTTTCATAGCCTGTTTGAGTCGCTCTTTGGCAACATCTCGCATGGCTTGTTTGGTTTCTTCATCCATGTCGGAATCACCACCCCAACCGCTATGATCATCGAGAGAATCGGGCAAGCCTTGACCGCCACCTTGACCACCTTGACCTTGTCCATCGCCATCACCGCCCTCGCCATCGTCATCCTTTGGCTGAAAACGCTCATCCTCTTTGAGCATCTTGAAGTAGAACTCAGCGGACTGACCGACAGGATACTCTTCGAATGGTTCACGGCTAGGGAAACAACCTTGTTCGGGTAGTTCATCCATGAGATGGGAGTTGATAGCCAAGTCAGTGGCGATGTTCCACATCTTAGACATGCCCTCAGATGGCAATCGTCCAGTGACATGTTCAAAGATCAAGTGATAGAACTCGTGTTTGAGAACACCGCTACGCTCTCTTTGAGTGAGATTCTCGAAGAACTCAGGATTGTAGACCATCTCGAACTGACCATCTTCGGTGACTCGAACACCTGCCGTTGGCACTGCTCTTGACAGTTTCTTGTTGATTCTTCGAGACAGACTGGCGAAGAAAGGCTCGGACTCTAAGAGTCGATAGGTGTGTTCGTTCAAGTCGAATGTTGTGTTGTCGTCACTCATTGGTGACCTCCATTGAATGGGTTTGATGTTGTTGATGTTAGTAATGTAACCTATCTAAACAGTTTTGTCAAGGAGAAAGGGTCACTTTAACGGACATTTTTTGTCCGATTGATAAAGATTTATGATCTTGTCTCCATTCTGTCGAGTGAATAAAAAGGTCACTCCATTAGCAGTGAACTCCTCATGTGCGAACTCATCCCACAGTCTCTCGACTTCAAGGTTGGTAAGTTCTTGTGAGATCGAGGAACTGGCTTGTGTAAAGTCGTTACAGTCGCCCCTCCATCCCTCATTGCCATAGTCAGTGGCTAGTTGTTCTGCGGTTTGTAGGATTATTTGAAAGTTGTTGTCCATGTGTGTCTCCGATGTTTACGATACCACAGTCTTTTAGGTAACCCGACTTGAAAGCATCTTTTGTGAATGTAAAGTATTTATTGTAGTGGCGATGGAATCGGACGATCCAACGACCATCCGATTCTTGTAGGGCATAACCAGCCCCGACTTTATTATGTGCTACTAGGTGTATCATTGCGAGTCTCCACCAATGGGCACAGTCCGTGACGTTGTGCTTCATTTACGTTCATCCAGTTCTGTCGAGGAACCTTTTTCTTGGTTAATCGAACATGGTTGGACGTAGTTTGTGACACATAGTTGCCGCCACCGTAGGTGTAGTCATAGACTAGGGTAGCACCCTGACCATCCCCATCGGGAATGTGTTCTGCAATGCGTGTGTCGAATGACCACAGTGATTGCCCATCAGTCCGCAAAGTGCGAGACTTGGCTGAGTTTTGTTGCATAAAGTTTTCGATAACTCCGTTATCATCAGTTGTAAAAGACATTTGAACTCCTTGTTTAGTCTTGGTAGTAGTATTATAACACATTACAATGTGCTTGTCAAGTTTTTATTTCAGATTGTAACGCTTTTCATAGTCCTCCAAGATTTTGATTGCTTTCCACTCTGTCAGTTTGTCGAAAGAATATCTTTTGGTGATAAACTCGACACACTCGGCCTGACCCTCGCTCAGCCATTCCTCAGATAGGGGTGTCTCAGTAGGGGAGATTACCGAGTGGAACTTGACTGAGTGCCAGTCAGATGCAAAGTTATCGACAAGTGGTCTACCATGAACATCATTGATCACACCATCTCGTTTATTGGGCGGTGCTTTCCATGACACAAACCTTTCTTTGCAATCTACTTGAACTTTGATACCCAAAGGTGATTGAAGATTGTGATGGATTCGGTCATTCCAACCACTTGCATTGTTGTTGGTGTAGCAGAACATGTTGAGTTCAGCCCAGTTGATAGATGTTACAATAGCGACATGCTCGGTAGCAGGTTGTTGCCACGCTCCGTTTTGCTTGACTTTGATCAAAGCACCTACACCAAGACCGAGTTCTTCGACAAAGTAACTGTAAAGTCTTTGTCTCCAATGGTTGTTTGCACGAATCAAACGCTTGTTTAAGGCAGTCATTTCTTGGCAATCGCGTCTATTGTGACCAGTTCCACCACAAAAACCACATGACTTGACACGCTTGGTGGTGGTTCCAGTTTTGAGTTTTGCACGAGCCTCCGCTTTGAGGATCTTTTCGTAGGCTTTCTCACATTGAGCATGCCACTTTGACCACCCCGTTGGATCTTTGAACCAACGAGCAGTGTGCATTTGATTTGACCAGTGACTCTGACCTGTTACTGCTGGTTTTGGGTTGTTTGTCCAGTTGTCTGCATCCGAACAAGGAATGTTGAAAGCATTGAACATAGCCCAGTCAGACTTGACGTGTGGACAAGATGTGACTTGATGTTCTACGTCACCACAATAAGAGCAAGAGGACTTGCTACGTTGATGGTGATGGTGAGTTGTTGAGTTGTTAGATTGATTAAAGGCTCTCATGGTAACTCCGTTGTGAGAGGGTTTCTGTGTTTGGTGTTTATAATGTAATGTGTTTTGATAGATTTGTCAAGTTTTTTTATGAAGTTTTTTTAGCCTAGTGGATAAAGGTTCGATGCCCACGACGTTCTAACGACTCCATCGAGGATGTATTTTATTCTCACGCGGTCAGTTACACCCACAAATGATGTGACGATGGCGATTTGATCCCAATCGTCCGTTACAAGGTCTCCGATGTTCATTTGATCACCTTGATGTGTTGGGCATTCCGAATCTGGATTTTGAACTCGCTGAGTCCATCGTCATTGTTGAACCACAAGATAGCGATCCAACCATAGCAATCTTCTTCTTCTTCGCAAAGGTCAGTAATGACCCCAACGTGTTCGGGATGATTCTTGATTGTTACAAGGTCTCCGATGTTCATACTACCTCCAAAGGCTTAACACACGACTTGAACGTACTGTGCTTCACCCCAGTTCTTAGGAACTGGATAACCACTGCGTCTGTCCATATGTTGCCAATGTCCAAGACAATGGCTAATCCACCCCATTCGTCTGTTACTAAGTCTCCGATGTTCATTGTTCATCCTCGTTGTTCGGGGTTTCTTCTTCGATTGGTGCTGGATCTATCGTTCCTTGCGAGATCATCCGAAAGGCGGCTCGTCCGAACCATCCTTGTAGTTCCCACACTACACCAGTGTCAACAAGATGTTGCCACGCTTGGACATAGGACATAGTGGGGGTAGGCTCCATCGCCCCCTCCGCTATCATAGTAGCATTGTAGAGCATTTCTTTCTTTTGTTTCTTTGTGAGTTGTTTGGTCATTTTTTCTCCAATGGTTTAAGGTTTGATGTGTGGACTGAATAGGTTTGGTCGTGGAACAACACGTAACAGTAGTTGACGTGACGATCACATAGGGCGGTGATAACGCCCACCTTTCCACTGTTTCTGCTTTGCACGAGGTCTCCGATTTGAATCATCGAGCCTCCACATTTGCCATTGGATGTTCGTATTGAACCCAACGAATGCTCCAAACGGACGATAAGTAGCCAGTGGAATCTTCATTGAACCATTGCATAAAGTCGTCTATGGTCATTGTCTTTGTTTCATCGGTTTCTATGTTTTCTAGGTGAATCATTGTTAATCCTTTTGTTGTTATTGGTTGTTGTTGATGTTAATAGTGTAACTGTTTGAACTGGTTTTGTCAAGGAGAAAGTGTTGCTTTGGCGGTCATTTTTTGACCGTTGGATCTATGAGTTCGAGATAGACCTCATAATAGAGACCCTCTTTGACATAGTTATCCTTTGGAGGTTCGATCCAACAAACGAGTGGTTGGACTATGTGACCCATTGCTATGTTTGACCACGCACCGTGCCTTTCGATAATGATGCCGACACCTCCATCATATTTGTGTCTCACTAAGTCTCCGAGTTTCATAACAACCTCAGTCTGTTGTAGTGAACCCAACTTTCAAGGGGCTTGTGTGCTTTGGGGTTGAGCCACCGAACCTTTGCGGTTTGACGACCATCTTTGATTACTATGCCCATCTGATTACTAAGTCCGTAAGGATCGTAGATTTTGTCTTCTAAGACTTTTATCAAGTCTCCGACTTGTGGGAACTGCTTTATGTGATGTGTCATTGTTACTCCATGTTTCGTTGTTGATGTAAGGAATGTAATGTGTTGAGACTGATTTGTCAAGTATTTTAATGAACTTTTATTTTGTCACCCTCTACTTTACCGATGCAAACGGACTCATCGTAGAAGTGGAAGTGGTCATCGAACTCAATCATGCACAGACCATTGTCTATCATATCGATTGTTCCGATGTATTTGGGGGTAAGGCATGCTAGTAGTAGTAGAATCATCGTAATCACCACGACACAGGAACTTTTTTAGCAATCCATTCGCAGTTATCGGGAACAACAAGGTCTTTATGATCCACTGCAATGGGTTCATTGTAGCGTTTCATTGCATCTGTGAGTCCGTAAAAGTTGCCAAGTGTCTCAAAGTCATTCATGTCCAACAACATCCACTGTCCGTAACCTTGCGGCCTGCCGACTGTTGAGCCGATGGGCATGGATTGGCTTTCAATGTTCCGTTTGGCTATCATGCCTACGACCCCATCGAATACTCGTTTGTCTTTATGGGTTACCAGTAATAGATCGCCCTTGTTTATGTTTGCGTAAAACTTAGTCATTGTTTCTCACCTTTCCTCTGCACTTTCGCTTGTTCCGCTCTTTTTTGCGGTCAGTGTGCGCTCCACCCTTTCGATTATGAGCGTGGATTGCAAGCCAGTTGCGCTCTTTCTTAGGTTGATCTTCTTTCTTCTTATTTTTTTTCTTTTGTCTTTTTGTCGTCATTTGGACTCTCCATGTTAAAGCCCATAGACGGGCGTTCTTCGGGTTTTTCGGTCGGGGGGAGGGGTCTAGCACCCATGCCCATCATCATGGCTTGCATAGGGTTCTGTGAGCCACTGAGAGCTATTACTGTGAGGACTTTGTCCAACAGTTCGTCGGATAGGTCGATGGTTAGTTTGATTTGATTGCTCATAGTGTCTCCATAATGTGAGTTAGAATGTGTTTGTCTGATTTGATTTCAACTTGGCTATTTGTAATAACCTCGAAACTTTCCGTGTCCCATCCCCATTCGAGGAGTTCACCGTAGTCACGGCTCTCACGGATTTGTTCCTCAGGCTCTGTGTAGTATCTAAGGATAGGGATTATTGTCTTAACGATTTCTTCTTCCAGTCGGTCGATTGTCGTTGCGACGACAAAGTCGCAATCGTGCGATTGAATCCAACGGACTACGGCAGTATGTACTTTCATTGTTTCTCCGTGATTGGTTGTTGTCTAAGTAGTGTAATGTGTTTACTCTGATTTGTCAAGTGATTTTGTAAACTTTTTTGCTTTTGTTGCTAGATCGTCGATAAGATCATCGGTGTCGATGACTATCACATCAGACTTCATGCACTTTTGCACCCTTTCGGTAGTCGGATGAGTGTAGAGCATGTAGCCAATGGCAACGAGTCCAACGGTTATAAGTAGATTTTTCATAGTTTCTCCAAGTTATCAAGGTGGATGCGAGGTTCGCTCCCAGTGTCTAAGATGTGAATGTCTGCCGACCAAGTTCCTTTGACGACTACAATGCCCAGTTTGCCGATATACTGGGTTACGATGTGTTGATTGGCTGACTCTTTTATTATCACAAGGTCTCCGATTTCTATCATAGTTCCTCCATAACGTGTTTGAGAATGTGGTCGTCACTAAGGACTGTGGTTCGATGCCATTGTAGGTCGAACCATTCATTGTTCCAACCGAGTTCTTGCCAAGCATCGAATGTGTTGGGATTCCCGACTAACTCGTCTTTCTCCTCCTCGTCAAGGTATTCAACATAGCGTTCAGCCAGTCGAATGAGTTCTTGCTCAATGCGTTCTTTGGTGGTAGCAACGACTACATCAGTGTCTCCATCATAGTAATAGCGAAACTTTCCTACATAAACTCTCATTTTATCTCCAATGTTTTGTGTTTAGTGTTAATAGTGTAATGTGTTTTGATAGATTTGTCAAGCATAAACTTTAAGATTTTTTTGCATTATCTCTACCTCTGCGAGTTTATGGGCAGTGGTGTAGCCCTGTAGGTAACCACTGAACCACAGGACAAAGTAAAGAGTCGCCCCTTGATCGACCTCAATGAGGGAGATTGTTCCCAAGTCTCCTGCGAGATCCATTAAAAGGTCGCCAACTTCGGGTTTATTTGACGTAGTAGTAATGGTCATAGGTTTTTGCTCCCAGTTTTGCTCTAAGGTTGTCATGAGGATAGAAGTGTTTGATGATGCCTGCAAACTCGTACATGAGTGTTTTTTGGTCTCGCTTTTTGACAATCCAGTCGAAACATGGAGACTGACCTAAAAACCAGTCTTTTGTTGGTCGATTTGGAGCAGGCGAAACCACGTTTAAGACTTGACCCCATCTACTGAACATTGATGACCAAATACCTTCGACATTGTCGTTACTCTCGGTGTAAAAACAATCATGCGCTAGATTGAACTCTGAGGTTTGTCCGTTTATCAGCACCTTTGTCTGTGCTTTTGTGCTATAATCGTTCCATTGACGTTTCAGGTTCGTGAACATAATCTTCTCTGCTGGAAAGTTTGTCAAGATTGCAACACCAGTGTGGGATTCGTAACCATAAGGATTCCGCATAGACACTAGTGCCCCAGCACCCAATCCCATGCCATCTACGAACTTATCGTAATAAGCCGCACGATAGGCTTTGTTGGTCTGATTGAGAACATAGACAAAGTTCTTTAACTTGCTACAGTTACGTCGGTTGTGAGCAGTAGATCCACAGAATCCACACTTGGCTTTCTTGCGTTTCTTGTTCGGCTTTGTTTCTTCTTTTGAAACGAATCGGGTCTTCATGTATTGCCAATGCGCTCGAAACTGTTGAATGGCATGGTCGTCTGAGTAATAGGTGTGGTAGATAGATGGGAACATTGTTTTGTCAACACCTTTGATGGTCTCTGAGTTGATGGTGCGAGTGGTTTTACCTCGTAGGTCAGCATTGGCATCCCAGTGTTGTTTCATGTGTGGACAGTGTCGTTTGTTGTGACCATCATTAAAGCAATAGCCACATCTGATGTCACGCTTGTTGTTGCGTTCTTCATAGATTCTCATTGAGAACTCCTTGATTGATTGTTGTTTGAATAGTGTAACGTGTTTGACATTGATTGTCAAGTAAAAAGTTAAAGTTTTTTTGCATCTTCGATAAGATCGAACTCATCGCTCTGCCAACGATTGTGGGTCTTGAACTTGGTGTCTGCCCACTTAATGGTGTAATAGGCTGCTCCCTCGACAACTCTCTTGTCGGTGATTAAGCCTACCATATCCCATTTGTGTTTGTTGAAAACATAACGCACTACCAAGTCGCCAATGTTATAGTTCATAATGCCTCCGTTGTTGGTCTTAGTGTAAGTAACCTAACTTGTTCACGTTGATTTGTCAAGGAGTTTCTTTAAGTTTTTTTTTCTTTCCCATTGGTCAAGTTGTGACTTTGTCGATAGAACCGTGATTTCCTCTTTATTCAAGGGAACTAAGTCTCCATCAGAACCGACAAGCAAGCCTGTGAATCTGCCATAGGGATAGCCCTTGCCGAGATCCTCTGTGATGATTGCAAGGTGGTGCTCGCCCTTGAACTCGAACCCAACCATGTCTCCGACTTTAATCATGATAACACCTCGAACTCACTAGCAATGTGGTCACTGTGTGTTCCATCACCCCACTTTACCAAGTAAAGAACGTGTCCATGATCCATGAGGATTGCGGTAACTATGCCAATGTCTCCATCGTGCCTATATCTTACTAATGTTCCTGTCTCTATCATGCTAACTCCCACACGTAATCGTGAACTTGTTTTGTCTCTAAGGTGTCGGGAAGATAGACTTCTATCCATCCTCTCCATGTTCCTCTTCCTAAGAACACTGCGTAAGTGTTCCATTTTTCTGTGTAGATAAGGTCTCCCTTTCTAAACTTAATCATTGTCGATCTCCTCGATGCTTATGAGTTCCCACATTTCGTCCTCAGTCTCCTCCAAAGAGGAGAACCATGAGACAGTCATGATGGGTTCCGCGCAATCGTAATCTATAAACTTGACTATGCCAAGCGTTCGTTTGTCAAAGTAGCGGTGGCGCACTAGGGTTCCAATAGGGTAGTGAGTCATTTTCCCTCCACAGGCACAAGTTGATCTATAAAGTAGGTGAACTTTCGGTCGGGGGCAACCCAGTAGCACATGGCATTGGCTTGTCCACTATTGAAACTCTTTATCTCAACGACTATTCCTATGCCTAGATTCGGCATTACTGCGCATTTTACAAGGTCTCCAACTTTAATCATGCTATCACCTCCAGTTCGCTTTCCAAGCACCATTGTTCGGTGTTCGGATAGACCACTCTCCAATAAGTTCCAAAGTGGTTTGTTGTTTTGTCTTTTACAACACCGATCCATATGTCTTGTGAGTCAAGGGATTGTGTAAAAAGCCCATCCCATTTGACCAGTGTTCCTATTTCAATCATAAGTTACCTCTTGTGTCGTTCCCACTGTTCTCTCCGACCTTTGTAAAGGCTACGTCATGGACAGAACCGCTACGTTGATTGTTCCAACCCGACCATTGATCCCAACCCTTGCGATAAAGGTCAGCATCATCCTCGTTGTTGAACTTGAGGATTTGGATGCAAGCCATCTTACCATCACCACTAGATACGGCTCTGATAGTCTCTTTGATTTCTGTTTGTAGTTCCACGACACAGTCGGGGCATTCGTTGATCTTGCCACCAACACGTCGCTTGAGTTGTGAGTCGAGATTGAAAACATCTTCGCAGTGAATACAGGTTCTATTGTTCATGTTATCTCCATGATTGGTTGTTTTTCCGTTTTGGATGTCTATAGTGTAACTGGTTGGTTATGGTTTGTCAAGTATTTGGTGGACATTTTTTGTCCGACTTGGTTACTTCTTCCAACACATCGGTGTTAATCCAATAGGTTGAACCATCTGCCCAATAGACTTTTGCTAACTGAGCGTTTCCTGTCGCAGTGCCATTGCACTCCAAGATAAGTCCGAGATTTCCAGCACTTTCGTGATTAGGTTTTACTTTGACCAACATTCCTGCTTTCATTTCTCCCCCAAAAGTTCAATAAAGTCCACATGTGTCTCGCTAGTTCCGCCTGTTGAGAACCATCTTACTAAGACAAGCGAACATCCATAGCCCAAGTCAGCATCTGTTACAATGCCGACTTTGTTTGCAATGTTGGACATTTGGAGCGAGAGTTTTCCACGAAACGAAAGTCTCACTAGATCACCATTTTTGAATGTCATCCCAACACCTCCCATTGCCACGTTGCTTGTTGGACAATCGTTCCGAATGTGGCAGATCGACTGTCAACGATCTTGATGCGAATGTCTTTGAACTGACTTACATCTGTTTCTATGATGATCCCAAGCCAACCTGTCGATGCGCATTTTACTAAGTCTCCTACTTTCATGGTTGTCTCC
>Ga0181394_1000854_pt1 | contig 13253 bp, 26 predicted proteins | sample 17SPOviralmetaG_FD_130123 | JGI IMG/M metagenome (GOLD analysis project Ga0181394, IMG submission 130123) | Marine viral communities from the oligotrophic San Pedro Time Series (SPOT) site, San Pedro Channel, CA, USA - 17 SPOT_SRF_2010-11-23 | ecosystem: Environmental > Aquatic > Marine > Strait...
AGCACAGCAACAGGTAGACAATCCACTTGGACAACAGCCAAAACACTAAAAATACAAGGCCGTGATTACGGTGGCAGCAATGATGCTGAACTTCATACCGCTGAGCATTGGGATGGAACAGATACGTTTAGTGGTGTAATCAAACCAAAACTTATTATTACTGCGTTAAGTTAGGAGAGGCAGATGCCCTACATAGGTAAATCCCCTGTAGGCGGTGGGTTCCACAAGCTGGACAACCTGACTGCCTCTGCTACAGATACCTACGCTCTTACGCTAGGTTCTGCGGCATATTATCCAGAGACTGCTAATCAGCTTCTGGTTTCACTTAATGGAGTGATTCAGGCTCCTCAAGATTCGTTCACCGTATCAGGAAGCAACCTTGTATTTGACAGCGCACTGACGGCCTCAGACAGCATCGACTTTGTTGTGGCTCTTGGTGATGTGCTGGGCGTTGGCAGTGTGTCTGATGGTGCTATCACCACAGCTAAGATTGCTAATGGTGCAGTGACTGACGCTAAGTTGGCAACAAGTTTAGACTTGTCTGGAAAGGCATTGACAATGCCGACAGGTGCTGTGTTGCAAGTTGTTCAAGGTATTAAGACTGATCTTAGCTCCACCACATCATCAACATTTGCAAGTAGCGGATTGAAAGCATCAATCACGCCCTCATCAACTAACAGTAAAGTTCTTGTGTCTATTCATACTATGCTTGGTCAAAGCGATTTTACCAAAAGAATTTATCTAAGGTTAATTGGGGGTAATGCCGCAACCAATTACATAGGCGATGCTGGTACTGGCGTTGAATGTTCGATGGCTGTTACAACTAGAGTAACTGGAGCCTATGGAATGATACCAGTGAGTATGCAGTACCTTGACAGCCCAGCTACCACATCGTCAACAGAGTATGATTTGCATTGGGCGGTTGAAAGTAATGAAGGCATTATGAACAGGCCACAAAACCTAGATGCAAATGGAGCTAATACAGCAAGCACAATAATTCTTCAAGAAATAGCTGGATAGGAGACTGATATGGCACTAATAAAATTAAACAGTCGTTCAGCCCCTGCCTCTACGTTTGGAAGTGTGCTGCAAGTTAAACATGCTGAGAGTAATTCAATATCTACTCATACATCTTCTTTTTCAGATTCAAACTTGACGATTAATATAACCCCAACCTCAACATCAAGTAAGCTGTTGATACATGTATCTTTTATATATGGACATACTGTTTCTGGTGCTATAGATTGTAGGCTTGCGAAAGTTATTAATTCTACAACCACTACTTTACACTTTGATGCAGATGATGATGCAAGCAGATCAACTTTAGGTAATGTCCGTGCGGCACAAAATGTTGGACAAGGTTTTCACTGTTTCAGCACCATTATTGAAGACAGTCCAGCAACCACATCTCAAGTCACATATACACTTCAAGGTCAGGCTGACTCTGGGACTCTTTATATAAACAGTCGAAATGACGGAAATACTGTTACAGATAGATTGGGTCACATTACTATTACAGAGATTGCTGGCTAATGAAACAAGTACAAGAAGTAACACCCGAACTCCGTGTTGCCCTCGACTTAGAGAGCCATGAGAAAGAATGTGCAATACGCTACAAGGCTGTTGGTGATAAACTTGAAAACCTTGATAAGCGTCTGTGGCGTTTAGAAGCAATGATTATGGGGTCAACGATTATTGTTGTTGGCCTCGCAGCATCTTTACTAATGAAACTGTAGGAGAATAGCCATGTTAGCAGAACTAGCGGCGGCTAATGCTGCCTTTGCAATTATAAAGCAAACCCTAGCTAATGGCAAGGAACTAGTTGACGCTGGCACGGCTATCTCTCAGTACGTAGATGCCAAAGAAACTTTACAATCTAGAGCCAACAAAAAGAAAAATTCTTTCTGGAACCAAGTAGGCGGTAAGTCTGGTAATGACCTAGAAGAGTTTATGGCTTTAGAAAAAATTAAGCAGCAGGAAAACGAACTGCGTGAGGCTATGCAGCTTTACGGTAGGGCAGGACTGTGGCAGGATTGGGTTAAGTTTCAAGCAGAAGCACGTAGTAAAAGAATTGCTGCACAAAAGCAAGCGGAAAAAGAACGACAACAATTTACTGACAACTGCATTATAGTCTTTTATTGGGCAGTATGTATAGGACTAGGACTAGCAATGCTAGGTATTATTCTGTGGGTTATTAAGGAGAGTATGAATGTTTAAGACAATAGTACTAGCGTGTGCTATAGCTTCTCCTGACATGTGCTGGGAATACCATGATACACGTGGCCCCTATGAGACACAGGAGCAATGTAAAGCTAGAGCCTACGAAATGGGTAATATGATTGCAGAGGTGCATGAGGGTGCTATCATGGCACAAAAATTTAGATGTAAGCAACTAAGAGGTCAGGCACTATGATACTAGGAGTAGTACAAGCAGTAGCTGGACTAGCCAGTACATGGATGGAAGGTAAGGTTGAGACACAAAAAGCCAAAGTAGCTGTAGCAAAGAAGGTTGCTGCTGGTGAAATGGAGTGGAACCAGACTATGGCACAGGCTTCTGCGTCAAGCTGGAAGGATGAGTGGCTAACAATTCTTGTAAGCATACCCCTGATACTAGCCTTCACAGGACACGAAGACATCGTACAGCGTGGCTTTCAAGCCTTAGACAGTATGCCAGACTTTTACAAGACTGCTGTAGGCGTTGTATTTGCAGCAAGCTTTGGTGTTCAACAACTTACTAAGATGTTCAAGAAATAGAGGTAACTATGAGCCTATACGAAAACATTAACAAACGTAAAAAAGCTGGTACTAGCAGACCTAAGGGTAAGTCTACTATCAGTGACAAGTCCTATGCCAATATGAAGGCTGGTTTCCCTAAGAAGACAAATAAGTATAAGAAGAAAGCATGAACTATTCACAGTTAATTCAACAACTTAAACGTCACGAAGGATTGAGGTTAAAGCCCTACAAATGCACAGCAGACAAGCTTACTATCGGTGTTGGAAGAAACTTGGAAGATGTAGGCATCTCAGAAGAAGAAGCAGAGATGTTGCTGATAAACGACATAGAGAGGGCAACAAACCAGTTGGTGTTGACCTTTCCGTGGACAGAAGACTTAGACACGGCACGTTTTCAAGCCCTTATCAACTTCACCTTCAACGTAGGGATAGGGACAGTGGGCAAGTTCGTAAACGCAATGGCTCTGCTAAAGGACGGAAACTACGATATGGCAGCAGACGAATTTCTGAACAGCAGGTGGGCTAAACAAGTAGGCCAACGTGCGGTAGAAGTTGCGGAGCAGATACGCACAGGAGAGTGGCAATGAGCCAAAAACAACAGATGGACGATTTACATGCTGCTGTTACTACTGATTTACTAGCACGTGTACGTAGCGGAGAGGCAACTGCAAGTGAGCTTTCAGTAGCTGTTAAATTTTTGAAAGACAATGGTGCATCACTGGATGTCATCACTGCTGAAAGCCCCATGGCTAACCTTCTTAACGACTTACCGTTTGACGTAGCAGAGAGTGTGCAATGAGAGGCCATAACGCAAGTCTAGCATCTAAGAACGTCACGCTACCTGCTGACCAGTCTTGGGTAAAGCTATTAGATGACAACTCATCTCGTATGTATCTGTGTATTCAAAATGACCACGACAACCATTCTATTACTATAGGCTTTGGTAATAACACTACAGCACCTACAAGCGGTCTTAATCTTGATGGCTCTGCTACCGTAGGGGACAAGGCAGCTACGTGGGAGTTCTCAGTAGCACCTATAAACGCTATATGGGCAAAGGTAAACGATGCACATGCACACGACATCGAAGTGATATACGATGACTAAACATGTGTGTAAACATTGTAAGACTGTCCAGTACATTCCGAAGCTATTTGAGAATGTAAAACTACTATGCTATATATGTACAAATAAAATAGTGTTTAATCGCTCATAGAAGCCCACTGACAGGCCTTAGAGCCTTGAGAGGTATGTACCCACTATGCAACAACCAAACGCCGTTCCTGAGGCTCTGAGAGACTTTAGGAACTTTACATACTTAGTATGGCAACATCTGGGTCTACCAGAACCTACGCCAGTACAATATGATATTGCGAACTATCTACAACATAGTCCCAAGCGTTGTATTATCGAAGCTTTCCGTGGTGTAGGTAAGTCTTACATTACTGCTGCCTACGTGGTACACCAGTTACTGCTAGACCCACAGTTAAAGTTTATGGTGGTGTCTGCATCTAAGGCACGTGCTGACGACTTTTCTACGTTTACGCAGCGTATTATCATGGAACTGCCTATTTGCCAGCATTTGGTGGCTAAAGAGGGGCAGAGATGGTCTAAGATAGCCTTTGATGTAGCACCAACTAAAGCATCTGGTAGCCCCTCAGTGAAGTCTGTAGGGGTCACAGGGCAGCTTACAGGTTCACGTGCTGACATTATTATCGCTGATGACGTAGAAGTTCCTAACAACTCCATGACCCACATGATGCGTGAGAAGCTGGGGGAGACTGTCAAGGAATTTGATGCTGTCTTGAAGCCTGAGGGTAAGATTATTTATCTTGGTACACCTCAGAATGAAATGAGCCTGTATAACGTACTGTTGGGGCGTGGATACGCCATGAGAGTATGGCCCGCTAGATACCCTAGCCTAGAACGCGCAGAGAAGGCCTATGGGGGGCGTCTAGCACCCTTCTTGTATGAAACCCTACAGGAAAAGTTAGAGGCCGTGTACGGTCATCCTACGGACGCTAAACGATTTGATGATGAAGACTTATTAGAAAGAGAACTTAGTTATGGTAGAAGTGGTTTTGCTCTGCAATTTATGTTGGATACTAGTCTCAGTGACGCAAACAAATATCCGCTTAAACTGAGTGACCTAATTATCTACTCCTGTGACAAGGATACAGCACCAGAAAAGATGGTGTACGGAATAATGAAGCCCATGTCAGAGATTCCTAACGTGGGTTTGAGTGGCGATAAGTACTATGCGCCAGAAGATACAGTAGGTAGGGCTAAATACACAGGCTCAGTGATGGCTATTGACCCATCAGGTAGAGGTAGTGACGAGACTGCCTACTCGATTGTGAAGATGTTGAATGGTTATCTGTACGTGGTGGACTGTGGTGGTGTTGAGGGTGGTTACTCTGACACTACATTACAGCACCTTACAGACCTCGCCAAGATACATCAGGTAAACACGGTACTCATAGAGAGTAACTTTGGTGACGGTATGTTTACTGAGTTGCTCAAGCCGTACATGTTAAAGACTTATCCAGTTACGCTGGAAGAGGTTAGGCATAATACACAAAAGGAAATGCGTATCATTGATACGTTAGAGCCTGTAATGAACCAGCATAGACTTGTAGTAGACCCTAAGGTCATACAAAAGGACTATGACAGTGTACAGAACATGCCCCCTGAAAAGGGTATTAAGTACATGCTTACCTATCAGATGACTAGGATAACTAAACAACGTGGAGCATTAGCACATGACGATAGACTTGACGTACTTGCTATGGCAGTGCAGTACTGGACAGAGCAAATGGCTGCTGATGCAGATACAGAAATACGAACAAGAAAAGAAGAACTACTGGATAGTGAACTAGAAAAGTTTATGTCTAGCATGAATGTTTCTGGTATTAGTAACAAGCAGGATGGATGGATAGCTTTCTAAAGTTACAACCTAGACAAGACCCCCTTTACTATATCTTTAAGATAGGGGGTCTTTAAGGGTCTTTAAGAGTCTTTAGGTATGCTGCTTATGCTTCGGCTATGAGAATAAGGCAAGATTATGGAAGTAATATGGACACTAATGCTTACTGTATGTTCTCCTGTCAATTGTTTGACACAAGATGTACAGTGGTTTGATACTGAACCTGCTTGTATTGAGATGAAGATAGTACATGAGGAGTATCCACCAGATGGTCATTGGAAGACTGTAGACTTTGTATGTACCATTAAGGGTGCTAAACAGGCCTAAAAATGACGAAAAAATCTGAGGGGGTATATAATATTAGTAGATGCGCGTGACCCCCTGACACCTTAAAATCTATGCGACCCCAAAGATTCTTCAGGGTGCCTTTAAATGTTAGGCATGGCTAAGATTCTTTGGGGTCTTTTAAAATCTTTTGTGTGTCTCTCTCTATCTGTTCTTGTTCTGTTCTTAACAAACCTTAGAGTCCTAGAACATAACCAGAACAAACCATTAGACACTTTAAGTATATATAAACACCTGTCAAAAACCTGACACCTGTCAATATTCTGACGCTACAAGTGTCAATTATCCATCATTTACTTTCTCAATTATTGCGTGCTAGTCTTTGTGGTGTCGGAGGGAACGACGCACTGCCTAGGCAGACAACAGCCCGACGACATAGGCCAAAAGAAAGCGCATAGGCGGTACGTCCAACCATGCTAGGCCATAGACTAAAAAGAATAGCAGACTAAATACGAATATGGATTGACTAACAGAATAGAATAAGATTAGGATACAGAATACAAGGTGACGAGGCACCAAAACCTGCTAGTCGATGGACTAATAATAAACAGAACCTGCCTAGTGGCATATTCCACAACGTGGCAGATACGAACGGACTAGGGGACTAGTAATCGGAGCGTCAAATATACCTGCCTATCCTTAGGGCGAGTTAGTAGGGCTAACACACTCACAGAGTGACTACGGGATAAACAGCGATACACTGGGTATCTGCTAGGTGGAGAGGGCTAAGCTAGGGGTAGAGGGCTGACAATCCAAAACCTCTAGCTATTACAAGGTGCAATAGTGCGCCTATATTGAGAGAGGACTAAGACTATGAAAACCAAAACTATCAAAATGTTCGGCAAGACTGTAGCAGTAGTAGGCAAGCGTCCACGCGTTAACAAGTACCGTTTCGGTGTTAGCAGTGGCAGCACGTTTATGGGACTGCATACAGGCAAGGTTAGTCGGTACTTACATGTGCCAGCGTTTGCCAACCGTGGTTTCGGTGGTGTTGCAGACATTACACGCACTTGACATATAGGGGACAACAGTGCTAGTCATTGTTGTACCTTGTAATAGCTAGGGAGTAGTACCAATGACTGTAGCAAACATACTGGCAATCTATAAACTTGCCAATCCAGAAGAGGTCAAGCATGGCATGACATGGTATCATGTAGCCAAGTGCGAGTGCCAAAAGATAGCAGACAAACACGACATATCGTTGCACATTGCAGTGGGTGTTGTGGCGGCACTATCACCCAACAACAAGTGGCACAGAAACGTGACCAATGCAGATGACTTGATCGGTGCGTTCATGCGTGGTGACCATATCGAATCGGTAAAGGTTAGCACATACCACACCATGCGAGCCAAGGCGTGGCGCATACTGCAAGACATGCCAGACTATTCAGAGACCAAGGCTATACTCAATGGGCAAAAGATAGTATGCTTTTATGAGAACATCATGGGCGAGGACACATGCACCATAGACGGACATGCCAGAAACATTGCGTATGGTGAGCGAGTAGGCTTGACAGATGACAAGACTAACATAGGCAAAAAAGAATATGCCATGTTGCAGGATTTATATAGACATGCGGCACAGCAGTGTGGTATCAAGGCATATGAGATGCAAGCTATCACATGGGTAGCATGGCGCAGAATACATAACATTACATAGGGGGTATCAATGTTTATCATTGACTTAGCATTAGTAATCGTGGTAATGCTTATAGGCATAGCACTAGGACTAGCAGGGTTGGCATATGCTGACATGATTAACCAAGCGTTTAAGGATTAAAGACATGACACTAGTAATCAACAACAAAGACTATGACGCACCACAAGAACACCTTGTCGAATCGTTAGGGGTACTGCCCTACTGGGTGACTGAGGCTGTGTTGTTGCAGGAAGATAACCTAAAAGAATATTTAGAGGGGCGTTATGGCTACCCTGTAAACAAGTTCAATGGCACTGTGGCAGATGATGGCACATACAGCAGTGAGTATGCCGAAGACCCTGACATGCCATACATAGGCAAGATGCAGACGCACAAGGGTACAGTATACTTTTATCCGTATGCTATGGTAGCAATACCAACTGATGACGGTTACACAGTGACGAGGATGGACTAATGACTAACCATTGCATAGAAAAACCACCAGAAAAAACATGGGCTAATGCCAAGCTGTTTAGGTGTGACCTATACGACACACGCTGGCCTGTATGCGGCACACGTTTAGTGTGGGTAGTAGTAGGCAGGAAGTGGGTGAGGTTTTGCACACCCATACAGCGAGACAAGTGGAAGATCAGACGCAGTGAGTGGGACAAGATACCAAGCGAGGAGTTTGTAAAATGATGAGAACATTACAGCTACACTTAGACGACAGCTACAGGCTGGACATAACACAGGACGGTGAAGGCGCACACACCATGACCCTAATGGAATACGACAAGCAGCGTAAGGGTTATGCGATTGTCGAGGCCATCGAAGTATACGAGGCACAGGAAATGTATGACCTACTATACGAGGCGTACCGTGGTGACTTGTCTATCTGGACAAACCAGTATGTGGTGTCGTTAGACATTGACAATGATAACGAACCTATGCTAAGTCTTATCATAGACAATGACGTAGAGGAGATTGACAATGACAGAGCTTGAACTACAGGACGATGAGATTGCAATCGTGTGGTCTATTGCAGACGTGTTGCGAGAGTGTGACTGGCTAACAGAAGACCAAGCGTATGAAGTGTTACATGCTTTAGAGCATAGGCATAATGCAACCATTGGTATAAATTGGGATACTATCTATTACACAGGGATACACATGTATCCACAGGGGGTAGAAGATGAGCATGTACATTGATACATACTGCAAGGACGTGTACTCTGACGACAGGCTAGAGTCTACTGTCAAAAAATTGACAGCACTATCCATCAAGATACAGGATGCAGAGTGGGATGGGGAAGATGTAACAGCTATGCGGCAGCAGCTACGCACACTAAAGCAACAGCATGAGGATGGCGTAGAATTTACACCACGGTTTTGAAAGGTAAGTAAGGATGACAAATGATGCTATATTTCAAGGCGTAGGAGTACGCACTAGGCACACTCATAGTTTGTCTAAGTGGACAACTGTTGCACCTATGAAAGCAGGTGATATATTTGAATGGGAACCAAGCAAGCGTAAGGCAGCTAACAAACGTAAGAAAGCAAAGCGGAAATGATAACACCAGTACACAGAGCAATCATGCAGACTAGGCGGAGACAGACAATGAATCAGGGACGTAACAAGTATGATGATGCTTACATTATGGGCTATCACAATGGCTATCATGGCTTGACTTATGACAACCAGTATGATAAGAACAAACAGGCTCAGTATCATATCAAGTTTAAGATGGGGTATGTAGCTGGGGAATTGTTGCGTACCAATGAGGGGACAGAGCAATGAGCATGGGGTATAAGAACTGTATGCACTGTAGTGGTGAGGCTGAAGCCTTGTACGCAGTGGATGGGATGATTGAATACTACTGCCCTGAGTGTCAGATGCAGTGGGCAGAAGAACCAACAGCAGTACAACAGTCACCATTGGAGACATGGTTACTAGAGAACTACGGAGAAGCGTGATGGATGTACTACTTACAGTATGGATTGTATCTATGATAGCAGTAGCAGTAGTAGGTATGTTAGGTGACTATGAATCAGTAACAGGTATACAATTTGTAGTTATGTTAGCAGGTGTATTCACCATTGGTATAGCAGGGATGCTGACCGTATCTTAAAGATATAGTAAAGGGGGGTCTTATCATGGTTGTAACTTTAGAAACTAACCAAGACCTATTTGAACACCAGCTTGAACTTGAGGCAGACATGCTGACAGGGGGTGTCAATCGCTTCAGGAAGGCCAGAGACAAGGCCATTGAAAAGGGTAGGGAATCACACCTGCCACATGGTAGAGCCATTGTGGGTACAGTTGTGGGGCAAGTAGCACAGGGTATAGAACAGTACCTAGCCAACCCTAGCAATCCATCAAGAGACATAGCATGGAAGCGTGTCAGGAATATGGATGCAGAGCAGGTAGCCTACCTCTCAGTGGTGTCGTTGGTTGACAGCATCAGCAGGAAGAACACACTGCTGCATGTGGCACGTACCATTGGTACTAACATTGAGATGCAGGATAGACTAGACAGATGGGTACACGCAGAAGGTAGTGTAGCAAAGAACACAATCAAAGAGGCTATGAAGAAAGCCTATGGTGCTAGACGCTACGGTCTGACACACAAGATGAACAAGGATGGGTACGAAGAATCAGCATGGCTAAAGTCAGAGCGTGTGCATGTAGGATTTAAGATGGTGGACATCATCATCCAGCACACAGGTATTGTTAAGCTGGACACACAGCAGACTGAACGTAAACGCAGGGCTACCTACGTTAAACCTACTGACGGTACGTTAGAGTTTATCCAAGCGTTCAACGAATACATGGAAGTATCAAGGCCACGCTACTTACCCTGCATAGTGCCACCCAAAGACTGGACAGATGTACAGGGTGGTGGGTTTCATGGTCACGATATAGATGAACTACCTATAGTGAGGCGCAAATGAGTTTGAAGACACACTTACGCAGACTAAAGCAGGAAGACTTGAGCCAAGAGTATGCCTGTCTTAACACACTGCAACGGACAGAGTGGCGTATCAACAAGCCATTGCTTGAGGTGATGCGTACCATATGGGACAACGGACATGAGTGGGGTAAGCTACCAGCCAAAGAGGATATACCATTACCTGAGTATCCCTTTGACCGTGACCCCAAGCAGTTGACTGAGGCTGAGAGGGATGACTTTCGTGCATGGTCACGCAAGCGTAATCATATCTACTCTCTCAACAACCGCAGCGTGAGCAAGCGCATACAAGTAGAGCGTACTCTACAGATAGCAGAACAGTTTTCTAAGTATGACAAGTTCTATTATGTGTGGCAGAATGACTTTCGTTCTCGCAAGTATGCAAGCAGCACGTTCCTCTCACCTCAGTCTGCCGATTGGAGTAAGGCACTGCTAGAGTTTGGCTATCCCATGGCTATCAATAGCTGGGATGATGCACGGTGGTTGTGTATTCATGGTGCCAACCTGTATGGTAACGACAAGGTTACATTAGACCAGCGTGAGACATGGGCATGGGAGTACGCAGAGATGTGGGCGCACCGCATTGTGTCCAACCCATACGAGTGCTTGGTCTGGCTTGAGGCAGACAAACCATTCCAGTTCTTGGCATGGTGCTACGAGATGTCAGGCCTGATGAAACATAGCTGGGGGTATGAGACACGCCTACCTGTGTCAGCAGATGGTAGCTGCAATGGGCTACAGCACCTCTCTGCCATACTGCGGGACAGGCAGGGTGGCCTTGCTACTAACTTAGTACCATCAGGTATACCTCAAGACATCTACACACAGGTGGCAGACAAGACTATCGCACGTGTGAAGCAGGACGACACAGAACTAGCACGTAAGTGCTTGACCTTTGGCGTAGACAGGAAGCTTGCCAAGCGTCCAGTAATGATCGTACCCTACAGTGGTACACGCCACGCCTGTCGTGGTTACATAGAGGAAGCTATGCGTGAGAAGATAGATGGTGGTGAGCCTAACCCATTCGGTGATGATTTGTTTGAGGCATCCAATTACCTAGCTGGTCACGTATGGGATTCAATCAGTGAGGTAATTGTATCAGCACGTAAGGTGATGGATTACATTAAGGATGTGGCTGATGTGTATGCTCAGATGAACAGGCACATGGAGTGGGTCACACCTACAGGATGGTTAGTGTTACAACAATACAGTGAGGTGCAGCAGAAAAGAATCAAGACACATATCAATGGGGGCATCGTGTCGTTGTCCTTTCCTAAAGACAAACCAAACTCTGTTAACAGGCAGAGGACAGGGTTGGGCAGCAGCCCTAACTTTATCCATAGTCTGGATGCGTCAGCTATGACCAAGACTATCAACAAGGCAAGCAACCTAGGCATCCAAGACTTTGCTATGGTACACGACAGCTATGGTACACACAGTAGTATGATGCCACTGTTGTCTGAGGTATTACGTGAGGAGTTTGTTAATATGTATGAGCAGCATGATGTGTTGACAGAGTTGAGGCAACATGCTATCAAGGTACTAGGTACTGAAGATGTACCAGTGCCACCAGCTAGGGGTGAATTAAATTTGCGTGAGATACTACAATCAGAGTATTTCTTTGCGTGATTTCTAAAGTTACATCCTAGCCAAGTATAATTAGCATAGAACAGGAGTTACAAATATGCTGAAGATTAAAGGTAATGCACAGTGGGCAAAAGTATTTGAACCAGATACAAAGTTTGTACCTGAGGGTGAATACTCTATTGAAGTCTCACTACCAGAAGAACAAGCAGCAGATGTGTGTGAACAGTTAGATAGCTTGGCTCAGAACAAGCTTGAAGAAGCTGTCAAGGACAATCCAAAACTAAAGACTGTCCTGTCCACACGTAAATCATACAAGCAGGAAGTTGACGACAACGGTAACCCAACAGGTAACATTGTCTTCAAGACTAAACTGAAGGCACGTGTTAAGTCACGTGACGGTCAGACCTTTGAACAAAAGCCTATGGTTGTAGATGCCAAGCGTACACCTATGACACAGAATGTTCTTGTAGGTAATGGGTCACTCGTTAATGTAGCGGCTGAACCTATCCCCTATGTGATGCAATCAACTAAGCAAGTGGGTGTATCACTACGTCTTAAAGCAGTGCAGGTTATCAACCTTGTCGAGTACGCCAGCAATTCATCAGCTATCTTTGATGAAGAGGAAGGCTATGTGTCAGCAGCAGTATCGAAAGATAATGCAGCAGATGTATTCGGTAACGAGGATGGTGTAGCCAATGCCAACGAAGGGGACTTTTGAGGCGAGGGTCATCAGTGACCTTGATGAACGTGGCGTTTCATATAAGTATGAACCAGAGAAGCTGGCCTACTATGTGGAACGTCACTACATCCCTGACCTAGCAGTAGGTACAATGATTGTAGAACTAAAGGGATACTTCAGACAGGATGCCCAACGAAAGATGAAGGCTGTCAAGGCACAACATCCAGAGTTGGACATCAGGTTTGTATTCCAAAACGCCAGTGCTACAATACAGGGTGCCAAGAAGCGTAAGGATGGAAGCAAGATGACCTGTAAAGAATGGGCAGACCGTAATGGTTTTCAATGGGCAGAGAGTACAGTACCTAAGGAGTGG
>Ga0181394_1000863_pt1 | contig 13213 bp, 13 predicted proteins | sample 17SPOviralmetaG_FD_130123 | JGI IMG/M metagenome (GOLD analysis project Ga0181394, IMG submission 130123) | Marine viral communities from the oligotrophic San Pedro Time Series (SPOT) site, San Pedro Channel, CA, USA - 17 SPOT_SRF_2010-11-23 | ecosystem: Environmental > Aquatic > Marine > Strait...
ATGTTCATGAGAACCTTCACATCCTATTTTTTTAGCTAATGCTAATGCTTCTTCAGGATTATCAAATACAGGTATTCCTTCAATTGCTGTTACATCAGCAAATTTAGACATTTTATCTGATTTGGGATGTTTACTAGGTAATAAATCGTAATCAGTAGTATATTTTTTATTTTGTGGTCTACCATTTTTTACTAAATACAAATAAGCGTTTACACGCGCTTGAGCCCATTGTTCGGCACTTCGTACATTAGGTGAATGTGACGTTTGATATGCGCCTATTCCTCGCTGATAAACGGTACGTAATTGTGCAACTGATGTACCATATCCTAATTTATCTTTATATTTTTCATTAAAATCATCTGCTTTCTTTTGTAATGATTTTTCTATTTTAGCAGGTACTTTTACTCCTCTTGTTGTTCCAGCAGCTCCTGGTTTATTAACTTTTGAGCCACTCTTACCTTCACCAGGGGTTTTTGACTTAGGTGCTTTTTTAGACGGCTTAATTCCACCTCTAGGGCCAATCTCAGCCATTTCTTCTCTAATAATTTCTTCATTTGATGCTTCTAATAAGCCTTCTTGTCTTAATTTCTTTTCAGCCCATGGTAATGCATCAGGTCCACCCCATAATAGATAACTGATATAACCACATGCATCATAGTCTTTTCTACTAATAGCTAAATCGTAATTATCTCTTTGACGCAATAAAAATGAACGCATACGTTTGATTGTATCCAAGCTAATTGGTTTTCCTTGAGCTAATTGTTGTGCTCTTACTTTACCAACTTGTGTACCGCATTTATTTCCCAATGCTTCATTGCGTTTTATCCCTTGTTTAGCCGCCTCTATGGCTGCTTTAGGATAGTCGTTATATGATTGGAATTTATGTTCTGAAAATGCTTGAAAATCGATTTCAATAGCAGGATTTTCTACAAGCGCTACGGCGTCTATACCTTCTAAATCGTGATCTTCGTTTACGTCTAATTTAATTACTTTCATTATCCTAGTGTTCTACGTTGTTCTAATTTTGCTTGTGCTTCTTCAGCTGAATTTACATCCCCTGTTAATACATAAGCTCTAACAGGTGCTTGTTGATTAAATACATCTTCTGCAGATATACCTGTTGGTACTAAATCTTGTGGTGGTGGTGGGGGTGCTGATGATCCTCCTGTTGCAACAACAGATCCTAAATTACCTACATCTGAACTAACACCTAATTCACCAATTTGTTGTTTTGCTGCTCTTCTAGCTGCTATAATAGATGCGATTACACCTACAATTGCTACTCCAAATGCTGCTATTCCTAATGGTCCTAATGCTGCCATGAATGTACCAATTGACATTGAAGCTTTACCGGTTTGTACAGCACCTTCTATTGCTAATGATTTACCTGCATTTACTGCTTCTGCTGCAGTTAATTGAGCCATTAGTATTTGTTTTTGAGCTGTTGAAGTTGCTTCTAATACTAATTCTGCTGCTACTAAAGTTTGTTTAATTGTAAAGGCATCTCTATCTCTTTTGATTTTCTTTATTTGTGCCTCTCTTTCTTTAGCCTCTATTTCTGCTATTGCTTTTTCTCTTTCTTCTTGTGTTAAGGATGAATTATTTAATATTTCATCTCTTTCACGAGATAAACGATCCATTGTTAAATCAAAACTAGAATCTTGTAATTGTTGTATTGCATCTAAACCTTGACTTACAATATTAAATCTTGCTTGCCAATTTTCTCTTTCTTGATCAACTACTTCTAATTGTTGTTTTCTAGCTTCAACATTATTTTCTCTTAATTGTTGACCTTGTTTTACTAATGCTTGGAATGTATCATCATCTTCAGGATCAAATTCATCTAATACTAAAACACTATCTGGATCGAATACATTTTCTTCTACTGTTTTATTGAATGCTTCTGTAAATGACATAGCAGATTCTTTACCGAATAATTCATAATATTCTTGTCTAAATCCTTCTGCTTCTTGTTCTAATTCCCATTCACCTTGTAAACGTGCTAATTCAGCTTGATAAGCATCTTGTTCAGCCGTTGCTCTATCTTCTTCTAATTTTTTAGTCTTTTGTGCTCTTAAAACTAGAATTTCAGTTAACTTATCATCATATTCTTCACTTCCTTTTTCTAATTCTTCTAATTGCTTTTCAGCTAATTGAATTTGTAAGTCAACTGTTTCTTGTCCTAATGCTGTTAATACAGCAATTGAACGTTCTAATCTTAAATTTTCTTCTTCACTTGAAATTTCTGCTTGTGCATCTGCTAATGATTGTGCTTGTAAAGCAGCAAATCGAGCTGCATTACCCATTGATAATAAAAAATTAGTAAATGTTTCTGTTCTAGATACTGCTGGAGTTAATCTGTGAGCATATTCAACCAATCCTGCTACTAAAGCAGCTAATGCAGCACCTACTAATACTAGTGGGTTTTTAAGTAAAGATAAATTAAAGGCATTACTTGCTGCTGTTGCCTTTTTCATTACTTCTCTTAGGTCAACTAAACCTTGAGCAGCCGTTCTAATACCTTCTGAAAATGCAATTGCGTTAGCAGCATAAGCAGTGAATTTTTCAAATTCTTCACTTTCTAATCCTAATAATCCTATTGCACCTGTTAAACCAGCAACACTACCTCCTACAACATCAATTGCACCTTGGAATCCTCTGATTTTATCTTCATCAGTAACTCCGGCAATTGCTAATTCGGTTTGTTCTAGTTCTCTAGTTAATGCCTGTGATTTTTTAGCAGCCTTATTAAATGCATCAGAATTTACATCTAATGCTTTTAATTCACTGTTAACCTGCTCTAGTTCTTCTTCTATTGCGTTTACAGTTCGAGTTGCTCCCGAATCGTTAACTTTAATATTGTATTCAATGGTAGTTGCCATACCGATAAATAGTTATTTTAAGAATTCATTATTTGTTCAAGAGTCATACCTAAAGCTGTTCCTTGTTGTACTGCCTCTACTTGTTGTTCTGGTGTTAAATCTGCAAATGCTTTCATGTTCCTAAGTGTACGTAATATGTTCTTCCGTTTGTTAATGTTATACCATTTAAGGTAACGTTTGATGCTGTTGATTCAGGATTATAAGGTGAATTAAATGAACCTGCAATCAAATTAGCAGACCAAGTACCTGAATTACCTACATCATCATTTATTGTTCCTGATAAACTTAATGTTCCTGGATTAGTTGTAGATGGATCTGCTATTGTTTCTGTAATTGACATTGCAACTCCACTACCTGTTGTAGCAGAAGTATCATGATCAAATTGTGTTAAAGCATAATTAGCAGCAGTACCAATACCATCAATTGCAGAACCACTGTTTATAGGTCCAAGTAATGATGAAGTTGTTGCTATAACTTCTCTTGTAGTTAAAGTTGGTGAAGCAGCAGAACCATGATAAATGTTTGAACCGGCTAATTCTGAAGCAATATGTAAACCATTAAAATCAACTCCTACAAAATTAACTGTACCTGCTGTAAATGCCCATCCATTAGTTAATTCACCTGAACCACCTGCAGGACTATAACCTGTAAATAATTTTATTAATTCTACTTCTACAACATCTGGGTCTTGTAAATTGTATCCTGATATTTTATTGATTCTATACTTTTGATTTCCAACTTGAATATTATCATTTAATCTAATATCTCTATATTCTTCAGGAGTAAAATAAATGCTTGCTACAATTTTTCTACCTTCATCCCAATATAAACTTTCAACATAATCAGAATAATAATCAGTATAAGCAGTTACACCATTGTTTATTCCTAAAGATAATGGTGCTAAATCAGGATAACCATTATCAAAATGTAAATCTTTTGTAGTTGATACTGCTGGTAAAGTATTTAGATTAGATAGTGTAGCATAATATCTAACTCCAACAGCATTAGTTGTTAATGCACCTGATTGTAAATAAAATACTCCATTGGCTGCTCCAAGAGGTTCTAAATTTGGAATTTTATAACCTAATCTAGGTTTAAATTTATAAGCAGTTTGAGCATTATTATCAAATTTATATAAATGAGGTATTACAAATTGACCTCCATCTAAGTTATAAGTTGGATTACCATCTGAATCTACAGAACCACTCTGTGTAAGTGAACCTAAAACTACAGGTGCTATAGAATCTGTTTCAATTACTTGTTCACCTGATGTTAAATTAGATGTATTTAATATTCTAATTGTTCCATATTGAAAATTAGGTTCATCATCAATTGCTAATTTTGAAAATCTATCTTCATCTTCAACATTTTGAATTCTAATTTCTCTTGGTTGTTCAACTACAGGATTTTTAACTGCTATTCTTTGAGCATTATCAACTTTATCTGTCCAATCAACATCTCTCCCACTGTTAATCCATGTTGTAAAATTTTCTATTTCTAATACTCTAGGATTACCAGGTAAAGGAACCATTACAGCATTAAATTGTGATAAAATACCTCTTACTAAATCAATTGACTTTGTTTTTGGATCAAATTGATCTGCCATGTTTATAGTAGAACCATGTAACGTAAAAGGTGCTGTGTTTATTTCAAATGAATTTTGATAAGCACCTAATAAACCACCTACAAATGTAAGTGAATAATTTCCTGAACCAAGACCTGCTGTTATTTCATATTCTATTCTTAATGGTTGTCCTCCTTGAATAAACCCATTAAAACTAAGTGTTTGTGTTTTTAAAATAGGATTTAATGCATCTGCAGCAAAATACTCAACTTCAGATTCAGCATATGTTTTTATACCATTTGTTAATGAAAGTTTTAAAGTAGCATTTCTTGTAAGTGTATTAGGTCCTGAAAAGAAACAAGCTACACTTATATTATAACTTCCAAAAGTAGGAGTAGTATAGATATAAGTTCCTGTATCATAATTATTTCCTGGATCTGATCTTTCACCATTCCAAGGAACAATACCTGTTGATGTTGTACTACCTGATATAGTTGCACTAGAGGAGCTTACATAAGCATCCATTGTATTAACATCCGTTGCTCCTGAAGGTACAGGTCCATTTGCATCTTGTGCTTTAGGTAACACATACAAATCATCAAAATCAGAACCATTAATTAAAGATGAGGTATAACTAAATCCTGCTTGATCAAATATTACATCAAATAATTCTCTAACTCTAATAGCAGGTAAAAACTGCGATGGTTGTAAACCTGAATAGGCACTATCAAATGTACCTTTTAAATTTATATCATTAGCACTAATTCCATTTAATTGTACTCTAGGTTGATCAGGATATGCTACTCTTTGATCTGTTCCATAATCACATAAAGGATAAAATACAGCACCTGATAAAAATACATTTGAATCTTGATTATCTAACCATGATCCAGTTAAAGCAGGTACAGTATAAGTGTGATCATAGGCTGAAAAATCAGCATCTGAAATTAATTTATCATCTAATGCTGTTACAAAGTTTATAGAAGCATCTTCAATTTGTACTTTATAAGATACAGCATCATTTTCATCCGTTAAAATTTCTAACAAATGAAATCTACCTGTTAATATTTCTTCTCCATCTAAAAGTAAATGAGCTTCAACATCATTATACATTGCAGGAACTCCATCAGCCCCTATCTTATAAGCATGTTTAAAAAATTGATTATTTGTTTTAGTTCCCGGTAGAATAAACGTTTGAGAGCCTATTCCATATAATTTGCCGATCTCAGTATTTTGAACCGCAGATATATCGAGTCTTAACGGTATTGAAGAATCAATTTGTAAATCAGTAATTGTAGCCATACCAATAAATAGTTGGTTTTAAAAATTATTTTTTGTTAAGGACAAGTTTGACAACTGTCTACAAAATTAAATCCATTCCAATATCTTGCACTACCCGGATCATCTGTAGTTTTATAATAACCTATAGTTGCTAATGTTGTACAAAAACTATCTTCATAAAGTAATGTTGCAACACAAAAATCAGGATCATCCATGTAATATACATTTGAAGTATCTTCTGTACAAATAGTGTCAAAACTATATCCTAAAGTATCTCCATAACAACCCGCAGCTACTGTAGGTGTAGGAGTAGGTGTTGGTGTAGGTGTAGGAGTTGCTCCTGGTGTTGCTGTAGGAGTTGGAGTTGGTGTAGGTGTAGCCGTTGATGTTGCCTGATTATAAACTAAACGTAAAATAAGTTCTTTTGCCATAATATATTTTTTAACTAAAAATGTAATGTCTATTATACTGTGGGAATGGAGATCCATCTGATATAGAATAGAATCCTGCTGAAGTTGTACCTGCTCCTCCTGGATCTTGATAAGGTTGAGTAGGTGAAAATGGAACTGATTGAACTGTTCCCCAAGTAAATCCATTAAAGTTTTGGGCTTCTTTATTTGTTCCCTCTCCTTCTCCACCTGCTACAATACCATCAGTTGAATTACCAAATCCTGCTGCATTTGATCTACCTTTAACCATATCATTATTTGCACTCCAAGTTATACCATCAAAAGTATAATTTGCCTTAGTTTCACTACCTCCAGTTGGATCCCCACCTGCACTTACTGTTGTAGTAGATGAATTACCAAAAGCGGTATTATATATAGTTGGATCAGGATAATTAGTAGTAGTACTAAAAGTAGTTCCATTATACTCTTGTACATCATTAAGTTTTCCAGTTAAATCACCACCCGCTACTAATAATGTATCCGAGGTAGTACCAGCAGCATTATATTGAGCCTTTGCTTTATTCATTGTTGCAGATAATGTAGACCAACTAGTTCCATTAAAGTTATGAGCTGAACTTAGTACTGTTCCACCACCTGAAAATGGATTTGTAGTATCTAATCCACCATATAAAGTAGTATCTGTTTGAGTTCCTACAGCAGCATAATCAGAATAATTATTTGTATAGAAAGAATAAGCAGCTTCATTTGTCCAAGATACACCATTAAATGATTCAACTGTATTTGTTTCTGTAGTACCTGACTTACCAAATCCTGTTAATAAAGCAGCGGTTGTAGTACCAGTTAATATTTGACCAAAAATATGACCATTATTTGAATTAACACTTGTAGCCCAAGAACCTGTATTTAGAGTTGGTGCTGCTGATTGTATAGTAAATTCTGAACCTGAAACTAATCTTCTAGCATTAGTATATTCTGGATTATTAGGTACTTTAATAGTTACATCAACACTACGAGATACATTTGTTGTAGAAGAAGTAGGATATGAATTTATACTTGCAGTATATCCTATTGAATAATCTAACCTTCTAATTGTACCTTCATTAGCAGTAGGTGGGGTTACTAATCCTGAAGAACTAACTGCAAATCCACTTACACCTGCATCTCCATATGTAAATTCTGCAGCATTAGGATAATCAACTACTCTTAATAATAATTTTGTTGAACCTTGTGGTCTATCATTTGCTTGAACTACAGTAATTAAACCTTCTGTTCCATCTAATGGGTTTGCTGGGCTTTCACAAGCATCAGCATATATCCTTCTAATTTCAAAGTTATCTGTCCTTACAATTAAAGGATTTTCATCAGCACCTAAAGGAAATGGTGAATTAGCGTAAATATCTGGATATTGCCTTAGTTCTCTTCCTGGTGTTTGGTAATATATTCTTAACCAATCTTCACCTAAAGTAGCACTTGCAGTAAAAGCTACTTGAACATATTCTGCGGAATATTCTTGGAAAGGAAATACATAACAATAGCCTATACCAATGCCATCACTACAATCTTCATCTTCAAAAGTAAAACAATTATATGTTGACATATTTTAGAATATAGACCTTCTGTTATTAGCCTTATTGTAATTAATTGTGTATTGGAATGTTTTTTGGCCTCTGTTATTTGTCTTCCAGGTATAAGAAGCATTTGTAATAACAATGGGTTCGAAGGTACCAAGAGAATTTTGAATTAGCACGTTATTTGATTCAAAAATTTCACTTAACCAATCTGCTTCAGGTTGTTGTATGTATTCAGTTGTAACACTGAAACTATCCATTGGTTTATTTATATATTGTTTATGACCTCTATTTGAAATATTATAAGGCGAAGTTGTACCTGAATAATCTACAAATGCTTGTTTGAATGATTTTCTATTTACGTTAGTTGTTCTAGATACCGGTAGATTAACGCCGAAATAATCCCACATACCAAATTTATTGGTAAATGCAAAACGTGCGCGATCATAGTTGCATTCTTCAACTACTTGAAAATAATATCTTAGGTTATCTGCTCCAGCAGTAAAATCAACATCTATATAATATATTCCATTACTTGAACCTACTGAAGGAGCATTTGAAGTAAAGTTAGCAGGTCCTACTCCTACTGTTACAATTGTATCTGTTAATGTTCCAGATTCTAATGTTGTAGTACCTCCAGAACCTACTTTTCTAATAGAATTTATTTTATTTGTGCCATGATTTAAGAAACTAATTGTTTCATAATCGCTAGCAGCAATATATTTTGTGTATCTATCGTTATCTGACGTTGAATAAGGGTAATTTGATAGCCTTACGTTGCCCGCAGTATTTGTATATGAGCCTGACGGGAAATTATAGGAACCAGCATCTGGATCTACTACAGCTGGAAATGCAGCTAATGTATCAGAATCTACTTCACCAGCATATACATTTACAGGATCACCATATTCTTCACCAAATTTAATTACAAAATCTTTTTGTCCATTTGGATTTGAAGAATAATTAGTATGACTATTATCCCAAATTCTATCATCTTCAGGAACTAAATAATCATTTATTACAGATGCTAAATCAAATATTGCATCACCATTTGTATTTTGAAATGCTTTTAATCTTGTTAAATAAGTTGAACCACCTGAATAGTAAACATCAGCAATATATCTGTGATTTGCTGATCCACTATTAGTAGAAGAGACTGCATACACTAAATTACTTAATGTACCATTAGGTGAAGTCGGTTGTTGTGAAATTGTCATTGCCATTACTTGGTACTTTTTTCAAATGCTATTGTTAATTGTTTTTCTATATCTGTTGCTCCGGCTTGCTCTATTGCTTTGTTTCCCCATTGCGTTGCAACTAATTCAAAGGAATTTTCTATAAATGGTCTTGCCTTTAAAGGTCTAGTTCCTTGTTTTGCTATTTTTTTAGCTATAGCCCATGCAAATTGATCTACTGTCAATTTAGCTGGTTTTGGTATATTTTTATTTCTAATCCATGCTGTAATTGCACTTACAGGAGGTGTTCCACCTCTACCTCTACCTATACCTTCATCTACAACTTCACCATACCATAGCATTGAGACTTTACCTATAGGTCCATCTTTCTCATCTACTACTTTATTATTGTTTCTAACTGAATTAGCTAACTTACCAGTTACAAATGATCTGTTTTCCATTAATTCGTTGACCATTGCTTCTGCTACCTTAGTAATGTAGGTCTCTAAAGTAAGTTCTAATTCAGATTGAGCCATTATTTAAATGGATTTGGGTTTACTACTATTTCTGTACAGCTATTATTCATTATGAAGGGAAATTACAATAATTATAGATTCCTGTTTCAAAGAAATCAATGTTTCCTACCCAACCATAAACTCTATCATTAAACGCCTCAATTGTAGGTGTTATAGAATTTAGGTTTAGTCCTACCTCTTGTTGTAAATCGCCTCGGTTAAACCAAGCAATTAAATCATATAAGGTTTGTTCCTGAGCAGTCATTAAATTTGTTGGAATATCTGAATCAACACTTGGTTGATCTAGAGTATATAATTCAAATGTTAATGTTCTAGTATTAGCTGTTAAACCAGGTGATGTTAATGGTCTGACATAGCAATAAGGATACTCAATATTAGCGGCGCTAAAATTTAAGTTATCCAAACTACCATGGCCAAATGAATTTACACCTACATGTTCATTAGCTGCTTCTTCAAATAAACCTATTACAGCACTATATGGTCTCATCTTCTATTGATTTTTTCTTTTTACGTTTTGGTTTTTCAACGATAGGTTCTTCTACAATTTCTTGTGTAGATACCGTTGTTTTATTGCTTAACACTTCATCTACCCTATGTTTGTGTATCATAAGCATTGCTGCAATTCTATTCGCATCAAATCCAGATTTAGCTAATTCTTTAATTTTATTTTCCATATTTTTGTTTTTACGTTGACAACCAATACAAGGCATTATTTTTTAGCTTTACGTCCTCTTCTTTTACCTGCTGCTTTAGGTACATCATCAATTTGATCTACTAAATTTTTAGCTGCATCTTTAACATCTGCTATTTCTTCTTTAACACGATCTACTCTGTGTTTAATATCATCTTTGATGTCTTGTACTTTGTCTTCTACAGCATCAGGAATGAAGTCTTTATCTTCATCCTTAATTTTGCCTTTGTATAAAGCAATTACATAAATTGCAATCCCTAAAATAATAACTCCTGAAATAATGTATAATATCATAATTTATCTTAATTTAATTCTACTTTGTTGTTCTATTTTTTTTCTTTCTTTTGCCATTTCATCACTAAAATCTTTATCTATTGCTAAGTAATTTAAAACAAAAATAAAATTTAAGTCAGTAATACTCTTTTCTCCTGTGATATTGAGAATGCCTGATTTGGATAATGAATAAATTGTGCCAAACCACCCCCAGTGTTCACCATAACTTTTAGTTGCTCCTCTATCGCTTTCATCTTCGTCAATCTCCTCTTGTACTGTTTCTTGTTCTTGGAAGAGGGAATCGTAGTTACTAAAGACAGGTTTGCGAGAGACAAAAAAAAACCTAATGCCCCAAGAATCATAGATACAGGAAAATCTTTAAATATTTCTGCTCTAACCTCTCTATCACTACTATCATATTTTTCTAATGTATAATACTTAAAAATATTATCTACATTTTTAGTAGCCAATCTAACATTGTGTTTAAATCTGAATTTCAATGTTTTAAACTTATGTTCTTTAATTGGTCTGTATAATAAAGCAGCTATTTGCTCTAAATTATCATGTGGGTCTTTACTTAATCTTTCTAAATCAACATATTCCCCAAGAGTCATTTGATGAATGTTTGAATAACCATATTGAATACCTTCATGTTCTATAATAGGATAAAATTCAGTTTTTACATTAATTGCCTCAATTACATCATTGTAAACTTGTGTAATACTAGTAGGTGCCCATGTTCTTACTTCATCTTCTTCTATTCCTGATAATAAGGAAATGACTTTAATAAACTTAGCAAAATCACTTAGGTGTTCTACATTGTTTAAATTTTTATACTGTTCTACAGTTAAAAAGTCTTTTATTGTTATTTCTACCTTTTTATTCATCTATAATAAATAGTTTATTTTAAAACTTGTTTTTTGTTATAATGGGTTCATGTAAGGTTTAAGTTCACGTCTATACTTGTCTTCTAGTTCTAACATACGTGTTTTGTTGTCTTCATATTCTAACACTTGAAATGACAAGTATTTATGTGGTAAATTGCGTTTATAAACAAAATCAGCTACTCTAGAAGCCATATATCTTTCTGTATTACCACCTCGAGAACCAACTTTACTAAAATGATTTACTTTTCTAGATCTTAAATTACCTTCACCAACATAAAAATTTAACCAACGATATTTAACTAAATAAACTCCATGTTTACTATTTGCAACCCATTTTTTTTTATCATCTTTAGTTCTAGCATTTGCTTTTTTAACATATTCTTTATATTCTTTAGTATGATAACGTTTACGTTGATTCTCTAAACAATGTTGCTTAAAACAAGGTTTACATCTGGCTTGGTATATTCCATATTTGTTTTGATAAAACTCTGTTAGTGCCTTTTCTTCATTACAATTTTTACATGTTTTCATAACGATAATATACGAAAATTAGCGTGGGAGGCCAAATCCTACATTTACATCTTGTTTAGCTCCAATGTATATTGCTTTTGTTTGAATTGAATGTCTTGCATGATTAGCAAACATTACAGAATCACAAGTATCATCATTCTGTCCACTAGGGTGGCCAAATGACATCTTTCCATTTGAACTTAACTTATATGAATAAAACCCTAGTTCGCGATATAACCAAGGGAATAATTTTTCACTAGGAAATTCAACTGACTTAGTTTCAATATCTTCTAATAATTGTCTTACAATTGTAAGTTTAGAATCTTGACTAGTTGTAAATGGTTGTATTTTTCTGAATTTAGGTTTTATATGTTCATAAATTGCTTTTCCAATATTATTAATCTCCACATACCCTCCAACAATATTAAACTTATTAAGTGTTCGTATAATTCTTTCTGCCGCTTCTGTAACAGTTACTCCGTTAAAACGATCCATTGTAAGAATCCTACCACTTTCAGACATAACTGTTAAAACAGTATAATCAGCAGATAAACCAACATCAACACCAACAAAACATCTTTCTGCTTTATTAGCACTTTGGAATTCATTTAAAATACAAATATCATCTAAACCTTTAAAAACATCTTGTCCTGCATCCGAGAAATGTGCAAAATATTCTTGTCTAAAAATTGCGTCTGGTAATGAACGTTCTTGTTCCCTTAAAAAAGCATCGTCTACATAAGGAGATTCGAAACTAGTCCATTGAAAAGAAATATAATCATCTTTTGTTTCATCAAGACCATTTATGTAGTAATTATAAAACCAATTTTTTGATTTAGGGGTTGATGCTATAAATGCTTTTTTACCAATAGATGTTAATGTAGGTAAAATAGCACTATTTATGGCTTCCTCCTTAATATAAGCCGCCTCATCAATAAATAAGTAATTGAAACTAAAACCCCTAATTGAATCATGTCGTTCTGCACCTAAAAATATTAATGTTGAACCATTTATAAACTTTATTGTTAACTCTGCTCTGTTTTTTTCATCAATAATCGCTTTTCCTGCCTCACTTAATTCCTTAAATATTTTTCTACTCTGTGCATAAATGGGACTTATTATAGCTCCTTTAGAGCCTGCGTCTTTAAGTAACCAATATAGCATTAAGTTTTGACCTAATAAAGACTTACCTACCTGTCTAGCACAAGCAGCTATTCCAAACTTGTGTTCCGAATCAGCAAATCTATCAATTATATCCTTTTGCTTATCGTATGGTGTAAATAATGTAATGTTCACTGATCGCCTAATTTAATACGTTCTTTACGTATCTTTTTAATTTCATCACGAACAGCAGCTGCCTTTTCATATTCCTCATCTCTAGCAAGTTCTACCTCTATCTCTTGCATTGCCTCAAGTATGGTATCATATATAAAAAG
>Ga0181394_1000865_pt1 | contig 13201 bp, 14 predicted proteins | sample 17SPOviralmetaG_FD_130123 | JGI IMG/M metagenome (GOLD analysis project Ga0181394, IMG submission 130123) | Marine viral communities from the oligotrophic San Pedro Time Series (SPOT) site, San Pedro Channel, CA, USA - 17 SPOT_SRF_2010-11-23 | ecosystem: Environmental > Aquatic > Marine > Strait...
AAGACCCGAAAGTCCTAGATAAATGGAACGAAAATAAGTTACCAGGGCCGCTGCTCGCGCACCCAGCGTCAGCAGGGCACGGTCTCAATTTGCAGAAGGGTGGTTCTTTGATTGTCTGGTATGGCGTGCCTTGGAGTCTTGAGTTGTATCAACAGTTTAACGCAAGGCTGCACCGGCAAGGACAAACGAAGCCGGTACGCATCGTTCATTTGTTAGCAGATACTGCGGCTGATAGAGCGGTAAAGAAGTCGTTAGATACAAAAGAAAAAACACAAAATGTGTTGATGAGATTAGTAGACAACTTCAGGTTGACTGTTTAAACTCTCGGTTGAGCTAACAACTTTAAATTGTCATGAACAACTTTCCAAAAAGATTGGCACAAGCTTGCCGGTCTAACTCTGATATACCTGAATACGGTAGGGGTCAGCAGGTGTTCATCGCAACCAAACTTGGCGTTAGTCAAGAAGCTGTACGAAAGTGGTTTGCGGGTGAATCTACCCCCCGACGAAGAATGGGCGAGAGACTAGCAACTTTGCTCGGCGTTAAGTATGCCTGGTTGATGCTGGGATCTACTCAAGGCGAAATAACAGCAGGCGTCAAGGCAGCAAAAAGACACGAAGCTTCTACGTATTCTTTGATGGCTCAGATAATAGGTAAAAAATCGACGGCGACTTTTGATACCGGAATGGATCAGAGCGATCTTCTAATGATCAAAGATGGAAGGCAGCTTCACATATCTACGGAGTATAGCGAGCCAGATGAAAATGGCGTTTACAAGGCGTCGTTTAGCGCGGAGCAGATTGATGCAACTTTGACGGTGGCTTGCGTTGTTACTTACGACGACAAACACAGCGTTAGTGCAGATTTTATCGAAATACCTGCGGACATATGGGAAGCCCATGGGGCGCAGAATGGCAGTGATATAGAAATACATTTTCAAAAAAAGCCTAGAACGTTCACCTATTACGTAGGTGATACAAAACTAAAAAAATTCATGGAGTGATATGGAACGTCCTTACCTAAACATCGATGAGCTAGCTGATCTGTTTGGAATGACGAAAGGGTCTTTGCTGAACTCGATCTGCAGAGAAACTTTTACATTGCCAACGTACAAGATAGGAAGGCAACGCGTTGCTGATAGAGCTGTTGTGGAGGCGTTTTTTGAGGCAAAACGCGCTGAAGGTTTGGCTCAGATTACAACTTAAAAGTGATCAACAACTAAAGATCCATTTTCCTAAGTCGTTCAACAACGTTTGTGGCTTTCAAATGTGTGTACCTGTTAAGCATCGCCAGGTCTCTGTGGCCGCTGAACAGTTGCACGGTCATAGAGTCTAACCCTAGCTCATGCAATCTACTGCAGCCTTCATGTCTGAGGTCATGCCAGCGTAGGTTTTCAATACCGGCTTGGTCTCTGCAGTTCCTAAAAACCTCAGTAGCACGATAGGCACTGATCGCAAAAATCCTGCCACCTCTATTTGGTTGCTTCTTTATAATTTCAAAAGCTTCCTCTAGGAGAGGCACTCGACTGTAAACTTTGCCGCGCTTGGGATGCTTGCGCCACACACCAACAGTCCGCTCGGCTTCACTAAGCTCAGCCCAACGCAGATCGAACTGCTCCCCTTTGCGCATAGCTGTCAGAACTGCGAAGCGCATCAACTCTGCTAGATCAAACGTATGATTGCCGCATTGTTTGCTAGCTATCTCTGCAAGCTCCTGGTCTGAAACACGACGATCTCGGGCTTCCGCTGTCTGCAAAATACGCTCAGATTTAAGCCACTCTTTTGCGCGATTGTATTCTTCGATGGACGGACGCAAGTTCATCCTGTTTTCAGCGTACTTCAGCATCACCCGTATGTAAGAAAAGTCCACGGCGATCGAGCTAGGCTTGACCTCTTTGCTACGTTGTAACGCAAAGTCGATCAGGAACTGCGCTGTTAGATCCTGCAAAGGGATGTCTCCAACCAACTTATGCAGGCGCCGGTACATTTTTGCTTTCTGATATGTAAGTGGTAGCGTCGCTTGAGCATCCTCGATAACAAAACCAAGTGTCGCTTTTTCAGCCCGAAACTCATTCTTCTCCATATCCGCCTCAACCTGGTTGGCGAACTTCTTGGCCAACACAAGCTTGCTAAATGTTTTTGAGACTACAGGCTGCCCAGCTTTGCGAATCAACACCCTGTACTTGTCGTTACGCTTTTGAATTGTGGCCATACGTTAAATCCTTTTGCTTGGTACAGTGTTTGGTACACCGTCAAAATTATTTTAACGCGACAACTATGATTTTACTACATTCTAGGTGATTGACTTAATTACCTTTAATTATCGTAAGTTATTGAAAGTTAACGACAATAGAGTATTGGTCGGTTATTTGGGACAACCGATACATTCAAGCTGCATAAGGCTTTGCGGGCCTTTGGTACAATATAGGTACAGTTAGCGCTTTTTAGGTGTTGTTTTGCGCTTGGTCTTTGGTTTCTTTGCGGTCTTTGCAGCGGCTTTAAAATCTGCCGCGCTGGGCGCCAGTTTGCTACCTGGTTTACGTGGCTTTTTTCCAGCTTTGCGACGTGCGTGAATGTTAGCGTAGAGTCCCTTACCTGGCATTATTTGCTCCTTGTCTTCTTGCCCGTTTTTTTTGCGTAGGCTTTGGCTTTCTTCTTACCAGCCTTTGTGTATGCGAACTTTTTGTTGCCAACTTTAGGCATCAGCTCCTCCTTGATTTTGCGCCGCTACATTTCCAGCGTTTACGGCTTAGATTGTTTGGTGTGTTTGGATCGTTCTGCTTCTTCTTCGGCAGCCGCTTCTTGATCCCCAGCGATCGGGCGCAATAACTATCACCCTTTGCACTGCCTGGCTTGACCCGTGCGCCGCCTCCCTTGGCTTTACCAGCTTGTCCGAATGACACCTTCTTGCCCGACGCAGTGACCTTTACCTTTGCTTTTCCTTTCCTTGGCGTTGGCATGTTTGCCCCCTATGTGAATGCCTTGATAATTAGAAATATGACCCCGACAGCAACAGTCCCGCCTATGATGAATGTCGTGACGGCGACAGTAATTTGATGCTTGAGCTTCTCTCGCGCCTTGCGCTTTTTTGCCAGCATCGCCATGTGTTTTTGTCTAGCGGCCTCCTGATCGGCCTTTGCTTGCTCGAAGTCTTTCAGCAGGTCTGGGTCTAATACGATCAGAAGGTCATGTATGTCCTTCCAATACCGTTCTTGCTGTTTGCGGAGTTGGCTTATCTTGAAGAGGTCGTTCTGCGAGAGAGGCTTGAAGGTGCTGGACTTTCGATCTATCTCGAAGTTCGTCAGCGCCTCCCCGAAGTCAGAGATTGTGCCCATCAGTTGCTGCACACCAGAGCCTGTCTCGTTAGCCTGCTTGATCAGGCCGTTGATAGAACTCAAAATTGCACTGGCTGCTGCGACCGATTCAATAACCACAGTTAGATACCAAAACTATCGATCAAAGCGCCAGCGCCGAAGCGCACTCTTTCCGGCAAATCGCTTACTGCATCAGCGCCATATTCCAACATGTCGGCAAAAGGTAGGGCGTTCAGAACTGGGTTTTGATTTATTTCCTGTAACACTGGGGCGACAGCTTCTTGAGCTTGCTTCGCGTACTGCTGCGCTAGCGGCGATTTGATCTCAGTGGTTACGCGGTCTTGTCGTTGCTGACGTCTACGTTTCAATTCGTCCACAGGAATGTCTGGGTTGAAAGCTTCCAGAACTGACGTTGGCCCTGTGAGAAATGGCGCCGCCAAGTTGGTTAACGCCGCAGCTCCAACTTCTCCAACTGCTGCGACTTGATCGTTGAACCCAGGTACTGACTGAGATGCCAGGCCAGCCGCGCCGATCGTGGTGGCGCCAGGAGTAAACAAACGATTGTTCAACCTTGCCCGCTCTCCAGCAGTCAGACCTTCTGGCCCTTTTTGCCGCATCGATATGAAAGGTGTGTCGAAACCATTTACGTTCATCACACCAGTTTGCGCGTCTAGCCCCCCGACTCGCTTCAAAGAAGAGGGCAGGTTAACTTTGTACTGTTGATCAAGCGCCCCTGGCGTCATCATTGAGGAGTATCGAGAGTCTTGCGCGGCGGCTGGCGCAAAAGAGATCGCGTCGTAGCCCTCATCTTCTGCGCGCAACAGTAGCTGCTTTGCTAACAGGTCATTCCATTGCTGTGTTTTGCCAATGAAAGGAGCGTCTGCGACCTTGCCTTCTTGTGTACGAATTTCTTCAATGGGTTTTCTGTATTTATCAACAATCCCCTGCAACGTGTACGTAATACCGTCCGGTAGATTAGTGACAGATGAAACATAGCTATCGATCTCTGTAGAGGCTCGGTTCACCGCCTCGTCGTAAAGAGCTGCAGCGTTTGGTGACAGCTCTTGCAGCATCTTCTTTTTGTCTTGAACGCCATTATAGTAGGTGTGATCAACATTTTTCAGAATAGTTTGGGCAGCGTTGTACAGTAACGTGCTTCTTTGAAAATCAGGACTATCGTTTAAGTAATAATCTACAGCTTGAGGCGATCCCTGTCTCAACAGTGACGCTCTCGCTAGCGCTCTTATTTCTTCTTCGGGGAACTGTTCTATCGTGAACTCTAAATTATCTGCTGTAGCGCTGCCTTCAAGGTCACGCAAAAGCTTATCGGCAGCAAAAGCTTTTTGCCTTTGCATCATAAAAACCGATCGGGCCAACCTTTGCTGAGCGCCAACGTTAGTCATTTCCGTAGAGGCAAAAGTTGCAAGCGCATCTCTGATGTCCTCTGCATAGTTGCCATCCCTGGTGAACGGAACGACACCGTCTGTAGGGAAATTAGCTAAATACGGGTCGAGATCTGCTCGCATGGCTTCGACCGCCTCAAACCCTTCTTCTATTTTGTCTGGGTCTCGTATGCCTTTTTTCCTGGCGTCTTGCGCTCGGTCGCTCTGCACTTCTTCAATAAAAAGAACTCTCTCACCGTTTGGCCCGACACGATCAGAGCTGCGATAGTGCGCAAGGTAGTCATTACCACTGTAGTGACTGCTATGATACTCAGGGAAATCACCCGCGAGGTGGATAGTGCGCTCTTGGTAGTTGACCAGTGAATCAGGATCTATGGTGTAGTCGCGATTCATATCCTCGCCGTACCCGATTACGTCGGCGTCCATAGCTTCTTCTGTTACATGGCGTCGAGCTTGTTCTTCGTTATGGAAAAAAAGCGGATTGCCACGTCTGTCGGTGAGGCCGTGTAGGGCGCTGCCAGGAGGCGCGGTGTAACCTATGTCGTCGCTGCCTTGAAGGTAATATCCATCGACGTCTTCACCATTAAGAGTTAATTGCACCCTGTTTGCTGGACTGTCTTCATATGCAGTGCGCACTAGCTCTTGTGCGCTCTCCATGTGGAAGTCTTGCAGATCTCCTGGAAGATCATCGAACTCAATTTCGTTAGCAGTGAACCGTTCATGCGCTTCACGCATTTCGTCAATTTCTCTTTGAGGAATGCTAGATGGAAGCATCTGCTCGATCTCATCAAAACTACTGAAGCGATCAGTCCACCCGCCGTACAAGATTTCGTCTCTGGCCGCTTCCACTTCGTAATCAGGCCCATATATTTCTTCCATCGACATAGGGTCGTCGTAGAAATCAATATCCTGCTCGCCTCTTGGGTAATATATTTCCTCTCCCAGCATTGGTCTGTTAATCCGTATGTGATCAACAAGCTCATCCTGCGTTACCCGATCTTGTTTAAATAAATCGTTAAGTTTCAGCGCCTTTATCTCGTCATCCGTGACGCCTTTCTTTCTCATAAATCGACCAAGGTCGTCGCCGCGCTGAGTCTTCTGCGGTAGGTTCAAGGCCAGTTCCTCTGCAAGAGATCGCAGCCCTAACGTCTCGATAGGTGCGTTATATGCAGGATCTTTGGCAGCTCGTAGCTTGGAAAGCATTGTCAGGAATGTAGACATCTACGCCATCCTCATGGAAAGAACACCGGCTTCTGGCGTGGGTAGAAAGTTGTTCGGATCGGATAGCACACCGCTTCTTTGAGAAGCTTGCTCTAACTCCATAAGCTCTTGCTCTCTTTGCAGCGGAGTCTTATATCCGTCGTCTTCAGCTTCCCGAAAAGGTGAGTTGGTGTTTGGCAGCGAAAGATCCATTTTGCCAAGCTGCAAAAGTGAAGCACTAGGGTTGCCTATACCGCCTGAAGTCAATGTGCTCTGAAGCAACTTTGCTGAGTCGGTCGCAAGGCCGTCGTCGAACATCTCGATCCTGGGCATCTCAGCAATCATTGCGTTGCCAAATCCCATGTCTCGCATTGGCTGGCTAAGCATGTCGCCTTTGCGTTGTACCAGGTTCGCTTTGAAGTCGTCTGCTTTATCAAACAAACCACCACCTTGGTTATTGGGATCTCTAAAAGACTTGAGCAAATTTTGCTTTGCCTGTCCGGCTTTACTGATCAAACCTAAGAGTCCTGACATTATCTTTGCTCCTGTAAAACGCCGACGCTTTCACTCGAATCGGATTGCATACCTGTCTCTTCGCCAATCGCCTGGTACAAATTAAGAAGCCCCTGGTCTGCCGCTATACGGGCGCCAGTTTCATACCAATTCGGATTAACTCCTTCCTTTATTCCCCGTTTTAGCCAATTCACAAAAGGCCCGCTTTGCATCCCTTTGCTAGCTAGGTAAGGCACGGCAACAGTGGAAACGAACATAGCTCCAGCGGCGGGTATATCGCCTGTAAGGGCAAGCCCCGCGCTACTTAAAATGCCGCCTGTACTGAGCAGCATGTTTCCGCTGTTGGATCGGTTAACTAAGTCTTCAGTCTGTTTAACACTGGCGGCAAAGGTGCGCAGGTCACCGATGATTTCGCGCTGGCTTGCATTAAAAAGATAGTCTTTAGCAATCGGGCTGATCGTTTCATCAGACGTTTGCGCCAAAATCCTAGAGGGAGACATGGGAACATCTTCGACGATCTCTCCAGCAAGATCGGTGGCGGTAGCCTGGCCTCGTGTTCCTTGTGCCAAGTCGTCTAACATTCCAACGCCGACGCGCTGCATTTCACCCGAAGACAAAACAGGTTCCAAATCTACGTTTAGTCTCTCGTTGAGTTTGCCTAACCGCTCGGGTCTATCCTTCGCTAACCGCGCAAACTGTTCGGCAAGCTGTGTTGGCTCCAAATAACTGCCGTCTGCACGTTGCATCACCGGAGCGATTGCTTCGTCTATGGAGATACGCCCAGCGCGATAAAAGTCATTAGCGCGTGTTAATGCCGCAACAGCTTCGTCACCTTGCTCGCGTGCTATTGCCATCATGTCTTGCGTCAGAGCTTCGTATAACTCGCTAGCATTTTTCCGCGACAGTCCGTCAGCTCTAGGGCTGGCTATCTGATCGCCTATCATTGTCCTTAGTTGCTTAATGACGTCGTAGCTTGTTGCGGCTGTTCCTTGGCCTCCAGCCTCAAACAGCTTTCTGGCGGTCGAATCCTCTACAACTTGACTTAGGCCGTCGGCGCCTAACATGCCGCGTGCGGTTTCGTAGAAGTTTAGTGGTATGACCTGCGTGTCACGCGGCACAAGTGCGTGGAAATCATCGTAGAACGTGTTAGAAGTTTTTCTAAAGTTGGTTATGTATCTTTGCGCAGCTTCCAGAGACTCTTCAGCAGCACTAACTGCGCTCAGACTTCGTTCGCCATTCGGGACACCCACCGTGCCCAAACCTTCTTGCCGCAGTTGCGTAATCACTTTAGCAAGGCTTTCATACATACGATCAGCAGAAGAGTTAAACGAATCCATCGTTGTGCTCATGCGGCTGAAACTTGCTTCAAGTTGTTTAAGAATGGGGCCGCCAACTGTTCCTGCTGTGGCGTTCATGTCGTACTTATTTACGACCTTGCGAATTGCTTCTTTGCCTCGCAGCATACCTTTGCCCATTGCGCTTAGCGCCAGGTCTACAGGTATAAGGTTGATGATAGCCTCGGTGGCGTAATCTTCTTGTTGCTCGAAAGAAGTGCGCGTATCTACTGTGTCGCCTATATATTCCATTCCTTGGTCATATAGATACCCAGCAAGCGTGGCGCCGCCTGACGCCCCAAAATAAGGGCCAGCACCGCTTAGCGCTGTCGGAGAAGTGACCGCAGCGCCTAACACGCCTCCGGTAGTTGCTGCTATTTCTCTGCCATATTCAGCGACATCGCCAAAATCCATACCTGGCGGGTTGAACAAACTAGGCTGATAATTTTCTCGGTTAACGACAAGAAAGTTGTCGTCGCCATACGGAGAGGCTTCAGGGTAAAAATTTCGCGCGGTTGCAAGCTTGTCCTCTGGTGACTTAGCGGCGCCCACTTGTGCGCGCTGCATCAAACTGGCGCCAGTGTTCTGGTCAATTTGAGACTCATTCTGCTTCATTAAGTCTTCTTGCATTGCAGCTATGTATTGCTGCTCTAGCACCGTACCTTTTTGCCCTGTGAGCCTACGTATTTCTTCAATACGGCGTATTGGATCTGCAAATGTGCTCACTGTAATGGACTCCTAATTTCCCCAGGGGCGTATGAAGGGTTAGCTACAGAAATGCCTCCCATTGCTTCAGGGTCTACTGGGTTTTGCATAGCTAGAATTTGATCCTCAAGGCTACCTTTCATCAGTTGATCTAACGTGCTGCCAGGGATGATTTGCGAATTACTATCAAAATTATCCGTCGCTTCTTCAGGTATCACTGGCGCTTCGTACCCGCCCAAATAACTTTCTTTTAGGTCATCGCTTGTGAGGCCAGCCTCATGGAGTTTTTTCTTAGCTATCGTTTTACGATCATCAAATTTGCGACCCATCATTCCCGCTAGACGCCTTGCGTATTTCTTTAGCTCGCGTAGTTGGTCATCCGACAGCACCCTGCCTTCTTTGACCTGTTTGGTTGATTGAAGGATTCGATCCATTAATCCAATCGTGTTTTGAAACAGATTAACTTCGCTTTCTCTTACAACGCTGCCAGGGTCTATGCCTTTGATGAAATCGAAAATCGCCGCTACATCTGTGATACCGGAGGCTTCACCGATGTTGATATTCATCAACCTTTCTATGCTGCCAAAACCTTCTCGTAGTTTTGCTGTCTGAGCGATAAAGTCATTGCCCGTTTTGTCCAGCTGTGCAGCTTGATTATTGAAAAAGTAGAACTCTTGGTTATCAACGTCCGTAAGACGTATCGCATTCCCGTTGTTATATGCTTCTAGTAGAGAGAGCCGCTCTCGTTGCGCTGGATCGTTGTACATACCCATCCGATCAGTGGTAGCTGCAAAGTTATAAAGCGCTTTCTCTCTTGGAGATAAGCTGCTTAGCTCCAGGTTTCTGCGTTGGTATTCCAGTTGCTGCGCGGCAGCGTTTCTGGCGTCTCTAGACCCCTGGAACTTTTCGTAGTTTGCGTCACGCAGCTCTTCCAGGGCCATAAACTGCTGCCGGTAACCCGTTTTTAATCTGTCGCTAGGGTCGTACTGGCTTTGATCCTCGCCTTTTAACCAGAACAAAGGAGACAAGAACGTGCGACCAGCGTCGGCCAGCGTGTCGCCAGCTTTGAACAACATGCTATCGGCTATGGCTTCGCGTTCTTTTCTGTCTACTTCCTGCATCATGCGCAATCGAATGTCTCGATTGATTGCAACATTTCGCGTTGGATCTACGAGGTTACCCTGCGCGTTCTCGACAAAGCCCGCTCTTCGCATGGAGTACGCGTCTTGATCTGACTGAGCTTGCGCAAGAGCCATCTGTTCTTTTGAAAGGCCAGGCTGTGCAGCAGCAGCTCTTGGATCAAACGGCTGCAAGTCTCGTAGTTGTTCGCCGCCCCGAATGCTGTTCCCAGCCTCTACACGTCGAATGTAATCTTCTTCAGGGTCACCTAGTGAAAAAGTCCCACGAAGTGTGTCAAAAGGAAGTGTTGCCATTGCTTTTCCTATACAGCGAAGTTGAAGCCGCTAGATTTGCCTTTGCTTGTCGATGTAGATGAAGACAAGTTATTCGGCGCACCAACGATTTGGTTGTAGAAATTAAGCGAGTTAAAAGGTGACATGCCTTGTCGGAATTCCTGATTGTAAAGTTGCTGCTCGTAGTCTCTACCGTATTGACCACTTGCAAGTTGTTGACCCACTCCTGTGTTGTACATGTTGGCGCCAGTTCGCATGTCGCTGACACCTTGAGCACCAAGTCGCGATGCCAAGCTAGCCCCAAACTGTTGATTCTGCTGGTTCGTGTTGAATGCGTCTTGACCTACGCCGGTTCCAAATTGACGGCCTTGGTTAAACTGACCGGCGTTGAATTGATTGCCTTGCTGCTGTCGGCCAAGGTTGGACTCAAGCTGAGACGCGCCGATTCCGTATCCTTGACTGAGAAGTCTGTTCTGCGCCCCAGCGTTGAACTGATTGGCTTGCTGGTTGAATCCAGCGTTGGCTTGGTTTGCAGCTTGTTGGAACCCAGCGTTCTGTTGCGCTCGGCCAGCTTCGATACCTAGCGCCTGACCATATGCCTGACCGCGCATTTGGGAAGAAACGTCTGCGGATCTGTCGTTTGCACCTCTAGTAGCGATTGCGTCCATGACGGCGCGTCTGCTTGATCCGCTGTTGCCTGATGACGCAGCGTTAGCTGCAATACCTGTTAGTTGGTTCTCGTTTAAATTTCGAGTTATGTCCCGCGTGGCTGCGTTAATCTGTCCCTGCAAAACATCGTTGTTAATATAGTTGCTCAGATTGCTTTGATCGAACCCTTGGTTAACAGCAGCGTTCATGCTTGCCGCGTCAGCAGTGCTGGCGCTGTTCGCCATGTTTTCGGCCATGCCCATATCAACACCCGAACCTTGAGCTATGTCGCCTTGAGCGACACCACCGGCGTATGCATTACCCGCGCCGAAAGCAGTGGGAATGGCTCCTCCTCCCCTTGGCGAGTACCCTCCGGTGTTCATCAGGCTCTCTGGGCCTTGATTTTGAAACCTGTTCATCATGCTCGATGGCCCTTGGTTTTGAAACCTGTTCATCATGCTCGATGGCCCTTGGTTTTGCGGTACACCAACCTGACCGCCCATTGCCTGATTCGCAAAGTTCAAAGCCGACATGGAGCCGCCAGCCAGTGCAGAGCCAGAACCCATAAGGCCAGCGCCTGCGCCCGCTTGCATATTTCCGCCCAAATACTGGTTTTCCAATGCGTTAGCCAGGTTGGGGTTGATACCAGCAACGCCTTCAACTGGCATACCGCCTCTATTGAGCTGCTGCGCCTGCTGTCGAATGTCGTTTATAAACGGTTGTTGAGATGGATCAACATATGTGTTCGCGCTGCTAGAGCTACTGCTTTTCGATTTATTGCTTCCGAATGAAAATAAACCCATTTTTTTTTCCTATGCTATATGCGTCCAAGAGTTTGTATCGTAGTAATAGAGTCCCCTGCCAGATCCAGGGTTCCAAGCCGTCCCGTCCGCGAACACCACCTGCCCCGTCTCTGGCTTCGATGGCTCAATTGTGAGAACCGGCAGCGTTGTAGTTTGACCGGCAACGGTAAAGCCGTTAGCAATCCTGTTTAATTCTTGAACCAGCCAGCTACGCAGGCCCACCGCGCTATCTGCCGATGTGCTTGAAGGGATGTAGCTCATCTTCCTGCTACCTCTTGAACGTCGATGTCGAGGCCGGTTAAGCGCCAATAATCGGACGCTGAGTTTGATTCAATTCGCAGCGCGAAGTACCTGCCGCTGGTGCGGAAGTCGATCTTGTGATCGGACTCGACGCTGAAGGTCTTATCGACTTGCCAGCGTATGCCGTCCTGTGGCGCATCGGATATACCGACCTGCACGCGCACGGTTCCGGTTCCCTCCATTTGAGGCATGATTCCCGCGATTTGCTTAATGTTGCGCGTTGACTTACCCAGCACCTGATCCAAGTCGATCTTTGTGGCTTCGAGGAATGCAGGCATTGCGATGCCCGACAGCCCCGTGGTGTCGTTCATCGTGCGAATCTTGTTATCGACGGAGTCGGCAGCGAAGAGCTTTATATTGTTTGCTTGAGTTCCGAGAGACACGTTTGACCAGTAGTCGGTTGACGTGTTCCAAGAGGCGGTCGAGTTTGTGTAGTTACCCGAAGTGTCCATGCGATCAGCGACCGTCAGCGCCCTAGCATTTGGTAGGTCGATAAACGTGAAGGCATCTTGAGTCCAGTTGTAGACCAGCGCACGGTTTGCCGACTGCGAGTCGGCGGCGTCATCGTCGGCGTAGCAAACCCATACTTCGGTCGTGTCTGGGATGGTTTGGCAGAAAATTGACCGCGTATCGCTTAGGTCGTTAAAGAACGTGCGCCGCACCTTGTTGTCTACAATGCTGCGCTTTTGTGAGCCGTCGTGCAGGTAGATGTCGTTCTGGCCCACGACTACATGACCGTTGGGTATCGAAGCCACAGCGCCTCTGTTGATTATCCCATCGTCGCTGAAGACCTCGCGGAAGCTGAAAACCAACGGGAAACCGATGAAGTCCATAGCGAACACGCCGCGCTCGGCGTATATGATGTTGGAGTTGTTTAACGTCAGTTGATCGACCAGCTCGCCATTAGATCCGCCAAGCGTAGTCTCGCCCGACAAGTTGGTGGTGCTTGTGATGTCGTAGCTTCCAGGGATTCCAGACGGGTCGTACTCGTCCGACCAGCGGACGGTGAATGGTCTATTATTTGAACCGTCAACGTACCCCGTCATGACCAAGAAACTGTTGAATGGCTTCAGGCACTGCGTGACCAAGTTGCTGGGCCACGAGGGTAGATCGGCAAATCGAGTGCCGGAAGGCAGCATGTACTGCGGTGCATCTGCCCCATTGTTCATCATCATTGCCGTGCCAAGCTGCGCGCCCTGCCAGCGTGGCGAGTTAGAGTAGCTTGTGGCGTCGGAGGTTTTGGTCACGTTCGTGACCGTAGTCCCATCGAAGCGGTAGAGCTTGTTGAGACTCCCGATCACCAACGTGTTGTTTCCGCCGTAGAGCCATCCCTGCACGGCGGTGGGAGAAAAACTTAGCGACTCACGAACGCTGTGCCCTAGCGCCTTGCCGATCCGCCCGCTGTGAAAGGTCACATTGTTACCGTCAGGAAACTGCGTCAAAGAAAGATCGTAAGGATCTTGATCTGTGATGATGCCGCCTGCGCCGATTTTTCTTAGTGATATGTATGGCATCAGATGTAATCCTGCTGCGCTTTTAATGTTACCTGTTTAGCCGCGACTTGAGAGCC
>Ga0181394_1000869_pt1 | contig 13176 bp, 12 predicted proteins | sample 17SPOviralmetaG_FD_130123 | JGI IMG/M metagenome (GOLD analysis project Ga0181394, IMG submission 130123) | Marine viral communities from the oligotrophic San Pedro Time Series (SPOT) site, San Pedro Channel, CA, USA - 17 SPOT_SRF_2010-11-23 | ecosystem: Environmental > Aquatic > Marine > Strait...
CGCAAGATATATCACCGAATTATTTTTGAATGGTATGACGCAAAAGGAAATTGATAGTCATTTAAAAGACATTTTGCCACGCATTGAACAAACCGCCAAATCAATGTGTTTGAAATATCAACGTTCCTATGATTGGCAAGAACTGATTTCAATCGCGTATATCTACGTTATAAAGGTGCAAAAACGAATCGAGGACAAAGATATGCTACGACGTTGGATGACTGCGAAAATTTGCCAGGAAATAGCCCTGACAAATTCACAAACGAATTTGAACATCCAAATGAATGCAAGGGAAATCATTCCCGACCTCAACCCTGACAACAATGAAGAAAACTTTGATCCATACGAAGACGCAATAAAAGCAATTGAAGAATATCGGCAAGAACCTGACCGCATAAAGCGAATAATATTTGAAACCTACTTCGATAAACAAATCAATACTTGTCGAGCAATGGCAAAATACTTCAATGTAAGCACGCTGACGGCATCAAAATTGATTCGTGAAATGAAATCAGACTTGCAAGAAATAGAATTAAAACAATAACAAAAAACAACATCATGAAACAATTCAAAAAACAATACATCAATGCGAAAGTAATGGTTCGAACTGAATTCGGGCAAAAAATAGAAATCGACACGTCAACGGCTGATCCAAAGAAATGGTCAAAGATCAAAGAGTTCAGTTTCTTGTTTGAAGATTCCACAAACCAAAGCGTCAAAGAATCGCCAATTGAAGAACCAACAGAAACGCAAACGGAAAACGGTGACAACCTGGAATCAAAATCATTGAAAGAACTGAGAGAGGGTTTTCCATACATCACCGCCCGATCAAAGAAAGAATTCATCACAGAACTAAACGAACACCCAAACTACCAAAACGATTAAAATGATATTTTTCGCAATAGGGTGTTTCATTCTTTCGATCGGCGCAATCACAACCGTCAAAGAATGGCAAAAAGGAAAAACCGACCGCGTCAAATTGAAATTGAAAGTGCATCAAATCGATAAATACAATGAATGGCTTGAAAGCACAAATCAACATTTAATCGCTGACGAAATTTTAAACGTTGCAAAACAAGCAATCAAACACGAAGATGAGTAAGATACAATTTGAAACAATCGAAGTCGCAATTTCCAAAGTGAAACCAAATGACGACAACCCCAGGATATTAAAAGACGACAAATTCAAAAAGTTAGTCAAATCAATTCGGGAATTTCCGCAAATGCTAAAGATACGACCAATCGTTGTAAATGATGAAATGATTGTATTGGGTGGTAATATGCGATTAAGGGCTTGTCAAGAAGCGGGATTGAAAAAAATACCAATTATCAAGGCAAGCGAATTAACAGAGAAACAACAGAGAGAATTCATAATCAAGGACAATGTTGGTTTCGGCGAATGGGATTGGGATATGCTTGCGAACGAATGGGAAGCGGATGATTTGAATGAGTGGGGATTAGACACGCCTGACGAATGGGCGGTTGAACTTGAAGCGGAAGAAGATGACTACACCGAACCTCAAAACATTAAGGTTGATGTTGTGCTTGGTGACCTTATTGAAATCGGAGAGCATCGGTTGTTGTGTGGAGATAGTACAGACTCCGACCAAGTGGCAAAGTTGATGAATGGGCAGAAGGCTGATGTAGCACACAATGATCCTCCATACGGAATGAAGAAAGAAAACGACGGAGTTTTAAATGATAATCTTAATTACTCTGATTTATTAGATTTTAATCATAAGTGGATACCATTACAATTTTCACATTTAAAAGAAAATGGAAGTTTTTACTGTTGGGGTATAGATGAGCCTCTGATGGATATTTATAGTGATATACTAAAGCCTTTAATATCAAAGCAAAAGGCAACTTTTAGAAATCTTATAACGTGGGACAAAGGAAATGGACAAGGGCAAAACTCAGAGAATACAAGGAGCTATGCAACCGCAGACGAAAAATGCTTATTTGTGATGTGTGGAGTTCAAGGGTTTAATAATAATGCAGATAATTACTTTGAAGGATGGGAATCTATAAGAGATTATTTACTAAATCAAAGAAAAATAGCTGGATGGGATGTACCAACCATGAAGAAAATAGCTGGGCATAGTGATTTATATAGAGATCATTGGACATGTAAAAGTCAATGGAGTATGCCAACAGAGAAAGTTTATAAAACTTTTCAAAAGTGGTGCTTAGATAATAAAGTAAAAGCATTCAAAAAAGAATACGATGAAATCAAAAAAGAATATCAAGATATAAAAAAAGAATACTACTCTACAAGAGCGTACTTTAATAATGTACATGATAACATGAATAATGTATGGCATTTTGGTCGGCATATTAGACAAGGAGACGAAGGGCAACACGCCACACCTAAACCTATAGCATTATGTCAGAGAGTAATAAAATCAAGTTGTCCAGATGAGGGTTTAGTTTTAGATGTTTTTCTTGGTAGTGGTTCTACAATGGTAGCATCACACCAATTAAACAGAAAATGCTACGGAATGGAACTTGATCCAAAGTATTGTCAAGTGATTATTGACCGAATGCACAAACTTGATTCCTCACTTGAAATCAAAATCAACGGTTCAAAATATAAACCAACAAAAAACTAAATAAATGGCAAACGAACAAAACCTCAACCCATTTAAAAAAGGGCAAAGCGGAAACCCAAAAGGTCGACCGAAGAAAATAGAAAACGTATTAAATGATTATTTCCTTGATGAACACAATGTCAAGTTGAGCAAATCACAAACTCAAGATATTATAAAAACCATATTAGGAAAGACGCGAAAAGAATTAATTGACCTGGCAAAGAATGATGATTTACCGTTTTGGGTTGCGTTGATTGTAAACAAAGCACAACGCGATTTTAAAAAAGGATCTATGCACGTTCTTGATGTATTGTTTGACCGCGTTTATGGAAAGCCAAAAGAAGAAATTGATCAGAACATCATTGCAGAAAACTTTGACAAGATTGAAGTCACAATTGTAAAGCCTGACAATGATTAAATGGAAATCAAAGGAACAATAGTTTTTGACCAAAATTGGCAAGCATTATTGTCACCAATTCGATTTATTGAAAATCGCGGAGGTTCACGGTCATCAAAAACGTGGTCAATTTGTCAATGTGTCATTCTTGATTGTTTGACGGATAGCGAAGCGGATTGGTCAATCGTTCGAAAGACCTTTCCCGCTTTGCGTGCTACCGTGATGCGTGACTTTGTTTCGGTGTTGCAAGACATGAAAATATACGACGCAATCGTTCACCACAAGACAGAACATTCTTTTGTGTTTCCAAACGGCGCACGGGTTGAATTCTTTTCGGTAGACAACGAACAAAAGTTGAGGGGGCGAAAGCGTCGCAAATGTTGGGTAAACGAATGCAACGATTTGTTTGGTGAAGATTTCGTTCAACTAAATATGCGAACGACTGAAAAAATCATTTTTGACTACAACCCGTCGGAGGTCGTCGGATGGATTGACGAACTTCCGCCCGATGAAATCAAGGTGATACATTCAACCTACAAAGACAATCCATTCCTTGAGCGTGCAATCGCAAATCAAATTGAAGACCTCAAACGAACCGATCCGATATTGTACGATATTTATGCGCTTGGATTGCACGCCGTCAGTCGGGAAAATGTTTATCAAAAATGGGAGGTGCTGACTGAACGACCAAAACGATTCACACAATATTGCTACGGCTTGGACTTTGGTTATGTTCACCCTTTGTCGTTGGTGCGCGTTTGGTACTATGAAAATGAAAGGTATTACGAAGAAGTAATTTATGAAAGCTATTTGAAACCAAATGACATGATTCCCAAATTTGAAGAAATGGGAATTGAAAAGGACATCGAAATCATTTGCGACCATGCACGCCCCGATTTGATTGCCGACCTACGTCAGGCGGGTTACTATTGCTTAAACGCAAATAAGGACGTGCAAGCGGGCATCACAATCGTTCGTTCGTGCATCAACTATATTGACATCAAAGCGAAGAATATCCAACGAGAAAACAAAGCATACAAGCACAAAAAAATCAACGGTGAAATCCGTGACAAGGAAATCCATAAAACAAATGACGACGCAATGGATGCGATCAGGTATGCAGATATGTGGATTTCAAAATATAGCACAAACGATTTCGAAGAAACCTTGTCAATCAGTTGGTAAAACAAAACGCCGTTTTTATACTATACAAGTATGGCAATCACAAACATCGCAAAACCAACCGAAATTTCACCCGCATTCAATCCGTTGTGGTACATTGCAGATTCCACGAATCAAAATGAACCTGGATTCAGATATATCTTTGATGTATACGAAGCGGGAACAACAAACAAAATCGCAGAACGTAAGGTTTCGCCCGAAGTGGTGAACGGTTACGGCAAACAAAACCTTTCAAAATTATTGCAAGGGTTCGTGTCACATGACTTTGATCCGACAAATTCAACGTGCTTTGATGCGTCAAAATCATATTATCAATATGACGTCGGAGTCGGCGAAGAATACATTGTTTCAATCGACTATTCGAACACCCTTTTGCAAAATGTCAATTTTGTTAAAATTATAACAACGCATTCGTTTGTTGTTGGTGATGCGGTTGTCATCGACCAAGCTGACGGGGGTGTTGCAAATCCATCATTACAAGGATTGTTCGTTGTTGTTGCCGTAAATGGAACGACGGATTTCACGGTAAATTCATTGTGGTCAGAAATAACGAACCCAACAATCAACGGTTCGGTTAATTACGCCGACAACCGAAAAACAATTTTCCGTAACTTGCAAGCATTGAGAAACAAATTTGTTTACAACGGCGCGTTCACGTTTCAAGGTTGGACACAATACGACGAAACGCAATATCATTTGACTGGTAACGATAGCAAACTATTGACCGACTTACCTGACGACTTTACAATCACACCATTCCAGGACATTTTTGTGAATTGTTTAACACAAACCGAAACAATTTATCACATGGAGTTTGTGAATAGTGCGGGAACGGTTTATCGTAAACCAATTGATTCGGGCGGGTTCATTGATCAAGTGATGGTTTCGGGTGCTGACTTGCAAGCGTCGTTGACTTTGGTCAGCGGAACGGGCGACCTTGTGACGGATTCAATCACATCTTACGATTTCTATGTTGTTGACGACGTATTTTTGCCATTGTCACAAACCTACACATTGCACCTTGACCGACGTTGCGCGATAAACGACTACGTTGTTGCGTTCCTTGATCGTAAGGGTTCAATGCTTTCATACGCTTTTCAACTTCACGACCAATTAAACGGCGCGGTCAAACGAACGGAATTTCAACAAGAACTTGTCGGAGAGGTCAACCAATTTCAATGGGGGTATGACACGCTTGAAAGAGGTGGGAAACACCTCAACATTTCAGCGGTTGAAACTTTCACGCTTAGAACGAACCACATCAAGCGACAAAGCGAATTAAACCTTTTCAAGCAACTAATAACATCGCCAGAAGTATATTTGCAAACAAACGGCGTTTGGTATTCTGCTGAAATCGCTGACAAATCATACAACGTTCCACGACTTCGACAAAAGAGATTGCAACGAATGGAGATAAAAATAAGAATCGCAAACACCGATCCGATCAATGGATAGTAAAACGGCACACATCAAAACGGCAAATGGTAACATTTACCTAAAGCAAGGCACATCATGCTCGATAAATTTAGGCATTGCGGATATTCGTGACGTATCAAAACGGGGCGGAACATTCTCAAAGCAATTGATTGCAACCTGGAGTGACAACAATCATCAAATTCTCGGTCAGCTTTTCGACATCAATGCGACGTCGTTTGAGTTTGATTTTAATGCAAAGGTACAATGCGAGGTGATTCAAAACGGTGAAGTCATTGTTGAAGATGCTTTTTTGCAATTGGTTGAAATAAACGAATCACAAAACACAAGCGCAACCCAACAAGATGGTGATTATGTTATTTTGGTCAAGTCGGCACAACGTGACTTGTTCACCCGTATCGGAGGCAAGGAATTGACCGATTTGGATTTCACTTATTTGAATCACACATATAGTTCAACGAACGTCGTTGCATCGTTTACAAATGACGTGACGGATGGATATGTTTATCCGATGGGAGTGAACGACACAAATTCATACTTGCTCACAGACTTTCGCCCCGCGATATATGTGAAGCACTACTTTGACCAAATCCATGCGACAAACGGTTTTTCATACGACGTGATTGATTGGGCAATCTTTGACAATTTGGTGATACCTTACAACGGTGAAGCCCCATTGATTCAAAACAACTATGACGTTCACGCAAACAAGTCCTCATTTTCAAGTGGTGGTGGAACGATTTCAGGATGGTCGGAGGCGTTAGATGACGCAAATCTATTCACGCCGTCAACGGGTGTCTATGATGTTCCGATTTATTTGTCAGGTGGTCAAGGCATTAACCTAAACGTTGAAATTGATCTTGACTATATTCTTGACAACACAAGCGCGGGTGATGCTTATCTTGTCAACCTTGCATCATCCTCATTTCCAAACCAAGCGATTCGATATTTGGGTGATTGGAAAGTATATAAGAACTCAACGACATTGATTGCACAAGGTCAGGTCGTCAACCCGAATGTCATTCCAGGCGTTTCGGGAATTCCTTTTGCCGTGAATGATTCACCAATTTCAACGGGTGACACAACAATCGGAACATCAACGGCAACGGTCAACATCCCAATCGGTAACGTTTTACCAACTGACGTTTTAACGTTTGAACTTGACACAAATCAAACCGGATCGGTCGGTGGTGTTCAACTTTCATTTTTAGTTTGGAAAGATAGCGCATTGTCATCGGGCAACAACGTGACGGTCAACCCACGAATTGACGTGAATCAAGTCAACATAAAAATCGAAACGACCGCAAACACGACGGGGTTCGGTTTTGAACAAGACATGAATCTGTACATCCCGAAGAAAGTGAAACAAAAAGATTTCATCAAGTCGGTTTGCAATATGGCTTTTTTGATGGCTTACCCTGATCCAAACAACCCGAATAAAATAATTTATCAACCGCGTGACGCATTTTATGATCAAGGCAACACGTTGAATTGGGAAAAGAAGATTGACAAAAAGCAAAATCAATTGATTAAATTCTTGCCCGAACTCGGAAGTAAAAGAAAGATTTTCACATACAAAGAGGACAAAGACGTTTTTAATTCGACGTACAAAAACACAATAAATAAAATCTACGGTCAAGCCGAATTCATTTTTGATTCTGAATTTCAGCAAAAAACCGACAAACTTGAATTAATATTTTCACCTACTCCGATGACGTTGAACGCACCAAACAACGCAATTGTTCCGTCAATGGTTGGGGGTGCGCCAAAAAATAACATTCGTATACTATTACACAACGGTGCAAGCACTTGCAACAATTACAATATATATGACTTTGGTCAAACGGGAATCGCAAACGTCACAACATACCCGACGGTGTCACATTTTGATGACCATTACAACCCAACGGTTGACATCAATTTCGCCGTTTGTGATTATTATTTTTATCCTGGAATCAATTTGACAAACAACAATTTGTTCAACTTGCATTTCCGTCGTTCAATGTCGCAAATCAATTCGGGCAAAATGCTGACCGCAATGTTTGACTTGAATAGTGCCGACATCGCAAGCATCAAACTAAACGATAAAATTTTCACGAGAAACGCATATTGGAACATCAACAAAGTGATTGACTACAATGCAAACAAAGCGGGATTGACAAAGGTTGAATTGATTACAACCGACGAAGAGGTCTCACTACCTACATTTGACGTGACTGACGGGGGAACAACGGTTGATCCAAACCCGCCAATCAACGCAATCATTCTTGACATTTACGATATAAACAATATCAACTATTCACAAGGTCTTGCCCGCGTCGTTGGAACGGGTAACGTCATCGGGCAAAATGTGCAAGGTGTCGTGATTGGAAACGACCAAATCGTGAACGAATCGGGGTATTATGTAAACGGCGAAAAGATACCCGAACTAAACGAATCAAAAAAGTATACATCCGTACAAATCACAACAAGCATGACCGTCAACCCTGACGAAGTTGAAATTGTTTATTTGGATAGCAGTGGAATAGCTTTGACTTTGCCTGATCCCGATTTGTACGAGGGTGAAAGTTTAATCATAAAAGATGTTAATCAAGGCGGGAATGAGGTCGTCGCATCGGTTTCAACAATTGACCAATCCGCAAACGTTCGATTGTCAAGAGATCAAAGTTTGAAAGTTGTTGCGAACAACGGAATTTGGAATATCATTCATTCCCATAAATTATAAAAAACATGGCTGACAAAGTTATTGACGTAGAAATAAGACCAAACCTGAACGGAATTCGTTCTTTGAATGCAGAAATTTCAAAGATGCGCAACGAATTGAAAACGGCGACCGATCCGAAAGAAGTCGATCGATTGAATAAAGCGTTGAAACAAACCGAGAACCAGGTGAAAGACATCAACACCGCAACGGATAAATTTGATTTAGGCAAAAAGTTTGATGACGTTTATAAGGACACCGCACCTCTTTCGTCGCGTCTTGGTGAACTTGAAGACAGAATGTACGAACTCGCATTTGCGGGGAAAGCAAACACCGAAGAATTTGTTGCCTTACAAAAAGAAGCGGTTTCAATGCGTCAAACCATTATCGGGGTTGATAAGCAAGTTGATATTCTTGCAGACAACAAAGGGTTTTCGGTTTTCGGTGACGGTCTTGGTGAGGTCGGTGCGTCGTTGGCACGAATGGATTTCGACACGGCAAGCAAGCAAGCAACAACGCTTTCAAACAATGTCAGCAAAATGACATTCGGCAAGGCAATCGGTTCAATCAAATCATTAGGAAGTACGATCATAAGTTTAGGAAAAGCGATTTTGGCAAATCCTTTATTTTTATTGATTGGTGTCATCACGGCGATTGCGGTCGGGATTTACAAATTGCTTGATTCATTGGGTGTGATAAAAGTTGTCTTTGATGCGGTGGGTGCGGCTATTGGTTTTGTCGTTGACGCAATAAAAGACTTTCTTGATTGGATTGGGTTGACTGACTTTGCGGGTGAAGAAAGTGCGGAGAAAGCAAAGAAAAACGCCGAACTAAGAGCGCAAGCCGAACAACGTGCATTCAATGCAATCACGGCATCAATGGAGCGTGAAATAAAAATAAGACAAGCGAGAGGTGAAAACACGATTGAACTTGAAAGGAATGTACTTGACAAAAAAATAAAATTAGCGCAAAAGGAAGTCGAATTACAACAAAGAGTCATGTATGCAATTTCGAAATTTGCTGATAAAAATACTGAAGTTTATCAACTTCAAGCCGACAATCTTCAAGAAGCGACTGATGCACTTGCAGACTTAACGACAGATAGAGTTCTTCTTGATATTGACGAAACGAATAGTCAAAAAGACAATCAAAAGGAACGAATCGCAAACGCGAAAGAGTACGCAAAAAACAGAATCAACGCCGAACGTGAATTGCAAGATTTGCAATTTGAAAGAATGCAAGAAAGTGTTCACAAAGAGATCCTTGTAAATAGTCAAAAATACATCAGGCTAATTAAAGACTTGAAAACAAACGAAGATTTGACAAGGTCAGAAAGGAAAAAATACGCCAAAGAATATCTTGAATTGATGAAATTCACAAATCAAGAAATCATTGACAACGAACAAAAACGAATCGAAAAACAAAATGAGAAAGACGACAAAAAAGATCAAGATGATTTAAAAAAGTTGACTGATTTCTATGCTAAAAAAGACGCACTTGAAATTTCATTGATGGCGGAGGGTGACGAAAAAAAGAAAACCAAAGCACAATTTGATTTCGAACAAAGAATTGCACAACTTGAATCGGAGGGTTTATTGACCGCAGAAGTTGAAAAGAAATTGAAACAACAACTTGTCGACGACTTGGAACAAATCGACATTGACGCAAAAAATAAAGAAAAAAATCGCGAAGAAGAATTGAAAGATTTCAAAGTGAATTCGGCAAAAGATACTTTATCAATTTTGGGTAATGTTGCGAATTTATTTGCGGGCAAAAGTGAAGCATCGCAAAAAAAGGCGTTTCAAATCAACAAGGCAATGTCAATCGGTACGGCTACAATCGACACAATTGTCGGTGCGCAAAAAGCATTCACATCACAATTTATTCCAGGTGATCCATCTTCATTGATTCGTGCGCAAATCGCGTCGGGTATTGCCATTGCAAAAGGTCTTGTAAATGTTGCGACAATATCCAAAACAAAATTTGGTTCAACAACAACCCCGTCGAGCGGTGGCGGTGGCGGTGGTGCTGATGTCGGTGGAGGTGGTGGTGTCGGAAGTGGCGCACAAGCACAAGCAACCCCAAACCTTGAATTGTTTGGTCAAGCAAACGGGCTGAACACATTCTTCCAGGCACAAGGGCAAGAACAACAGACGGTGCAAGCGGTCATATCATTAGATCAATTCAACACGTCAAAAGATAAGCAAGCGCAAATTTTTGAAAATAGCACCCTTTGAGTTCACGCCAATTATTTATAGCGCAATTGGGTGCTTGTACCCGAACAATAAACGCCGAAATCAAAAAACAAATTATTGAGGTCGGTGCGGTTCGAACGGGGCGCATGAAGAACACGACAAAAGTTAAGGTCGGTTATGACTTCGGTCGTGACATCTTTTTCATCAAAGACGTTAATTCGCAATTTTACTATATATTTGTAGATAAGGGAACGCGACACATTGAACCGCGAGATATAACCGACAAAACGTTCAATCGACCACGAGTGCAAGAAGCACTTGATAAAGTATATGACAAATGGGTTGATTGGTACTTTGGCGATATAATTGATTCACAATTCAAATAGATGGCATTTAGAACACCGAAAGACGTGGATCGCCGATTCACAAGAAAATTAAAAGATGACATTCGTCGAAAAGGATTACTTGACACGGGTGCGCTTTATTCGTCAATTGACGTCACCGCCGAAATTGATTATAACGTTGCGTCGTTCATGACTGCAAACTACACTTTTACTGTCAAAGTATACGCCGAAGTTTATCTTGTTTATTTGAATGAACGTTTCCAGGTGACAAATGATTTCATCAATTCAAGGTCATTTGCAAACACGACCGACCGTTTTCGTATTTACTTTTCCGCATATCTTCGAAATGAATACCCGCTTTTGAACTTTGACAACATCACATTGACACCGTCAGAAATCATTTTAATGAATCAACCGTGATCAATTACCTGACGCCTTTTTTGATTTTAGACTATCCGACAACGACGCCCAATTGAAAACCAAAATGTGAGGTGATGAAATAATTTCGTTGTATTTTGTTAAATCACCCTCCGCCATCAAAAAAACTATTTTCAACCATCCCGTTGCGACGTCTTGTTTTGGTTCGTCATCTTCAATGTCGTCAGCTTCGTCAACGTCATCTTCGTCGTCAATCATGAAAACATTTGGATATTTTGAATAAACATTTTGACGATATTCGGCGAAACTTAAAACCGCACCAATCACATCGGTCACGGGCAAGTCAAAAACTTCGTCACCTAAATCATATATAATTTGCGCACAAATCGGTAAGGCATCACAAAAATCATTTTTCACAAGCGTTACATCCAATTCAATAAAGTTTGACAACGGCATTCGACTGAATTGCATCATTGGTTTCCCGTTGACCGATTCTTTTGCTTTTGGTTTGCAAGGTGTCGATACAAATGAAATCGAATCTTTCAGGCTTTTTAAATCCTTTTCAGAAAGGTCGTCATCAAATTCATGAAAAAGGTCAGCAACTTCCAACACGAAACCCGTAGGTGTCAAGTCGGTTGCGTTCATGATGTCGTGAAGTTCTTGAAAGTCACGAATCGAAACGTCTGACCAATTAATCTTTTTGAATTGCATCTTCCAATTGTGTCATTTGTCGTCGTGCCAAACGTGGCAACAATGGAATGACGTGCGCACCCGTCAATTCTTTTCGGAATAGGTTTGCTTTGTGCTTGATGTGATTCCAATCTTTGTGTTCTGTCCAAGTCAAATCGACATCTTTGTAAACAACCGCCATCACCCACGACGCAAAACGATTGTCATTTTTCATTTGCGCAATTTCAATCAATTCGATTGTTCGGGCATTGAATTCAAATTCGTCACCGTTGTAAGCCTCGTATGTTCTCCCATTTACTTCAATAGATTTTTCAATGTCAATCGGTATTTCATAATCGACAAGTGCTTTGTATGCTTCGACGAATTCCTTTTGTGAAAGATTATCAAGAACCTTTTCAGGAACACCAAAAAATTCAAGCATTTTAAAACACCTTGAAATTGATCCAAGTGATTCGTCGTTGCTGATTGCAATGATTTCATCAAATTGCGCAAGACTCATTTCGTCGGGCGTTGTTGGACATTTAAATTCTTCACCCTCAAGATTGAAAATTAACATAGTTTTAAATTTTTAATACAAAAATACACATTTTTACTATATTGTTATGATTCCAACGTATACGCTTTCCATTGATCCACAATATCAAGAAGACACCGAACTTGCAATCTTTCAAATTGCAAACACGGAAAACCCCGCAATCCAAATCAAAGGCGTTGCATTTAGTGATCAAACCAAAAACGTATTTTTCAAAGACGACATCAAGCACCGAATCGCGTCGCCCGTTTTAACACCTGGAAACATTTATCGAAAAGACGAATTGACGGGTGAAGAATACTACGCCAAAGTCACAACCGAATTCATTGAATCTGTATTCGTTGACTTTATGGAAAAGCAAGCGGGCAAACAAGTATTCAACGAAGAACACGACGAAAGCAAAACCGTTCCCGCTTACATATTGGAAACGTGGCTTGTGACGAATCCCGAAACCGACAAATCAAAAACGCAATACGGAATCGACGTACCTGAAGGAACTTGGTTTGCAGTTCAACAATTTACCGATAAAGACGTGTATCACGATTATGTAAATCGAGGGTTGACGGGTTTTTCTATTCATGGTCATTCGGCGATGTTGGAAATGTCAGAAATCAAACTTGAAGAAACATACAACGACTATCCCGAAAGCGCAAAGAACAACGCTCAAAAAGTTTTGGACTGGCGCGACGAATACGGTGACGAAGTTGAGGGAATGGGGCGAATCGGATGGAC
>Ga0181394_1000871_pt1 | contig 13166 bp, 19 predicted proteins | sample 17SPOviralmetaG_FD_130123 | JGI IMG/M metagenome (GOLD analysis project Ga0181394, IMG submission 130123) | Marine viral communities from the oligotrophic San Pedro Time Series (SPOT) site, San Pedro Channel, CA, USA - 17 SPOT_SRF_2010-11-23 | ecosystem: Environmental > Aquatic > Marine > Strait...
ACATTGAATTAAAATTTATCTCTCCCAAATTATTTTTAAAGAGTTAAAAAAGTTTTAAAAAAAATAAAAAATAAAAAAAAAAGATTAAATATATAATTATAAATAATAATATAATGTCTGAGAAAAATAGACCAGAACAACTACAGAAAGTTCAATTAGAAGCTTTAGAATTGTTTAAAAAGAAAAACAAAGATTATGGTGATTCGTTTGCTAATTACGGAACAATTGGAGTTATTGTAAGAATGATGGATAAAATTAACAGATTAGTTTCATTAGAAAAAAATGGTATTGTAATGGTTGATGATGAGAAAATTAGAGACACATTAATTGATTTACATAATTATGCTGCGATGGGTGTAATGTTATTAGATAATGATAATAAAGATTAATATAATAATTATATTAAATATAAATATTATATGGATGATTTAAAAAATTTATTTATTGGAGGAACTTCAAGTATTATTTCTAGGACTGCTACTTCCCCACTAGAAATATTTAGATTACAAAGACAAAATCCATTTATGCCTAATTCAACAATCATTAATGTTATGAAAGTTGAAGGATTAAAGGGATTATGGAAAGGGAATGGAACAAATTGTATCAGAGTATTTCCTCAATATGCTATTAGTTATAGTATTTATCAAAGAACTAATAAATTCTTAAAAAATAATGACAATCATAATTTTAAAAATTTTATTTCAGGAGTAACTGCGGGAGTCATTTCATTGTCTATTATTTTTCCATTAGAAACTGCTAGAACACATCTATCTTTACAATCAAATAAAAATAGTTATAATGGTATTTTAGATGTTTTAAAAAAAGTTAAATTCAAAGCATATAATGGATTACAATTAAGTATAATAGGATTTCCATTATGGAATGGATTAAATATGTCAAGCTACTTTTATTATAAAAAATATTTTAAATCATATGAACTTAATGAAAATATATGTAAATTATTATGCGGTGGATTAGCTGGAATGACCGCTATATCTGTAACATATCCTACTGATTTAGTTAAAAGAAGACTACAATTACAAACATTTGATAATGTTAATGTTCCAAAATATAATGGAGTTTTACATTGTTTTAGAAAAATAATAAGAAATGAAGGGGTTCGTGGATTATATAGAGGATTATATGCTAATTATATGAAAACATTTCCAGCTATTGCTGTTCAATTTTGGGCATTAGAATTATTACATGATTTTATATAAGATATGTATCTTGTGAATGTATTTTATTAGAACCAAATATCCACCTTATACACATAAATAAACCAAACAATAAATAAGATATTATTATGATAAAAGATAATACTACTATTGTTATTAATAATATAGTAATGCCAATTATACCCATTTCTTTCATTTTATTAAATACGTATTCATATATTTAATCGATTTTTTTTATTTTTTATTTTTTTTAAAACTTTTTTAACTCTTTAAAAATAATTTGGGAGAGATAAATTTTAATTCATTGTATTAAAAATCTCTGCAGCATTACCTAATTCAATAGTTTCTGGTATAAATGCCACTCTTTCAACATCATTACCATTCTCTGGTATTGTTTCCATTATATTAACTTTCCTATATTTAAGATTTCTGTATAATTTTTTTAATCTGCCTTCTTTTTGTTTGTTTGAAATATATTTACAAAGTATTGAACATCCTATAGTGGAAAATCCTATCGTATAAATACTACACATACTTATCAAAACAATTGTGCCAGGATCCATTAATGTATATTATTAGTATTTATTTTTATTATTAAATTGAATGATATTATTTTTTATTTTTTATTAATAAAAATGATATATGTTGGAACTATACGATATACTACCGAAACATACAAAGAAATATTAGATTGGAAAAAAAGAAAAAATTGGAATGGATGTATTTATGGTATAAATAAAGAATTATCTACTAAAAAAATGTATAATAATGGTTCATTTCCTATTAATTCTTATATTTATGTTATTGAAATGGATAATGATAATAATAAAATATTTGGAATCGGAAGAATCTTATTTAAATATGAAAATGTAAAAAGAACATTTATTCATTCTGATGAAAATTTAAATAGATTTCATTTTAAAAGCCGGTATCATAAAACAAGACAAGAACTAGTAAAAATAAATTTAACTGTAGTAAATTATATTGAAGAATTATTGTTTAAAGGTTCCAGACATTTTAAAAGAGGACAAGGTATCACTAGATTATATAATGATAGAATTATGGCGTGGAATATCCCAGAGAAAAAAAGAAAGATTTATAAATGTTCTATTTGTGGTCTTCCTAAAAAAGGACATATTTGTCCAAATAAAAGAGTTAAACCTCTAGATAAAAAAATTAATAATTGTAAGTATTGTGGAAAGACGTTAAAAACTAATGGAGGGTTGGGACATATTTGTATAAAATATCAGCAATACAAAATGGTTTTAGATTATGTTATGTTGTTTTTTGAAAATTTATTTTAGTTTATCTAAGATGACCTTCGCATTCTGTTAAATATACAGAAGGGTTGAATTTTGGAAACATTGTATTAGTATATTCACTAGAGTTATATCCCCAAGGTTTATTTTTATATGGCATCTTATATATATTTTTTCTATTAAATATGTATTTTTCTTTATTTTCTTCAATTAATGAATCTAATGTTTTTAGATCAGATGTTTTAAATTTTACATTTACAGGAGTATTAACTAAATTTGGTATAATTTCAACAGTAAGTTTATATGCAACACTAATCTTAGCTAATTCTTTATTACAATAATGAGATAATGATTGTAATTTATTTAAATGTTTAACTGTAGTATCTATTATTTCATTAAAATTATCTATAAATTTTTGTTCTTCTCCTTCCATCACACTATATTGACGATATCCTCTATTATTTTGATTATTAACTCTTATCATTTCAATATAGTTTCGTCCTTCTCGTTCTATTCTGCTTATATCATTTAAACATTCAACTATAACTACATTAAATAATTCATATACGTGTAATACTTCTCTTTGAAAATTCTTCTTTTTCTTTTTCTTTGCCAATAGCATTTTAAGATTGTCTTCTGTTATTTCTTTCATAATATATCTCATCCTATCTGTTCTATTATCATCATTTTCTGTAAGAGCTCTTCTATTTACATTAATTATTAATTCGTTAATATGAGCAGATATACGATATAATTCAGTTAATCTAGCCTTAAAGAATCTATATCCATCTCTATCTATTTTAGAAAACTCTGAATTTTTAATAATAGGCATCGATGCCCTCATTGAACATAATACAAATCTCCTTTCTATCCAGTCTGACATGCTATGAACATTTGGAAGTCCTCCACACATTATAGCTCCCGGAGTATTAACGTGTCCAGCCTCTCCACCACCATTATTCATCCATTCAAAGTAATGGGGATTATGTATAGTTCCATTTATCACCCTACCTGTTTTCCAACTAAAGGCAACATTGCATCCTACGCACCACATCTGATCGCACCCTGAAATTTTATGTATGTTAGTTCCACATCTAGGACAAGATTTAGTATCCTTTTTAATAAATTCGATTGAGGCTAATTTGTCTGGGTCACAGACATGATTTTCATCTTTGGTTTCTCCTAGCTTATCTTCACAATGAGGACAAACCCAATTTCCACAAGCACCGCATTTCCAAGATTTTGAAAGAAATCCATTACATCCATCATATGGACATTTCTTAATAAACTTACGTGCTTCTTCAGGAACTTCAGTTTTACCAAGCAAGAAATTATCATTAATTCGAATTTTTCTTGAATTACTATATATTTTATCTCTTGTAGAATAAACTATACTCATTAATTCTTCAATTTTATTTTCCAATTCCCTGTTTTCTTTTTTAATTTCAATACTTTTTTTATATTTTTCAACATAAATCATAGTAGATGGTATTCTAGATTTCTCTAAATCAAATAATATACCTTTTTGATGAGTTTTATATTTCTTATGCATAAATGTTTTAGTAAAATTTGTATAACAAAACATATTAGACCATATAGATTTACATCCCATACAATGAGGGTCATCTTGAGTTGATAACAAATATGTTTCGCAACACTTATTACAATATTCTTCATTACAGCTACCGCATTTTATTGGTTTCCTAGTGCTTTTATTAAATGTTTCACAACATATAGGACAATTGTGTGTTTTTGAGGACATTTATATTAATTTGTATAATAATATTATCAATTATTTAATAGTTTCAATTTAAAAATAATATAAATGACTATTTATATATGGGAGATAGCGTTGATTTTGATGTTAAAAATTATAGCACCCAAGATTTACTACACATATTAAACTTACAAGATGAAATTCCATTAAGTAAAGCAAAAATTATAGATAGAGTTCAAATATTTATAGATAAATTTAAATCTAATCCAGAATATGAAAGATTTTTCTTAGATGTAAGAACCGAACTTTTAAAAGAAAAAGATGAATTTAATACACAGAATACATATACTATTGAAGAAAGTAATGAGAAAATTACAGATTTTACATCAGAAAATAATGTTATATCTGATGAAGTTCATAATACTATTACTCAGCCTCCTGAAAAAAGTGTATTAACTTCAAATACTCCTTTTCAACAAGGAATGAGAAATCCAACAAAAAGAAATTTAACTACTAGAACTATTAATTTTAATAGTAGTTTTAGAACTATATTAAATACTAATGCTGTTAAATGCGAAGAATTAAGTATATTATCTATTGTTTATGATTCAAATAATATCACTATAAATCATTCTACTACACAAAATTGGTTAAAAGTTGGAGATTCAATTACATTAGAAAATACAATAAATGGAACTTATGATGGAACTTATCAAATATTAAGTATCGCAGAAAATAAATTATCATTAACTGTAGAAAGTTCTTTGACTGTTGGACAAAATACACAACAAGGAATAATACAATCATTCACGCAAAATAATAACAATCAATTGGATAAATCAAGTGATTATACTGTCACATTATCCGAACCTATTAATAATGTATTAGACATATCATTAAAAGAAATAGAAATACCTATAAGTTGGTATGTGTTTAGTAAAGATTATGGAACTAGTTCATTTCACATAAATGACACGGAGTATTTAATAGAAGATGGTAATTATAATTCAGATAAATTAATACAAAGTATTAATACTTCTATTAGTGGAAGTAATTGTTTATTAGCATACAATCCTGTTAATAAAAAAATTACAATTACTAATAATTCAGGTTCATCTGTATCAATATATTGGTATAAAAAGGATAGCATGTCTGGTTGTGAAAATGGCGGCGGACAAAAAGTAGATTACAATTTTGGATGGTTATTAGGATTTAGACAGACAACATATGTTGTAAATAACGGTGAAAGTATTATGGGAGAAGCCGTTTTAAATACAAATGGTAGTAGATATTTATTATTATCAGTAGATGACTTTGTTAATAATAAACCTAATCAAAGTATTATTTCTATATCAAATAATCAAAATGTTTGGAATATGCCTAATTATTATAATAAACATTCTATGGAAAAAGATTGTGAGCCACAAATACAAGAAAAAGGATGCACTAATATAGTAAATAATCAAGATAGTATTGAAAATTTAACAAAAGCACAAAAATATACTATAGACCAAATAAAATTAGCTATGTCTGGAGTTAATGTTGATAGATATGATAGTCCTAATTCAAGCGATATATTATCTAGAATACAGATTCCATATAATACTAATTATAATGAAGATTTAAAATATTTTACATATAAAAATGAAAATCCAGAAGATAAAAGAATATATTTTGGACCAGTATCATTAAGAACATTTAGAATCAGATTATTAAATGAAAAAGGTTATATCATTAATTTAAATAATATAGATTGGTCGTTTTCTGCACAAATTACACAAATATATCAATATAATTAACTTATAATACAATTATCACATTTAGTTTCTTCTTTAATATCATCTGGGTCTGTCATTATAGATATATCTATATCTTCATAAAGGTCTTCCATTTTACTAATACCCTTTATTTTTTTTTATTTTTATGAGTTTTAGTATGTATTCTGTTTGTTAAATCGTATAATCCTTCATTTATATTTAAATTAGTTTTAGCACTTGTTTCATATACCAAAAAATTATATTCATCACAATATTCTCTTATTTCAGACATTTCTTCTAATTTTTTTTGAACATCTATATGATCTACTTTGTTAATAAATATTAGATATTCTACGTTTTCTAAATTATTTGAGTTTTCATTATTTTGTTTCAACCAATATTTTAATTGATTTATTAAACGACACTCTGATAAACCATCTAATACTATTATACATCCGATTATATCTTGAAAATATCTTTTAATGATACTATTATATATTTCTTGACCAGCTGTATCCCAAATTTGTAGTTTTATATTATTATCTTTAATAGTTAATATAGTGCTCATAAAATCTATACCTATTGTTGATTTAGTTTCTTTTTCAAATCCATGATTTCTTAGTATTCTAGAAATACTAGTTTTCCCACCAAAAGCATCTCCTATTAAAATAAATTTATAGACAAATTTTATTCGTTGTAATGAACCGTATATGAATGACATTGATATATTATACATATAATTTATTTTATATGTTTTTAATTTTATCTACATATTATATAAGAAAATGCCAAAAACAAAAAAGAATAGAAAGAATAAAAGAAAAAGAAAAAATAAAACTAAAAAAATAAAACATAAATATAAAAAAGTTACACCACTTTTTGTTGATGGTCAATTTGGTAAAAGAGAATCAATACCATTAGAAAGTATGGCTGCTATACATAAAGTTGATGGAAATAACAAAATATCTGATTTTAAAGACACCAGTAAAATATATAACTCTGTATTAAATGAATTTAAACGTAGATTAATTGTTATATTAAAAAAATCTCCAAAAGCTAGAAAAATTTTAAATAAAAAATTTAAAATAAAATATAATAAAAAAAATTTTATTTCAAAATTAGATAAGTTATCTCCTGAAAAAATTGAAGATATTTATTTTACATTATTATAAAGCTTCAAATAATAATTTATCTATTGTAGTTTTAACACAGAATATCCTATGTATTATTATCCCTAATATAAACGTTCCTAACAATATTATTAATATATCTGTTTCCATAAAAACATATTTTTGTATTATTATAGCTAATAATATTGTTAATAAAACATCTATAACTGATATATTCATAAATCTTATACTATGTATTCCTTCTTTAGGTTTGCCTAGTATGTCTTTATATTTACAACAATTTAACATATATATAAATATAATCATATATAAATTAATTAGAGTCAGAATCCGTATCTATTGGTTTAAACATTCCTTGTGGTGTAGGAGGTGTTTGAGGCTTAAATTCTTCAGTTGAAGCTGTATTAGATGAACTAATTCTTATAGGAGACATGGATAATTTCATTTTTTTCATTTCTTCATCTAATATTTTTTTAATTTTTGGATTTTTGTCTAAATTGACTAATGACCCTTCCGTTTTTAGTATTTCATCTATTATAGGTGATTCCGGTCTCGCTAAAGGACTAGTAAGAAGTTTTTTTCTATCTTTTATCCTTTTTCTTAACATATCTTTAACATTTATTTTTTTTCTAATATGTGATTCTGTTATATTAAGTAATATCATTGTTTGTCTCATTAAATAAACTAACCCCTGTGTATTTTCAGATAATTTAACATATCTCTCTTCCTTTTCATTATATATTTCTCCTTTTTCTAATATACCTAGTATTAAACCTAATAATTCATTAAATTGACTTATATTAAATTCCGGTTCTTTTTCAAAACATTGACGACATTTTTCAGATTCCTGTAAAACTAATAGTAATGGATGTAACTGTTTATTAACTAAATTATCCATACTTTTAATAACTTTTAATATATTTGTTCCTACATCTTTTTTACCGTAATATCTTAACATCTCCTCCTTTATTTCTGAAGAAATTCTAATTAATTCTCTAACTTCATTTAAACAATCAAGACACTCATAAGCTCCACCTTTCATTTTTCTACGTCTAGAACTTTTATTTTTATTTTTTCTACGTCTGGTTTTTATCTTTTGTTGCTTTCTACGCCTGGTTTTTCTTTTTTGTTGCTTTCTATATTTTCTTTTTTGAGTTTTTACCATTCTTATATAAAATATATATATTATTTTAAAACGCTAGCTAGTAATTTCACTAAAGAATCTGTATTATCAAATACTTTCATTAGTTTAGTATGTTGATCTATAACTATTTTACGTGCTTTTTTTTGGTCTCTTTTAAAATCCCGTATTATATTATTTATTTTATCGCATTTTTCTTTATCAGATAAAATTTTTGTTTCTATATTCATTAATGTTTTTAATACATCAACTGCTATTTTTATTTTATTAATATTTTTCTTTAACTGACAAATAAATATTATAGGTTTATTGTCTATTATTTCTAATTGAAAATCTGTTCTAGCGCATATTCCTGTTTTTAATGAGCAAAATATACCTCCTTTTACATCTTTATTTATTGTCATATCTCTATAAAATTTTTCTATTTCTTTTTTCAATACATTATGACTATATTCTTTACATTCAACCATTATCCAATCATCCAATTTCAATATAAAATCTCCTCTATTGGGTTGTTGTCCTGTTGATTCAACTTCTATTTTTGGAAATAACATATTTAATGAGCCTTCTAAGTATATTTCACCATCTTGACCTATTAACGCTGAATTTTCATTACGTTTTATGAAATCATTATGTTTTTTTGTTTCCTCTTCTAGTTTAGTTTCATATATTTTTATTTTTGATTCATATTTTTCTTCTAATTCTTTTCTTATCTTATTTTCTGAATCACGAATTTCTTTCCACATTTCAGAATTTACTTTATTTAATTGATTTGTTTTTTCACTTAAATTCGTATTTAAATTTTCTACTGTTTCTGACATAGATTTAAGTTTATTTTCAGAAAGATTCTTAGTAGATATTTCTATTTCTTGTTTCATATTTTCTAATTTAATTCTATAATTTTCTGATAATTCTTGTTGTATTTTTTTATGATTACTAATATTTTGTCTCATTTCATTTATTTTTCCTTCATACGATTGTATTAAATCATTTACATCTTTTTTTCTTTTCTCATCATTAATATTATTTAATTGTAAATTTCCAGTTTGATACATTTTAAGTCCTAATTCTATTATTTGAACTTTTTCCTTAAGTGATTTGTTATTGAATGTTTTTATAATATTATTATTAGGTAAATATATCTCTATCATGTTTTCTGTCATTACACTACAAACGCTAATAGTTTTAAATAAATTTATTATATATATATAAAAATAAGTATATATATATTATTAATATGGAGTTATTATCGCAAAACATAAAAGAAAAAGTTGATATGATTTTAGAACCATTTCAAGTAATGGTTGAATTATCATTATTATCTCATTGTAATGTTGGAACAAAAGTAAGTGTATCAGATAATTTGCTACATATACAACAACCTCATTGGACACAAGGCGTTGTTAGATGGTATCAAAATGATAACAAAGATGATTTATATTATTTATTTCATGCAGTGCGTAGATATTATATGTGGTATAAAAATAAGAAAGATAATAAAATTTTTAAAGAAATATTGCGTTCTGCTATTAAAGGTATTGATAAATTGATAGACACATATAAAAAATCAGATAGACAATCTATATTACATACGTTGTCTCTTTATAAAAATCTATTAGAATTAGATAACAATGAATTATTTAAAGATGAAAAAAAGGAAACTGTTTCTATGGACCAAGTTTTTAAAAATATTGTTCATATATACAATGATAATATACTAAGAATTGTATATAATACATTGATTTTGTTGGAAAAAGAAACAAATCAAGATAATAAACAACAGTATATTGATGGATTACGTTCTATATTAACACCAATAAATAATGAAATAAGAAATTGGATACAAGAAAATCTATCTGTTTAATTATAGTTTATAATACAATCTATTTGTTTATTTCGTGATTCTTTTAACAACATATAACTTAAATAAAGAAAGTATTGAAATATTACCATTAATATCAATAATGTGTACATAAAACATTGTTTTCTTTTTGTTTCATTTCTAATATATCTGATACTTTCCCACATTCCTTCTTGTCTTACCATTAAATATTTCAGATGTTTACAGTTTTCATTGTGTTCTTCTAGTATTTTCATTGTTTTTTCTGTATTTTCTGTTATATGTAAAAACATTGTCTTGTTTCCATTTCTGATAGTTTCTAGTATTTCATTGTTTTTTGATGTTTCTAGTATTTCATTATTTTTTGATGTTTTAGTATTATTATTTAATTCATCTAATATACTTGCGAATAGCATAATTAATATATATTATAACCTATTTAGCTTTAAATTGATTTAAATTTCTAACATTATTTACGAAGTTAATGGAATTTAAATATAATTGTGATTTGTGTTGTTATAAAACTAATGATAAAAGAAATTGGAAAAAACATAATAAAACTAAAAAGCATTTAAATAATGAAAATTATCAAAATAATGAGAATTATGAAAATAATAAATTAATAGTTAAATGTGAATTTTGTAATAAAATTTATAAAACTAGACAAGGTTATTTATGGCATTATAAAAATAATCATTCTGATATTTTAGCATTAGAAGAAAAAGTATGTCCATTATTATCAAATGATAAAATATTTTCTTCTATTAAAGAAAAATATAAGAAATTATTAGAAATATCTTTAAATTTAAAAGAAGAAAATAAATTAATTTCTTCTAAAAAGTTCTTTAAGTAGGCTTTTTGAACAATAAAAAGCAATTGACCTTTTTTGAACTTAAAGAGAAATTTAAAAATTTCTAATATTTTTTTTATGATTTTCATAAATATTCAACGTATTATGACGTAATATGATAATAAAATTAATAATTAAAAAAATAAATAGAAAAATATTTACTGAAAAAAAGGAACTAGTTTCGTCAAAAAAAAAAAGAATTTGTAGAAAAATTTTACGACATGCACATTTTAAAAATGTGCATGTTGATTATATTTGCCAAGGATTCTATCATTTTTTTTTTCGGAAACTTTTTTTGATTTTAAAAAACATTAATTTCTTACGATAATAGGTCAGAAAAAATAATTTAACAAAAAATCAAATTTTTAAAAAAAAAGTAAATAATTGAAAAAAATGCTTAAAATTATAATATTTTAGTAATATAGTCATTATTGGTTTCCATATGAAAAATAAAACGATAAGTACCGATAAATGTGAAGAACAAACATATAGTTGTTCAAAATGTGATTATATCACGTCTGACAAATCAAATTACAAAAGACATTTGTTATCAGAAAAACATAAAAAAAACGACCAGTCAGAGCAAAAAAAATTTAATTGTAAAAAATGTGATTATACTACGTCTGTAAGATGTAATTGGGACAGACACCTCCAGTCTCAAAAACATCAAGTCGTTTTGGTTTCCAAATGTTTCCAAAATGGGCAAAAAACGATAAATCAAGACCATAATTCTAAAATTAAAGGACAAGATAATTATTTTTATTGTAAAGAATGCAGTAAAAAATACAAAAATAGGTCTGGATTATGGAAACATATTAATTCTAAACATATAAAAAACGAAATAGTTTCTAGCCAACCTCAAATAATTAATAATTATAACAACATTACAAACATCGATAAATCAACAAACAACATTACAAACAACATAAATATATCATTGAATGTATTTTTGAAAGATTATTGTAAGGATGCGTTAAATTTAGAAGATTTTATGAAAAATGTTCATTTTAAGCTACAAGATGTATTACAAGGACACCATTTTGTAGATAATTGTGTGTCTGTAAAGTTAATAAATGATTTAAAAGATATTCCAGTGACACAACGTCCAATACACTGCACTGACCAAAAACGTAAGAATTTTGTGGTAAAAGATAAAGAAGAAGGATGGATAAAGGAAAAAGGAGGTGAATCTGGTAAATTAAAGAAAGAGATAGATAAATTATATGATAAAGCATATATAGAGTTTTATCATGCATATGATGATGCTCATCCTTATCCACATAATAGTGTTCAAGAAGATTTAAAACAACAAACTAGTTATAAGTTAAATCAAAAGAAAGACAAACATAAGATAGTAGGTTCAGTAGCTCGTAGTGTAGATGTGAAAGATGCCATAGATGATGTAATTAATGAAAAAATAGATATAAAATAACCAATATATATATGGGAGCAATATTATCATTAGCATTATCATTTGATTTTTATAATAAATGTAAAGATAAAGACGCTATAATATCATTAGATAAATACACTTATGTGTTAATATGCACTTCTTCAGAAGAAATAAATGAAACAGATATAAAAAAGAAACAATAAATAATATAAATGAAAAGATTATTTATATTATTAACAATAATAGCTCCAGTATTATGCAGTAGTTATGAATATAAGCCTCGAATTTGGCAAAGGATTCCTCAAGGAGTAGATAAAGTAGAAACAGCGATATTAGAATTTTTAATAAGGGAAAATATAACGAACTGTTATCAGTTTATGGAGAAAGACAACTTAATGAGAATGCGCTGTTTAAAGAATGGAAATTTGACAGATGTAAGATTAGAAGTAGAAGAAGAAGAAGAAGATGATTGGATAGAATGGGATAATATGATGTCGTTATCAATTTAGTTTCCACTTATATCATTAATATCATTAATATCATTAATATTATTACTATTATTACTTAAATCAATAATTATATTTTGTTCATTCTTTATTTTTAACCTACGTTCAATCCTTGCCATATCACGCATTCGGTCTTCTTGTTCTTTTAAAAGTATCAGCTGTTCGCTCATTAGTTTTATTTCTTTTATTTCTTTTGCTTCTTTTGCTTCTTTTGCTTTTTTGAATTGGTTTGATTCTATTAATTCTGGTTGTTCATATATATTTTCAGGGTGTGTTATATGTTGAATATTAGTTTTAGAAATAGATTTTCTCCTAATTTTAGGTGGTCTATGTCTCATAAAATTCATAATACTAAATCCATCATCATTTTCAGGCATAATATGGTTGGTGTATTC
>Ga0181394_1000872_pt1 | contig 13166 bp, 22 predicted proteins | sample 17SPOviralmetaG_FD_130123 | JGI IMG/M metagenome (GOLD analysis project Ga0181394, IMG submission 130123) | Marine viral communities from the oligotrophic San Pedro Time Series (SPOT) site, San Pedro Channel, CA, USA - 17 SPOT_SRF_2010-11-23 | ecosystem: Environmental > Aquatic > Marine > Strait...
ACTCACGGTGAACGTCTTGCGGGATGTCGAAGTCAGGCCAGTCCATGCTGATGATGCGAGGCACGGACACATGCTGAGCACAAGTGAAACCATCAGGGACGGCAGTGGCACGAGTGCCGTTGTTCATCACCTGAGCCGGGCCCATGGCGAGGTCAGGTAGCGGGGACATGCGATGCCATCCACCGTTGCGACTGTGACCGCCGCCATGCACTTTGATGCCCATGGCCTCAAACACCACAGGGTTCCCCGTGTGGCAACCAACCTTCTTTCCAACTCCATCCATCCAATCGTTCTTCATTCCTTCACCTCAGTTGTGTCCTTGCCAATGAGAGCATTCACGAACGCCTCCTTGTCATCTTGCTTAGACAGGAACTTGTTCATGATGTGAACCATCTCAGGATAGTCCAAGTCATCGGGGTTGAGTGCAGCATAGATGGTCTTGAACTCAGCAGGAGTAGGGAAGAACTGCTTCGCCTTGATGAGTGCCACCTGTTGCTTGACCGAGGCTCGGGTCTGCACCACAGCACCGACCAACCACACATCCAACTTGGTGGGGGTAAGCATGATTTCGATGGCGCCGTCCTCAAACAAGTGCTGAACCTCAGTCAGTTCAGGCACCTCGCTCTTGTTACTGGCAGCCCACGACATGAAGGTGGCACACTTGGAACAAGTCTCCACACCACACATGATGAAGTCCTTGCCGTGTGGATAGTTGTGCTTACCTTTGTCTCCGTGACGGAAGGGCACCGGCATACTCTTGGCCGCAGCCTTCAGTGGTGCGGGAACCTTGGGCGCAATCGCAATCGGATTCTTGCGCCAGTAGGCTGGAGTCTTCTTGAACATGAAGTCGAGAATGCCGTCCCAGTCATGCTGAGGCTCCTCAGCAGGAGTCATGCCCTCGACAGGGTTGAGCAACTCAGCAGCCATGGTGTAAGTAGCAGCCATGTTCCGAATGTCGCTACGAGCGCTGAAACCATCGGTCCCGGCATCAAGCGCACGCTTGCTCAGCCACTTGTTGAACAGGAAGCCGTTGTTGTGAACAACGTTCTCAGCAGTGTTGGTCTTCTGAATGATAGCGTTGAGGTTCTCGTCGGTAGGAGCGTCAAGGAACTGAGCAATAGCCATCCCCAAGAATGCGCCCTTCTCCATGGACTCGGCCCACTTGGGACCGCCGTAACCAGTAGACCAACCCTTGTTGTAGTGCTTGGCGAGATAGGTCATCATCTTCGCCATCTGCATAAAGGTGGGTCGCAGGTGACCGACTGCAGCGTAGTAGTGACCACGGGTGCTGTCGAGGTGAGGTGTGTCATTGACCTTCACCCACACGTCCTCACCAATGCAGGCAGTGATGGTGGCGAACAACGGAGCGTTAGCGTTCTGCTTGAGGCTCGTGGCCCAACGCATCTCACCGAGGCCGAGTGCCATGATGGACTTGGGCAACCAAGCACAGAAGACGCCAGCAAGGAAGGCTGTGTCTTGTGGCTTGCTCATCGGTAGACTGACCCACTGATGGAAGAAGGTCGAGAACCATCCCTGCTGCTTGGCCCAGTAGTCGTTACCGGCATTGAGTCCACGAATGAAGTCAGCCTTGAACGCGGCGGGATTGTATGGCTTAGGGACGAACTTGTTGTCGTTGTCCAGCACCGCCCAGCCCGGAGCAGGCTCGACCCAACGGTCGCCTTTGTTCACCGACTCAGTGATGACGTAAGGAACCTCAACAGCGCGGCAGTGAGCGTAGATGTGAGAGAGACGAGAGCCGTTCGGCTCGACAACCATGAAGCCCTCGGGGCAGTTGTCCTTGGTGATGTTCTCCTCAAGCCACGGCACCGACTCCAATCCACTCATGACAATGAAGTCGTTGATGACAACCTCACCCTGTGCTACCATGCCGATGATGTCAACACCCTCGGGCGGTGGAGCAACGACGCTGTGCTCAGCAGCGCCACGAATCTGAGTGAGGTAGTGTTCCTTGGAAGAGGCATAGTCGTAGAGACCACGCTGACGAGTGCACTCGTCCTCGTGCATCTTGAACACGAACTCGAGTTCGTGGTCAGCAGGCTTGCAGCCCAAGGCCACGAGTGAAATGTTGTCACCGGTCTTCTCGCTCCGCAAGGGGAAGCCCAACTGAAGACCATGACCTGCGGTCACGCCGTCGTGGTCAGGACCGAAGTAAGCGTAGCCGTTGAAGTCACCATGGCTGGGAGCAACCACGGCGCTGTTGTCAGCATTCACGAACGGCATAAGCATGAGACAACCCTCGGGGTCATCGTCAAGCATGACATCTCGCAGTCGCCTGAAGTTGTGGTGCAGTTCTATCATGTCGTTGCAGCGCACCGACTCGAGCACGCCGTGCCGTGGGTTCAGCGGGCAAGTCCTCAGAAATGCAGGGAAGGCAGTCACGTTGGCCGCCGACTCCACATGCAGTGGTGTGTCGCTCAGCAGGAGAGGGACAGCGTTAGGCACAGCCCAATCTTGTGGAATGCTGATTGTCTTGTATGCCTTGGCGTAGCGGTAGATGGCCGCTGCCTTCTGCGACTTGACTTCAGCAAGCCTGTCTTTGCTCAGTAGTTCGTCCATCGTCAGTAGTTCAGTCATGGTTGGTTCCTCCTTGGTTGTCTCCTCTCATTGATGTTGCTTTAAGTAGGGAAAGTCTCAGTGTCCTCATTTCTCATGCCTCCTCGTATTCCCAAAAGATACAGTCCATGTCCTCGTCAGCGATGACCACGATGAGGTAGGGGTCAGTGCAGGAGAGACAGTTACACGGCTTGTCCGTGCCGCAGTTCCACTCGCTCATTCGCTCACCCCCTGCCACCAGTCGGGGGCAGGTGTGCCCTTCTCCCACTTGGCGAACTGCTTGGAATGGTAGTAGGCTTGGTATGCCTTGACCGCATCATCGTCACGGTATTCGTCAGGCATGGCCTGAGCAAATGGTGTGTAGCGAGCCTCCCCAAATCCAACGGTGTGCCGCATGCGAGCCATGTGTTCAATTGGACCGGAGCAAGCGTGGACTTTACCGAATCGTTTGGTGTATTCAGCACACAGTGCGAGTGCGTGCAAAGCAAGCCACGAAAAATTGGCACGGCTATCGCCCGCCCAAACGGTGCAGGGATGGTGGGCGTAGCCACCCTTGTAGGGCTTACCCGCTTTGGTCAGCGGCATGTCCTCATCGGTAGCACCGTGGCGGCGCAGACTTGCTGCCATCATTTGTGCTCCCTCCACGCAAAGTTTTGGCACATGCTTGTCGCAGTGCATCTGTGCGGCGAGGATTGGATTTTCGTCAAGCACGAAGATGTTCATGTTCACTCCTCCTCCATGCAACGAGCAAAGGCATTGATGAGACGTCTGTTCGTGCGCCGTTGTTCGTTGAGTTGTTCAGTGACGTCGCGAACAAGCCCCGCGTAGTTACGGAACACATCGGGGTTGGAGGAAAGGAAATCCTCGATGCCGTGCATCATGCAGGTCATCTCGATGGAGTTACGCATCACGTTGGAGACGCGGTCCCAAAGCGCAAGCATCGAATAGTCCTCAACGCTGACTGAACCTGACATGAGTTCGGCGCGCCAATTGATTGATTCGTCAAGACGAATGAACATCGCCGTCCCTGATTTTGCGTGCTCAAAGAAGCGCGAAACCATCGAGAACCACTTGTATGCTGAAGGCTTCGAGCAACTCAATCGGGAGAACACTTCCGCCTTTGGGTAGAAGGTTCGGCCATCAATGATGACGGCCTGAGAGTCAGAGAGCGCATCTTCAAACTCATTCATTACTCGCTCTTCATAGGTGGCGTTTTCGACAATTGCTTTCATGTTCATTCCTCCTCCTGCTCAGGGCGCAGTGCAGCCCACGGGTCGAGGATGTTCTTATCCTGCCCTGCTTGCTCGGTGTATGCTCGCTCAGTCTCGACACCACAGCGGCTGCAGCGGAAACTAACGAACCAAGTGTAATCGTCAATACGCCCAGCACTGTAGAGGTTCTCTGCTGTTATCTGCCATTTGTGCTTTGAATCATCACAGACAGTGGCAGTGAAACCACTGGTGTTGAACCTCTCCAGCAGCAGCATTTGTTCTTGCAGTTCCTCCATCCGTTCACGGATGTTCTCAGCAGTAATGCGGGTCATTCAGATGTCCTCCAACATTTTGTCGTCCCACATGGCTGCGACAACTCGGCCTGCGATACCTCGCGTGCCTTCTTGAGCAGCCCATCGAACCTCTTCGATGAAGCGTTCTTGCAGGCGGCGGTTCTGCCAATCCATGAGAACGCACACGCAGATACGGTCGAACTTGTCTTGCACATTCATTCATCTTCCTCCTCGGTGCTCTTTCTCATTGATGGTGCTTTAAGTAGGGAAGACTTAGTCATAGAAATGCACCCCTGAGTCACTCACGTATTCACCAAGTTCGATGATTCGCTCGTTGATGTGAGCGTTGGGCATCCCCAACTCCTCGAATCGACGCATGAGGTAGTCCCCCGTCTCTATGATGCGGTTGATTGCCCACGCAGTCGGCTTCTTCCAACGAGTCCGTTTGGTCCGTTCTTCCAAGAGTTCCGTGAGTGTCTCGACCACCTTAGTGTGCTTCGTGACCTTGAGGCAAGCGGCCACGGCCTTCTCCATCTTCGCTTGATTCTTCAGGGCCGTGCAATACTTCCTATCGTCCTCGTCGTAGCGTTCCAATGCGGCCTGCATGTTAACGATGGAGGTCTTCAGCCACTCTTCTGCGGATTGAAGTTCGCGCTCCTTTGTTAGCGTCCCCACCATTTCACCCTGCTTCTTACTCACAGGGGAGTAATCGAAATCCCTGTCCGGCCACGAGTCAATGTCGTCAAGCAAGCGTTGAGCGTTCACTCCGTAGCGCCTCCATTCTTTGCGGACAGTAACAATCACGTTCTCATTGTCCCCACCCCACCTGCTTTGGCGTTCCTTCCACCTGAAATTGAAGGCTGTGTAACCACGCTCAATCACGAGTTCAGCCAACTTCTTCCAACCATTGAGTTGGCTTTGCGTCCGCATGACTGGTCTAAACCACTCGTCGACTTTGTGAGGGTGAAGTGTTTCTAAGCGCTCTACGCTTTCGATGAAGTCCTCCCAATCCTCGAGCGCCCCGTGCAATTCACGGGACCACCACTCATGCCGTTCGCTCGTCGTTTGCTTCTCATTGAGGCTCTTTTGTGCCGCGTAGAGGCAAAAGTCGTTCTTCTGTCGGTTGCTGATTCGTAGGTCGCTCATTCTTCCTCGCCTCCATAGAGTGCCTCGTAGCCTTCGCCACCCTCGTTGAAGAAGGGGTCGTCGCCTGCCGTCTGAGCGCAAGTCATGAGCGCGTTCTCCAATCGCTTGATTCGCTTACGCAACAATGTGCTTCGCTTGCGCTGCTTGTCCCTCGTGGACAAGACGCCGATGAGCGCAGCGAGCAGGTCGGGTGCGGCTGCGGCGAGGTGCTGATTCGCCCACGCCTTGTCCTCGTCAAAGGTTGGTGGCGTCTTGATGGTCAGAACGTCTGCGTCGTCCTCATGGTCGCTCACCATTGGTCCGTATTCGCCGTCCCAAGGTCCGGGTGTGTGTCCGTCGAATCGTTCTGTGTTCATTCGTCCTCACCCCCGCACACATACTCGGTGTAGTCCATCATCGCTGAGTCATTCCCGTTCACCATGCGCTCGGCCCAATCGTGTGCCCTGATGAGTCGCTCACGGAGCATGTTCACTTCAGCACACAGTCGTTCAATCTCTTCTACCGCTACGTCCACTGCCCTCATTCAATCACCTCGCTCATGCAATGAGACACGACGTAGTCGGCTGCTGCTTGCGCTCGACCGAAGGCAGCAGTGAGCGCCTTGTCTTGCTCTTTGCAGGCCTTGAGCCACGTTTGCAGGTAAGCAATGTTGTTGGCGTTCTCCTCCATCACCGCATCGGGCTTGAACTCGCCACCGAGAGCCACAACCGTGAGCATGGAGCCAAGTTCGGCGACGAGTTCCTCAAAGGCATACTCAGAAGAGCCGAAGGCGTTCTTGAGTGAACGCTCAGTGCGTTGAGGATGACCGGTGCTGTGCGCCGCTTCGTGGAATGCCGTCATGACTTCACCGAGCGAGTCGGTGAACGCATCGTGTGGCGGGAGTCGGATGAGGTCATCCTTCGGTCGATAGAAGGCGCGACTTCCCTGACGCTCAAGGGTGAGAGAAGGTTGGCTCTCGATGTAGGTGTTGAAGTGCCGCATCATCTCATGCTCGGGAACAGGTTGATGAGAGTCGTTCACGGGAGGCTTGTAGTCCTCACACTGTTGCACACACCACACCTCATACCATCGCGTGACGTGACCGGAGCGAACCTCAGTGTTACCGTCACCGTCCTCCTTCTCCCATGTGGTGGGCTTGTAGAAACGGATGGGAAACCCAGACCCGTTCTTCAATCCCTTGAGGGACATGCCCTCCGCTTTGAGTTGGTTGCGAGTGGCGAACCTCATGTCGCTGTAACCCTCCGCCATGGCGGAGAACCACAGTCCGATGAGGTTACCACCGCGATAGTTCTTGTTGCTCTTGAGGTTCTTAGGCATACCACCTGCGCCACCCTTCCATGGTTTGCGCCATGGGATGCTGCCGGACTTGATGCCGTTAGCGATGGCGGTGAACCAACGCTCACTCATCTCTTCGCTCTTCTGCTTGCCATAGGCTCGCTTCTGTTCTTTGCTCATTGTTGCCATGGTTGTTCTCTCCTTGCTGTCTCCTTCTGTTGATGCTGCTTTAAGTAGGGAAACTCTCAGTCCTCTTTTTCTACCCACTGTTTCGCCTGCGCCCGCCGCTGTTCCATCGAGTGAGTCCATTCGCTTTCGTGTCCACAGTCACGGCACAGGAGAGCCCTGAACTTCCCGTAGATTGTGCTCTCAATTGATGAGCGCGGCATAAGCGACGTGTCCGTTAGACCGTTTGGGATTTGAAGGTCAATCGCGTTCCACTTCAGGGAGTTGACGAAGTCTTCAGCGCTCGACTGCCGCATGTCCATTTCCACTGTGACATCAGCAAACGCGGAGACTTCATGAGAGCCACACTCGGGACAGCGCAACGTCACTCGACCGCCTCCGCGATGTCGTGCTCCAGTGAGTCATGGTAACTTGCCTTGGTGGGCCACACCTTCCTGTCCATGTCCACAAACATCCAGTCGCAGAAAGGCACGTCGCCGTCAGCCGTTCCGACATACCAAGTGAAGTCTCGTTGGCTGATGCCTACAGGTCCGAAGTCGTTGAGCCGTTGCTTGGTCGTGTCGGTGTGGTAACCGCCGCTGTTGATTTGCCAACCCTCGGGATAGATGAGGAGAATGTCGGTGTTGTGAAGTCGCAGGGCGAAGGAGCCAAGGCGAGCATAGAGCCGCGTGTTGTTTGCCACCGGCTTACCATTAGCACGGTTCCGTGCCGTGGCCATCAGTGCTTCACAGTCCTCGAACGTTAGCGGTTTGTGTCTCTTGTAGTAACCCATTCAATCCTCTCCAGTTGCTCTCTTCATTTGATGCTGCTTTAAGTAGGGAAAGTTGCAGTTGTCCTTTTTGTCTTGGTTGTCCTGCACTTGTTCTATACTCACTCTTCCTCACCTGTCTTAGTGAGCCGAGCGACCATGCCCTTCAGGAACTTCGTGACAGCAGCCATGCTCTCAGCAGTGGGTGGGGGTGCCACGCACTCAGGTTCCTCACAGTCCTTGGCTTCGTGTAGGAAGCACAGGTCTGCGCTACTCCTTGCCTCCAACTTGGCAAGGGCCATGTCCTCATGACGCTCAATCTCATCGTCAGTGATGTTGCCCCTGAACGGCCCGACCTCATACGCGAGGTAACCTTTCCAGTCACAGTCGCTGCACTTGCTCTCGACAAGCAGCAACTCGTCCATGTCTGTGCTCATTGTTTCAGGTCGGGTGTCCGAGCGCAACCAAATGTGGCTCACCTCTTGGTGACCAATGGTGTCGCCGTCCTCACACTGAGGGCAGGCTCCTTCGGTGTGCTTGCTCCATCGCTCATACATCTCTTCTGCTTCGTCAATCATAGCGGTCATCTCCGTTGAGAGTATTTGAATCGTCATACTGATTCGCATCCAAGATGACTACCACTTGACCGTCTTCGTCTTCCATGATGCAGACCATCAGGGCCTCGCCTCTACTCGTGGTGATGGTCAAGCACTCACCTCATCGGCGCACTGCTCGCACTTCGGGTAAGTGGAGAAGCCAGCGTTGCCAGTGCAGTGCATGCACGCCCAGTCGCGAACGTGGCGGTGGCCCTGTTCGTAAAGCGCTTCGGCGCAGTTGTCGTATGCGCTGTTGAACCCGAGGTTCTTCCACCAAGACGTGCCAAGCATGAGCCGGGGCTTGCAGGAACCGCAAGGGCACGAAGACTTGTAGTCGGGGTTCATGCGCTCGCCTCCTCTTCAAGTTCCTGAACACGAGCCATCGTCGTGAGAATGTGGACCTGTGCGCGTTCCCATAGGACGTCAGCAAGCGGGGGGTTCGTGTCGGTGGCCCGAGCGTGGCGCTCCCCCAAGCGAAACAATCCTCTGAGGTCAGCCTCAATGAGTTCATACAGGCTCTCGATTTTCGTGGGCTTCCGAACCATCAGACCACCTCCACGCTTCTGTTAGGGTGATTGTTAATCTCTTCCAAGTGTTCTTCAAGCATCGCGTAGGTATCTGCAAGTTCATGAAGTATTCTTTCCATCTCTTTCAGGGCCGCTTCGTAGCCTTCTGCTAATCCATCCATGTATGTTTTTCTCATGCGCTCACCTCCACGCCGATGCTGACGAGGAACGCAAGGCTCCCCGTGCAGTAGAAGCAGACGCGGGTGAAGAACAGGATGCTCTTTCGTCGCTCGCTCATTCACTGTGCCCCCTCGAAGCCTTGCCGCATCTTGAAGATGGTAAGTTCAATCGAGTTCAGGCAATCGACCAGTGCGTTGATGCGTGTGTCGGTGAGTGCCGCCGATGCTGAAGCGAGTGCGTCAGCAATCAACGTCTCGTCCAACTCCTTGGCGACGTCACTCACGTCAATGTTCTCAGCCATCTTCCGTGCAATCTCGTTCTCATCCACAGTGATTTCGCTCACGTTGATGTGGTCAGCGAGGTCGCTCAAGTCCACTTCGTAAGCGAGGTCGCTCAGGTCCAGTTCGTAAGCCACGTCATTCAGGTCGAGGTGTTGCGCTATCCTGCTTGGATGGAAGTGCTCGGCCATATCACGCACGTCGTATTGCTCGGCAACCTTCTCGGCCACAGTGCCCACGTCCATTTGGTCCCACAACAACTCGTAGTTGATGCGGCGTGCCAACTCGTGCAGGTTCTGTTCCATCGCACCTCCGATGGCCTCTTCCATCAGTGCCTTCATCCGTCGCGCTCGTCGTTCTCTCATCCAATTCAGCATGGTTGTTCCCTCAGTTGTCTTCTCAATGTTGATGTTGCTTTAAGTAAGGAAGGCTTCAGTCCTTCACTCATTCGCTCGCCTCCCCACAGAAAGTGCAGTTGAATTTCCAAGAGCCGCCGTCCCCAGCATGGTAGATGAAGAGGACGGGCATGTCGCACTCAGGGCAAGCGCCACCTTCGTTCAAGCGCCCACCCCCAAGTTACCGAGCATGTCAGCAGGCATCTCGCCTGCGTCAACCATGGCCTTGAGCAGTGCCTTGGCGATGCCGTCACGCTTGCCCACCTCACCACCGTCAATGATGGCGGAGACAATCTTGCGCTTCTCCTCGACCACGGCGTTGAACTTCTCGTCAATGGTTCCGGCAACGGACAGGTAGACTGCGTGAACAGTCTCGGCGTCTTGACCGATGCGGTTCACACGGTCTTCGGCTTGCTCTTCCCAACCGGGAACCCACTCACGCTCGACGAACACCACGGTGTCCGCCTCGGTCAAGGTCAGTCCTTCCTTGGCAGCAACCGTGGAGCACACAAGGAACTGCGTGCCACCGGATTGGAAACGCTCCACTGCGGCCTGCCGCTTCTCGGGGGAGACACTGCCGTTGATGTAGTCAATGGTCAGCGCACCGAAGGAGGCACGCTCAGCCTTGGTCAACTTGGCATGTGCGGCTTGCAGTTCATCGGTCACCATCTCTTGCACGTCACGGTGGTGAGTGAAGATGATGAGAGGCTTGCCGGTGGTGGAGTGGTAGTCGATGCCCCACCGTGCGGTGGCGCCAGTCTTCATGCGCCCTGCGTGATGGCGCAGGTCAGTGAGCATGTTCAGCACGAAGCCCGCAGGCATGGTGCCTCGCTCCTTGTGCATCTCGTATTCAGCACCCCACCGGCGAGAGTTGTCTCGGTATTCCTTCAGTTCCTTGCTCGTCGGATGCACGTCCACAATCTGTCGAATCTTGTCGGGCAGTTCAGCCATGACCTCCTTCTTCAGTCGGCGGATGGCCACGGTGCGGGTGCGCTCGTGCAGTTCCTTCTCGTTGGATGAGCCACTGAAGTCCCAACCGAATCCGTTGTCGAAGGCATCGCAGTAGCGCTTGCCGAAGGAGAAGAACGAGGGGAACTCAGCCGGGCGCAAGAGGTTGAGGGTGGTGAAGAACTCCTTCGGCCTGTTGGTGATGGCAGTGCCGGACAGGGCGAGCACGCTCTTGGCTGCGTTGGCCACGTCAAGACTGGCCTGCGTGCGCTGAGCCTTGTAGTTCTTGAGGTAATGCGACTCATCGAAGATGACCGTGTTGAAGCCATGGTCAAGCAGCGCGTCACGCTGCCTGCTCATGAGGTCGTAGTTGATGACCACAACATCAGCGTCAGGCACGTCTTGCTTGCCGGTCTTGATGACCTCAGTCTCGTAGATGCTCAACCATGCGCGTGCCTCCTTCAGCCAATTGAACTTCACGTTCGCAGGGCACACCACGAGCACGGGGTGGTGCTCAGGGTGGAGGGCAGCGTAGGCCAAGGCTTGGATGGTCTTACCCACACCCATGTCGTCACCGATGAGCGCCTTCCCGTTCGCCAACTCAGCGAAGCGGACGCCGACGTATTGGAAGGGGTAGAGTTCACGGCCTGCAGGGAACACCTTGGTCAGTCGCTCACGCATGTCCTCGATGATGCTCTCGTCGTTGAGTTCAGCAGCACTGCTGATGGCAATGCGCTCGGCGGTGTTACCGATGATGGTGTTGAGTTCAGGCAGTGCAGCGATGGCGTCAGCCAATGGCTGATACACGCCGTCGAGTCGGCCCTTGAGGAAAGCACCCTGAGCCACAGGCACAAGCCACGCCTTGCGTTGACCGTTCCACTTGCGACCCATGATACCCTTGACGATAGCCATGACTTGGCCACGCAGGTCATCGTCCTGAAGCCAAGGCCACTTGAGAACGAGGGAGTCACCCTCGACGCTCGCCTGAACCTCGGAGTCGGACTTGGGTGCAGCCTCGCACTGTGCCTTGAGTGGGCGCAGTTGGTCGGCGTAGTAACCGTGGTCCTCGAAGACCTCACACGCACGGTCAATGAGGGCGGGCTCCATCTTGAGGGACCACGCCCTCATGCCCGGCTTCCAGATGCAGCGCCCCTGCCCTACGAGGGCTGACTTCACTGCGTTGATGAGCGCCTTGTCGTAGGGGAACTTCATGGCGATGCGCTTGCTCTTCTTGGGCCACCGCTTGTTCACATCGTTGCGGCCATACCAAGTGTCCTCGTAGACCTCGCAGTTGATGGTCGCAGCCTCACGTCGGTAGACCTCAGCCTGCGCCTGCTGCTCGGTGTATTTCTGAACGAGGGAATCGTAGAGTGCGGCCACGTCAGGCACAGCATCCAATCGCTCGTGCGCAACGTGACCGAAGAGTTCCTCCGCGAGTTGCCCGATGAACGAGGAGAGGCCCTGCCGTTCACCGGTCTTGACTGCGCGGCGTGCGGCGTCATCAATCAAGGAGCGCAGGGACTTGACGCCCTCCATGTATTGAGCAGACTCGCGCCCCTGATTGGCGAGGTTGTGGAGGAACTGTTGCCCGTCCATGTTGTCCATGCCGATGGTGCTGAGGAGCCAAGGCAACTGCGTGTTACTGTAGGTTTGCAGGCGCCGCGCAGCCTCCTCGTATTGAGCCTCGTCGATGCTCCCGTGCAAGGTGCGGAAGAAGGATGCGTCGCCTGCGTTCGGTCCGATGAAGTCCTTCACGTTGTCAACGTGGACCTCCATGAAGTGGTCAAGCATCGTCCGCATCTCGTCTTGTGTAATCGTGTTCGTCATTCTTCCTCGCCTCCCCACTTCTTGTTCTCGTAGTCGGTGCGGTTCTCGCCTGAGCAAGATGCACATTCATACCCTTCAGGAATCAAGTCCCAATCGGTAGTGAGGACTTCGCAAGTGTAGCATGAACGCATGTCCGGGTAGCGAGCAGCGAGAGCCGTGCTTTGGTAAGCGTCCAAGTCCGACAAGTCCGACATGAAGACATCTTCGCCTGCATCAATGCGGTCAATCAAGTGCTGGACATCCGCGCTCATGCGCTCACCTCCGTGGTGTCGGCGTATTCGCCATTGTTGTCTCGGGCATCGGCCTCGCACCACTCCACCATCTCGGTGCCTGAGTCGAACATCTCCCATGCGTTCACGAACGTGTAGGTGTAGACTTTCCCGCCACCCTCAACGATGACGAAATGTTCTCGCTTGGTCGAGCGCAGGTTCTCCCATGCTTGCGGTCCAATCATGCGACCACCTCAGCGTGGGGGCAACGCTCCATGTGCCACTGAACCACGGGTGGGAACACGTGGCCGAAACCGCAACCGCAGATGCTCACGCTGCCCACGGGGTTGGCCGTGGAGATGGGAGGTGGCGCCGTGAATGCCCACGAGGGAATGGGGGTGCCGTCGTCAGTGCAGTCTTGCTCAATGGAGTGTTCGGTTTCCATGGAACCAGAAAGTGATGATGCTTTAAGTAAGGAAGATGGAAAACCGTGGTGCTGAACGGTTGTCGCCCCTGTCCCGCTTGTCGTCTATACGATTACAACACCTGTCCGAGTCTCGGGGGGGTGCTTTGTTTGTTAGAATAACAAGTATGTATACAATAATAATAAGACAACCTATACAACTGTAGGTCCGTTGCGTTTCTACACGCGTATGCGTATAGGGGAATTACGCATAGCCTACGGGCGCCGCCATGATTCGGGGGTGGCTCGTCGCCCTCCTGCGCCCGCCGTGGTTAAGTCAGGCAGCACAGGGCGTGCGCTTCGCTGTCAGTCAGGTCGAAATCCTGAGCAG
>Ga0181394_1000873_pt1 | contig 13163 bp, 20 predicted proteins | sample 17SPOviralmetaG_FD_130123 | JGI IMG/M metagenome (GOLD analysis project Ga0181394, IMG submission 130123) | Marine viral communities from the oligotrophic San Pedro Time Series (SPOT) site, San Pedro Channel, CA, USA - 17 SPOT_SRF_2010-11-23 | ecosystem: Environmental > Aquatic > Marine > Strait...
ACATTTAAATATACTTATAAAAAAAAATAATTAATTATTTACCGTTGGGGAGAGGGAGTTGGGGGAGAACCTGCTTAGCGACTGGGCGGACAAGGTTATCATACGCTAGCGAGGCACCGCCTAATCGGACTCCCTGGTTTACAGTCCCCATACTGAAGACTGCTTTACGCTCAAAGACAGCACGATTCACCGCACTGATCATAATTCCTCTTAATAGATTATCAATAATATCTTGTGTGTTTGGCATGCTCATTGTTATTTATAATATAATAAATATTAAATTTTTCAATAATATTTATACTTAAAAAACTGTTATTTTATTTTATTTTATTAAAAAATAAAAATAAATAAAAATAAATAAAAAAATATTAATCAAAATAAATTATTCCAGGTGTATGATTAATTTTAATAACTTTATCTTTTAAATTACATTCTTTTTTTAATATTTTACAAATATCTTGTTTCTTGATCGGTTGAGATTTCAATGTTAAAATAATATCTATTAATTCAGTTTTACTTAATTTAATTAATTTAGCAATATCTTCTGTTTCAATATCTTTAGTTATTGTTAAATATAATAATCTACACAACTCTGAGCAAAATTGATTATTTTTAGACGGGACAGCACATCTATAAGAACAATATTGACAAAGAATTTTGTTTTTTTTCATATAATTAGAATCTTTATATTCAGATTTATCTTCCATTTATTTATATAAATATATTATTTATAATAATTCAAGTGTAATATCAATGCTACACATATCATTAAAAGCATCTGTGAGAGAACTCATTAATGCCCACTGTTTTACTAATCCATCTGTTCTTACATCTCTATAATATAATGAAAAAGTTAATACTTTACCTATTGCCCATGTTTGTGGGCGATTCTTAATCAATGTATATGGATATGAGTGAGACATAGTTGTTTGATCCGAGACTGCGCTGTTATTACTCCTCGCATTACCAAAGGGCAATAATCCTGTTACATTATCAACTGTAGATACTGATTCACCTGCTCCTGATCCGTCCTTTAATGAATACATTACACAATCTTTACTATCTAAAAAATCCATTTTAATAGCAAGAGGTGAAGAGATAGTCGCACCATTACCAGATATACCAGATTGTCCGTCATTAGCAGTCCCATTTTGTATCACCTCAAATAAATCTTCACCAGCGATAGTATATTTAATATCTTTTAATAAACAAGTCTTAAATTTATATTCATTTATTAATGTGAATGCTTGTGATCCAACAGAATTTTCACCTGTGAATGAAAAATTTAATAAAACCATTTTTATATAATCTAATATATATTTTATTTTAATTTATAATTTATATATTATTCTACAATCTACTCAGTTATGGTTTTGAAATTAATACTTCCGGTAGATGAAGTGGAGTAAGTATTAATAGTAAGAATTTCAGCAACTACATGGAGACTGTGTGCTGCTCCACTAGCACCATCAGCAAGTTTAAATTCAATCTCAGGTTGTCCGAGTTGACTGAAAGATAGAGAACCGTCTGCCGATGCATAATCGTCCGGATTGTAAGCAAAGTTAATAACTTTAACAAATGAACTATCAAATTCACCTCCACTAGTCTTACCTAGGGTCTTGTCTATAGCAGGATCATATAATTTATAGGTATCTGAAACAACTGCTTTATTACATCCACCAACAATATTATTACGATACATCTCTACAACCTGGTCAGTGTGATATCCATTACCAGAACTAGTATTAATTTTAGAAGCACCTACTTCACAGTTTTCTAATTCATAAATAGTTTGATTATTAGCAGCAAGTTTAACACTAGCAATATCAACAAGATTCATGTATTTTCTGTCAGTTGTGCTAGCACGATCCGAATCAAGTGTGGCGAATACATACAGGCGACGAACCAATCCACTGATAGATTGAAGTTTGACTACTGAACCTTTACCAGAGGTGAGGATTTCTACAGGAGATGCGACCGATTCTTGAAAATGTGCCGTTGTGAAACCTAACTGACTGGATACCGATCCAGGAGCGTAATTACGTGCCTGATAAGCAGATAATTCTTGAGGTGCTAATTCTGCTACATAGCATACAAGTCTGGACTGGTCGAACTTCTGACCATCTGCGGGAGTTTCTTGTTTACCAGATGCCTCAGAAATGCTACGGTAATCTACTTCAAGAACCATAGGAGAAGAAAGAGAATATAAATCAATACTTCTTTCAATGCCATCTGCCCAGGGACCTTTAATAGGACAACTTAATTCACAACCACCAAAAATAGTGGACATTACTCGGCGACCTTCAATATTAGCAAGTGTATCATTTGCTGCTCCAGAAATAGCAGATCCAAGCATAGCATCTAAGAGAGTAGATTTTTCATGATTAGCACGGAGATATTGAGAGCATACAGTCCATTCTGGAGTGCACTCCCAAACAGTATTACCTTGATAGACAAGACGGCAACGCGACCAAGCATGAGCACCTGCCATATCTACAAGGAAACTATCCTTAGCACCAGTATCAGCATTAGTATCACCCTGAGTAAATTTAGTCTGTAAGAATAGGTCTTCAAGAAAACCAAAATTAGGAAGAATAAATTTAACAGTTTGATTACCATCCGCAGAGAGGGATGTTTGACTATTGACTATAATCTTTGACCGGGCGACTGGGCAAATATTACTTTCACTAGAATAATCATAAACATTCTGCTTAGAATTTCTTGCTTTGATTGTGTTATATAAACTTGAATTTTCATTCGCACGGTGAATTAATTGAGGATTAGACATTTTTATATAATAGTAAATATATTTTTTTTTAATTATTTTTACTTAAAATTTAATCTTTATTTAAATTTTTACCAACACCTCCAACAAATTGTCCAGCAATATATATCCCACCAACAATTACTAAAACTTGAATTAATTTATTTTCTATAAAATTCATACCTCTTTCAGCAATAGCAGAAGGAACTTCACCAATAGGTCTTACTTGATTTTCTGCTAGATTATCATCTGTTAATCCTATTCTCGCTATCTCTCTTTTTTTTTGATCTCTTTCTGATTCTTCTGATACAGGGACTATAGGAGATTGTAAAAATGATACTAATTTTGATCCTAAATCATTTGTTTTCTTTAATTTCTCTACATCTTTTGCGATTAATTCACCTTGATTTACTGGTTTTTCTTTAGAATCTAAATTATCAACAGTATTAATATCGTTTGTTAATCTTTCAACTGCATGATCTCTTTGAATTTTATTAGATAATTTAACATTAGACATGGGATTAGGTGGTTGTGCTGGATGCTCTAATTTAGATATATCTCCATCTTTAGGCAATGCTTTACTCCCATAAAATTTTAAATCGTTTTTTAAATTCAGAATAGGTGGCATAATTTATATATTAGTAAATAAAAAAAATATATGTAATATATATAAAATGTCTGATGAAGAAGTTGATGAACTTGATTTACCTAGTCATGCTGAGAGTGGTATAGCAGATATACATATCAGTGATATTCAAGAAGTACCAGGTTTAAATGTTGAAGAAATACAAGCACAAGCAGGATTATTAAATAATGTTTTAAATAATTATTATACGGAACATGATAGTTATGTCCAATTACAAAGAGATTTAAGTGAATTAGGATATTCAGATGAAAGAGTTGATGAAATTGCTTTAGGTGCTCAACAAGAAAGAACATATAGAATACATCATACAGACCCTAATACAGGAAGACCCATGCCATCTGGATTAACTATTAATCAATTGCAATTTATTGCTGGATCTGGAGTGAATATAGATGACCATAGAACAACAGTAGGAACTGATGATAGAGGAAGACGATTTATTTTAGATACAAGAACAAGAGATTTAGATGGAAATTTTGCTAAATTATATCTACCAGATCCAATTGAATTTAATCCTTTAACATCTGAACAACAAGAAAGACAAACATTTAGGCAAGAAGTATTAGATTCTATTTTTATTGAAGAAGATTCAGATACTAATCCAGATTCTACTTTTAGTAGAAGACAAAGAACTGAAATAAATAATTTAACAACTACATATTTATTAGGAAATCAAACTGAAGATGATACTATAAATTTTAGAAATGGTGTACAACAAATATCTGGATTATCATCTGTAAATAATATTGAATTAATATTATATAATTATTTTGAAGATGTAGATTTTGAAAGACAATTTAGACAAAATAATAATGGAAGACCACAAGGATTATCTGATCAACAGTGGGATTTTGTAAGAACTAATCAAACTACTATAAATTATAATGGTGAACCTATATTATTTACTGGTGAAGGGGGTGACCAAAGACCATATTTTAGATTAGCAAATGGGACTCGCATATCTATACCCAGTGATCCAGAAATAAGAGCATATGGACAAAGTTTATATGATAATACTTTAGAAAACCAAGAAGTATTACCTAGACAATTAAGTCAAAATAATTTAGATAATATTCAAACATATATAAATCAATATTATAATGATTATACAATCGGAGATGACTCATTATTACAAGGATTACAATCTGTAGCGGGATTTGATGAAACAGATCCATATGATGCTCAACTAGGCAATGTGTTGAGAGCAAGAGTAGCAAGAGCGGTGGCAGAAAGAGATTTTAGGGAACTAAATAATGGGAGACCATCAGATTTATCAGAACTACAATATGAATTTTTACTAACTCATACATTAGAAGATGGAGAAAGAAGATATACAGGTGAAACTATTGATAGAATCGCAGGAGATGATAGAAGAGATGGATATTTAGCATTTCAACCATCTGGACTGCATGATATGTCAATGATCCCCACAGATGCTAGTATTGAAGAATTAATTGAACAAGGCAGATATACTAGTAATTTACCACAATATAGACCAGATGTACCTGTATTACCAGAACATCCGCATCAGATACCACCACCTCGTCCTGAAGTTGAACCTGTGCCCCCTATACCTGGATTAGATAATCAGATACCTGTAATTGATGGTCCCCCTATTGTGCCTGGACAAACTGAACCAATAGATCCAGTAACACAAGAACCAATAACAGTCCCAGATTTAGATGAACAAGTGGCAAGATATGAAAGATATTTTAATGATAATCAAGAATTATATCAAGGTTTTAGACAAATTTATGCTAATATATTACCAGTATTTACAGGAATAAGTGGTGGATTTTTTGCTTTTTCAATAGCAAAAATTAGACAAAGGAATACTATTAAAGCGATTGTAAGTGAGAATGAAATATTATTAGATTCTATTGAAAATAAATTACATGGATTACAAAATAATTTAGATCAAGCAAGAGAACAGCGTAGAATAGCAATACAAACAAGTGCAGAATTATCTGGAGATGTTCAAGAATTTCAAGAAACATTATCAGAAGGTAGACAAGAATTAGCAAGAAGAATAAGAGAAACTGGACAATATAGACAACCTGAATTAATGATCGCTTTAGAACAAGGACAAAGAGATTTAGATGAATTATATAGGGATGTAGATGCTACTATGGCAACTGTAGAAGATGCTCAACAAATAGTTGATAGTATTGAAATGGATTTAGCAAATGAAGAATCTTCAAGAGTAGTAATTAATGAAAAATTAGAAAGTTTAATTAATATAGATTATTCTATATTACAATCTTTAACAGAATACGGTCCTCAAGTAGTATCTGGTATATCAATAGGCACTACATTAGGATTAGTTTTATCAGGATATTTGTATCCAACATATATAAATATTGATGATCCATATATTAAAGCAGATAATATTGAATATAGACCTTCTGAAAAAAAGATTAAAGATGAACCTAAACCTCCTAAATTAGTAAATATTGATAAATTTATGCCAAGAGATCAAAAGATTGAAACAGGTCCTATTCATGGTAAAGTAGTTCGACCGATGACTAAAATATTTACACCATATAAACAAGGTATTAAACCACTAACATATTCACAAATTCAAGAATATAAACAAACATTATCAGGTACAGAATTAAATAATCTTAGAGATAAATTTTTAGTATTCGCAGATGATGGTAAGAATGTTGTCCCTATTAAAGATAATTGTAAAAATGTTGTTAAAAAAACAGATTTATTAATTCAAAGAAAAATAAGAAGATAAAATAATATATATATATAATTATAAAACATGCCAAGATTATTAAAATATTCAACTTCAGGAATCATAGATGATGTGCCCGATCCCGCTTTACAAGTAATAGAACATACTACACTTTTTTATTTAATAGATCAGAGATTTTCAGGTATGAATAAATATATTGCCTTTGCTGTAGCAGGTGCCGGATATGAAGTATATATTGCTAATTTAAAAGCACAATCAACCGGTAAAGGTTTGTCTTCAAATAATAAATAAAATATTTATATTAATAAATGTCAGAAAGTGGTATTACAAGAATGAATAATTTTAATATTAATGAATTAATGTTATTTATTGTAGGAGTCTTAGGAGCATTAGGAGGTCTATGTGTTATATTACAAAAAAGTAAATGCTCTAAGATATCTATATGTGGAATGGGTTGTGAGAGAGATGTCAGTGCAGTAATAGCGGAGGAAAGACTATCCATGACTGGGCACACCGGGACAACGCCTAAATCGGTTCAAATGGAATCTGTCCCTAACCTTAAAAATAATAAGAAACCTGATCTCTCCCTAGTCTTACAAGACGAGAAATCTAATAGAAAATAATAAATTCAATTCACCTATATAAACATACTTTTTTAATATTTATTTAGATTTGTAAAAATATTTTTTATATTAATTTAATATTTATTTATATTTATTATTTTATAAAATTATTATTTTAGTTTTATAAAATTAAGAGAAAGTTCTAAAAACCCGTTCAAATAGGATATGACGTAAAATCTCATTAGACATATTTTAAACTTGTTATTTTTATATAGCGTTGCTACTTGTTTCAAATAAAATATATAATTATTTCATTTGAATGGATTTATAATTTATTGTATTTGATTGATATTTTATTGATAATTGATTTATATTTAAAGATAATCTGATATATATTAATATAATAAATAATGAGTGAATTCAATAGTGATTTTGTTAATGAAGTATGTGAATATATCTTTGGTGATGAATATACTAAACAAGATCAAAGAAATATATTAAGAAATATTAATCCTCCTTTTGAAGGAACAGGAATATTAAAATTCGGAACAATATTAAACTCTCAGCATTTTATGGAATTTGTTGTAGATTTGTGGGAAACTAAACAACAATTATATGAATCAAGAAGAAGATATAAACAATCTCTTAAAACTGATAAAGATTATGATCTAGTTTGTGATCAATTAAATCAAGAAAGAGAAGATTGTAAAAATAAAATATTAGAAATCAGAGAAGAATGTGATGCGATTATCAAAGGTGATATTAATAATAATCCTATTTATAATAAACTTAATCATGATTTTAAAAGATTATATTATCAATTTAAACAAGTAGAAAATAAATTAGATAATCAAGATAAATTAAAACAAGAACTTATTGATGCTCAATTAGATAAATCTAATGCAGAAGTTAGATTTAAAGAATTTTATCAAGAAAAATATAAAAGAGATAAAAAAGAATTAGATAAAGAGATTGATAAATATAAAAAAGAATATGTTAGACAAGATGATAAAATATGTAATATGGAAAAAAATCAAAAAATTAAAAAATTAGAAAAATTAGTTAAAAATTTACAAGAACAATTGATTCAATCAATTGATTAAAATATTGTTAATATTAAATATGCCTAAAAAACAAGAAACAACTTATTCAGATATTAATTATGCGATTGAAGCAATAATTACTATTTTAAAAGAAATTCAATATGAAGAATGTGAAAATATATTAAATCAAGCATATTCTGTCAGAGCAAGAGAAAATGATTTAGATGTAGATATATCAGAATCAGATGAAGAAGAAGAAGATAATCATGAAGAACCAGATTACATATTTACAGATAGCGACAGTGATTAATAAAAATATCCTTTTTTATAAATACCATTGATAATACATAATAATCTTAAAATTATATAAATATAATAAAATAATTCTATAAAACTAAAATACATGAATAGATTCATTTAAAATTAAATCTTTTTTTATAATTACTAATATTTACTTTTCTAGATTTACTTTCTCCCCATAGGATATAGTATGATAAATAACCTGCTCTTGTGGGGTCTCCTGTATTTAAATCTTTTCTATGTCTGTCCCGGTATGCTTTTCTTCTTGATTTATCACCTGTTAAAGTATAATCAGGGGCACCTGCTTGTCCGAAATGGACGGTTTTAGACCTACCATTTTCTCTTGTAAAGACTGCTTTTAATTTTTTACCTGGTTTACTAGATTCTGATATTTTTAATTTCATTTATATATATCTTTAAGTTATTTTTTTTTGTTTTTTTTTTTAACCTTCTTCACAGGTTTCTTCACAGGTTTCTTCGGGCGAGGTTTATTAGAATATTTAGGCATTTAATATTAAATTTATTTTTTTTTTAGATGTATTTTATCCAGTTTATGCGCTTTACTTGATTTATTAACTGATGCATAAACCCTTGCCATTGCCCATTGCTCAGGTGATCTCACATTCGGTCGAACTGATCCTGGATTTGTTTTGTAAGCACCAACCCCTTTATTATATATAGTCTGTAATCCAGATCTCTTGTATCCAGTTAATTTAGATATCTGTGTTAATGAATTAGATTGATTTAATGGTTGTTTATACTTTTTATTGAATTTTTGTTTGTATGTACTCATATACATTTCATCAATATTTTTATTAATTAAAATATATATACATAATAAAATGCCTAAAAAAAATAAGAAGCAAGCAAAAAATGTTGATGATGAGATTGAAAATTTAATGAAAAAATCTGATGAAATATTATTAAAAAAAGAGATTAAAAATTTATCAAAACAAGATGATAAACGAGATAGAAAATTTATTAGAGATAGAGTTAAAGTAAATACAGGAATAACAATATCACAAGTAAATCCTAAAAAAAAAGGAACTAATGCTTATAAAAGATATCAAAAATATAAGAATGCTAAGAGTACTGTTCAATATTTTAGTAAAGGTGGAACTAATGCTGATCTAATGTTTGATTATCAACACGGATTTGTTAAATTTTTAAAATAATATATATATATATAAATGTTTAATCTATATAAAATTCAATTAAAAGAAAAATGTAAAGAGTTATATGAAGAAAATTTAAAATTAAAAGAAGAACTAAAAAAATATGAAGAAAGATATGGAGCACCGGCAAAAGATCATGAACCTGAACCAGAACCAGAATCTAATCTATAATCTATTATTGAAGTCCTAATATTTTTTTTTTGACAACACCATATTTTTCTCATCCATTTATAAGGTAGATCTACAGATCTTCTGCCCCACCTGTTAAATGTTTGAATCCTTGCTACGAGGTATCTAATGCCCCCGCAATAACCTCGTTTTTTTTTTTATCATTATTCTTCTCAACAGTTTTAACAGCAACAGAAGACATTACAATCATTAATCTTAACTGTGGAGTGAGCATGGATGTATCAATCTCACCTAAATCAATCATTTCTTTCAAGATCGGAATAATATCATCCCTAGATTCATTGACATTATCTGCGTATCCGTCAAGTGCTTCAATCTCCGCATAATTTAATCCTCTTTCAATAGTCCTACATCCTAATAATAATGTTTCAAATATAACTGCATCACTATTTTTTTGTGTAATAATCTTCATGATTAAATCTTTTTTTTCATTTAAAGTATTAATATTCATCTCTTTATTGATATGAATATCATCTAGATGCTCTGGAAACTTCTTTTTTAAAACAAATAATTGATTATATAAATTATTGATTTTTTTAGTTTCTTCAATATTATCTTCTTCTTTTTTATCTTCTGCTTCTTGAAATTTTACTTCTTTTCTTTTTTTACTTTGAGATAATCTATTATATTCTTTTTTTTCATCTTCAGTAAACTCGCTAACCTTCTTATTTAATCTTTTTTTATATTCTAAATGAGTTTCTGGAGGTTTTTCTTCAACAGGAACAACGTCTTCAACTTCTAATGATAAATTATTAGGATTTTTTAAACTATCTAATGTAGGAACTTCATCAACAATAATATCCATATATATCAATTAAATATATTTTAATTTTAAAATATTTACATATTATATAAATGCCAATCTTAAATTTTTGTATACGCTCTCAGGATTTAGATGGATCTTCTGATGCTTCATCTGATACAAGACACGCAAAGAAAACTATTAAATTAGAAGATGGATATAAAATGAGATTCTTAAAATTATTACATGTTTATCATAATATAAGTAATACTAATATAACAGATGGAGATGGAACAAGTGATAATACAATATTATTCGCAAGAATATCATTTTTAAATAGTAATAATTCTGTATTTTTTGAATTTAATGGTCAGCAGACGATCGAACATAACGGGATGATATGTCTCGGTGAAACAGTTAAAGAAGAACATCAAAGTGTTTTTAAAGATATGTATAAAGTATTACATGATGGAAAGCAATTATTATATATTAATCAACCTTTTGAAATATCATTCTTTAAATTATCTAGTGTGGATGCTGGAGCAGATAATACAGATTTAGCAACATATAACGCCACAGGATCTCATTCAATAAAACCTATTACTGTAAGTGAATTCAGAGGTGGATTAGCATCCGCTGGACAATTTATTAGTTTAACTTTTGAATATCAAGAAGATTATAGTAAATAAATCAAAATAATTATATGTTATATATATAATAATGAATTATATACAAATATGTAATTATTTAACTAAACATAAATATCCAATACTTACAAGTCGTCCCGCATTGAAAGGATATGAAGGAGAGATCCAACGAGGTTTCGCACTAGGATACGTATTCAACCGACCTCCACAACAAAAGAAATATAATACTAAACCATTTGTTAAATGTAGTAGATTAAAATGGAAAAATAATCAAGAATTATTTGATAATACATGTAAATTTTTTAAACATTATTATCCAAGAGAATTTAAATTTTCAACTATTCAATATAATTATAATAGTAGAGCATCAAAACATATTGATGGTAATAATGTAGGGGAATCAGTAATCATCGCTATGGGTGATTACACAGGAGGACGATTAATAATATATGATGAAGATGATAAACCACAATATTATGATATTAAACATAAATTTTTAAGATTTAATGGATCTAAATTTTATCATGAAGTAGAACCATATCAAGGTAATAGATTATCATTAGTATTTTTTAATTTATTAGAGGGCACAGACCAAGAAGATTTATTAATTTAAGTTTATAAAAATAAATAAATATATATTATTATATATATGGAATATTGTATTGCAATCCCGAGTTATCAACGTCCTATCTCATTAGAAACTAAAACTTTAAAAACTTTAAAAGAAGGTGGTGTATCCTCTGATAAAATATATATATTTGTAGCAAATAATAAAGAATATGATATTTATTTTGAAAAAATACCAAAAAATTTATATAATCAAATAATTGTAGGTGAACTAGGCATAAGAAATCAAAGAGTATTTATTAGTAAATTCTTTAAAGATCAAGTAAACATTGTATCATGTGACGATGATATTGAAGAATTTAATAGATTTATTGATAAAAAAACAAAAGAAAAAGTTAATGATGTAGATGGTATGTTTATTAATAATTTTATAGAACTAAAAAAACATAACGCATATCTGTGGGGTATGTATCCCAAATCAAATCCATATTTTATGAATAATATTACAAGAACCGGTTTATATTTCTTAATAGGTGTGTGTCATGGATATGTTAATAGACATGATCCGGATCTTTATCCTTGTGTAAAATCAGAGGGCAAAGAAGACTATGAACAATGTATTAAGTTTTATTTAAAAGATAAAAAAATATTAAGATTTGATTATTTATCATTCAAGACTAAATTTAACGCGATCGGGGGACTGGGCAAACATAGATTTCAAATGAATAAAAACGCACAAGAATATCTCTGTGCTACTTATCCCAAATTATGCAAACCACGATTTAGAAAGAATGGTATGGCAGAGGTCGGATTAAATTACAATCATACTTTTGATACTATTGAACCTGTTCTATTTGATAAATAATATCATCTAATACAGATTTAATAACTTTTTTTTCATATTGTGCTCTTCTTTTTTCTTTAGAATAATTTTGTAATATTTTTTGTTTATTAATTTGATACCATTCTTTTTTCTGTAAATATATTTTATCTTTATTATTTTGAAGGTATTCTTTTCTTTTATCCTTATTTTTTTCATGATATTCTTTTTGATATTCTTTTTTATTAAAAGTATATTTTATATGATTAATACAATTTTCAGTATTTTGAATATAATATTTTTCTTTAATTGTTACTTCTTCTTTTGATAAATTATCTTCAATAATTTCTAATCTCCAATCATTATTTTTTAAGACTATTTCAGAAGAACAATATTTATTTTCATTTTTCACATCGGATAAATGTGTGCTCATTCTATTATTCATATTATTAGTCTTGCCAACATATACATTATTATTAGTATTATCTACAATTTTATAGATTTTATTCATTTTTACTACACTTATATTATGTGATTTATTTTTAACTAATTTCAAATTTATTTTTTTTTATTTGAATTCAAATTTATATATTCCATGATTAATAATTAATCCTTTTTGTTTTTTTCCTTTGAAATGTGGTGTAAAAGATTTACATTTCTTGCTCTTCAGATAATTAAATTTTTTGATTTGAAGGGGCGATGCATTGTCCTGATTTACATACCACTTCAATCTCATATATTCCTTTCTAAATTCATAGTCCCATTTCTCCATCTTTCCGTATTTATCTAAATATTCTTCAGGTATTTGTAAATTATTGATTCTTATTCTTTCATCAGCAAATATTTTGTCCATCTGAACAGATTAATATTATATTCATTTTAATTTAATAATTTAAATTTATTATTTTATTTATATTTTATTTTATATTTTTTATATTTTTTTATTTTATTTTTTTATATTTTTATAAAAGTCTGAAAAAGTGTGGTCAAATAGGTTTATCTG
>Ga0181394_1000874_pt1 | contig 13155 bp, 8 predicted proteins | sample 17SPOviralmetaG_FD_130123 | JGI IMG/M metagenome (GOLD analysis project Ga0181394, IMG submission 130123) | Marine viral communities from the oligotrophic San Pedro Time Series (SPOT) site, San Pedro Channel, CA, USA - 17 SPOT_SRF_2010-11-23 | ecosystem: Environmental > Aquatic > Marine > Strait...
CGCCATCGTTCTGATGCTCCATGCCAACCACCAACGCGCCATACCCTGCGTTTGTACAGTTGTCTCCAATGACAGCGGATCGCGTAGAGTTGTTGGTTACATTGCCTACTGCGATTCTGCCGGTAGCCAGAATATCAACGAACTCAACATTATCAGTAGTCGCTACAGGTTGTCCGATACTAAACTCTGTGCCTGTAAGGGTAATACCAGTTCCTGCTGTATAGGTTGTCCCGGCGCTTGCGTCAACATATGCCTTTATAGACTGCTGCGTTGCCAGTGCAGTAGCACTATCGGATGCCATGTTATCTTCATCTAATATGTCATCTATTACTACTGCGTTAATACCATTACGTTGGATGCTATCAAAGAACACTTCACCGTTAATTTTCGCTTGCCCATCAACAGTAATTCCACCAGATCTCACCGTGAGTCGATCTATACCGCCGCTATCATAAAATATAGATGAACGAGCATTAGTAAATGCCGCTATGGCTTGGCCACTAGAGTTTTTGATATTAACATTTGCGCCTTGAACAACTAAGCCTCCAGGACCCAATTCGTTGATGAATGAACTAGAGGCATCACTGTATATCTCTAAATCAGTATTAGCACCAAACGTTGCCTTGTCGTTATCTCCAAAGGCTATGTCATTACCGCTAGTTGTATTACCAAGAGCTAGTGTTTGCGCTAGTGTTTCACTACCAGCCGTTCCTGTAATTGTAAAGTTGGGATATGTGCCAGATACAGTGGTAGTTCCTGCGCCCGTTAACGATACAGTCTGATCAGGAGAGTCATTAGTAATTGTGAAGTTAGGATATGTACCGGATGTACTAATGCCCGTTCCACCAGTTAGTGCTACAGTCTGGTCAGGTGCGGTGTTCGATATAACATTACTGCCAGATATATTAATGCCAGTCCCTGCTGTGTAGATAGTGCCAGGATGTGCATCTACATATGCTTTAATTGATTGCTGCGTAGCTAACCCGGTTGCACTATCGGATGCCATGTTATCTTCATCAAAGATTTCATCAATTATTGGACCGCCACTTCCACCGGGATCTAAGGCTGTATTTGTAGCAAGCTCATCAAAACGTAATGAGCCATAAACTCTAGCTTCATCATTAATTATGACCTTCCCATTTCCAACGCTCATCCTTGTATTTCCGGTGTTATCCTTAAATGCCGCTGACCGATTTTGGTACATTGCGAGTATTGAGTCATCCGAATCATTACGGAAAACATAATTGGGAGCTTTTAATACCATGCTACCAAGCCCTACGTTTTCTATGCGTCCAGACCCAGTACCATCAGTGTAAATTTCAAGAGCTGGCCCTACAGCGCCACTACCAAAAACTGCTTTGTCATCTGTGTCGTACACTATGTCGTTGCCGCCAGTAGTGTTTCCTTCAGCCAGTGTTTCAGCTAGTGTGAATGGTTCATTTTCAATCGGTATTCCTGCGATGGGTTCGCCAGTAACCGAGTCAAACGCCAATACTTTACCTTTGCGATCATCTTTAAGGGGCAGTTCCATTGACGGTGATGCACCAGCTATGTCATCGTCCTGAAGCCGCAGAGAGCGATTTATGGCGGTTTGTTGTTGGTTAGTTGCAAGCCACAGTCTATCGTAATCATTGTTAACTTCAGAGGCTAAGAATACGCCATTGGCTTGATAGTCCGTATCTCGGTCTAAGTCCATAGCCATAACAATAGATATGGCTGATCCGGGGGTTGGATAGATAGGATTGCCGCCACTATCTACCAGAGTGAACGTGATAGTTCCGCCTGTACCTACCCCTACATTCTGTACGGTATAGTGTACGTTTAATGTTTGTACTACACCGTCTAGATAAACAGTGACATCACCAGCCTCATTTAACTGAAACGTATAGTCGTATACATTTTGGTTATTGCCAGCAACGTAATCATTGCGTGTTGTGTTTGATGTAACTGTCATGTCGGCCTCTTATGTTTTGCCAATTATACTATTTCGTAAGTCCTTAATCGACGATTGCTTTCTCTACTTGATCAAATGCTTTATTGACTCCTACAAGGTTTTGCAATGGAATCAATCTCCTTAATGCTCGAACATCTGCTTCAGTCATAGGTTCGCTTGATGTAACTGCATTACTAGCTGCAACAGTCGTACTTAACAAACTACCAAATGTTGGGCCTAATAGACTTTCAGATACAGAGCGCGAAACAAACCTAGAAGCTGGGGCATCAACACCTAGTATTGGGCGCAACCCAAAAGAGTTACTAGATATCTTTTCAACGGTGTTGTTGATTTCACCCAAAACACCTATCACGCCTGACCTATCTATACCTTCAGCAATCCATACGCCAGGATCATCACTGACTTCTCGCCCTGCTATTTTCTGCTTCATGTAGTATGAAAACATACCCATACCTACAAGAGTCATAGCGCCACCTAATGCGTTGTGATCTTGACGTTGCAACCCAGCAATCAATACACGTTGTGTAGCGGATAAAACAAATGATCTAAACTGTCCTATGCTTTTACCTAACTCACTTGACATAAATAATGGCTTCTCTTGACCGGGTATAAGAATGACTCGGTCAGATTCTTTTCGTACAGCTGCGCCCCACATTCTTTCTAGATCAGGTTTATCCCAGTTTTTAGCATTGGTAATCCATACCCCGTCCTCAAACTTGCCATGTTTATTTACTTGCTCCCACATATCTTTAGCCGACTGCTCATCAATGCCTAGTCTAGCAAGGCGCTTATCGTACTTCCCTTTAGACAAGCCATCGAAAATAGACGTTTGCATAGTCACAGCATGAAGCTGTTTCATCCCGGCTGTCCAATAGTCGAGTAAGTTAATACGCCCGAACTTGTTTGCCCCGGCGCGCAACCCTCTCTCTATGAATGTGCCGCCTTGCGTATAGTCACCAACATCAGCAATAATCTCCGACTTACCTGTCATAAGCGCATCAGTGCCTACTCCATATCGCCTAGCCTCAGCCGCCGCTACCTTGAATGTTTTGGAATTACGCACTAATGGAGCAAGCCCTTTACTAAATGATTTAGCAAAACCTTCAGCCATAATTATTCGAGCAATATCTGGCAAACTCGATACTGTTACACCACCCAGTAATCGCAAGTAGTTTAGATCTCTAGCTGACCTACCGATGCGCGTCCATACATTATCTTCTTGGAATCCATATACCCCACGGATTCTATCTCGCATCCCGGCGATATCCGTGATTACTTGTGTACGCTCCTTTTCTAGTCGCATCAATTCCTTTTCGTTATCTCCAAGGGGTTTTCTGGCTCTATCGTATACGCCGTTTATTTCTCTAATTTGCTCATCCATAGTGACACTGCCAAATCGTTTTTGCAGTTCTATGTCAGCAGCAGTTTGCTGTATATATCTAGATCCTAAAACCTCAATATCGTTTTCCAAAAAATCTTCAATGAGATCATCATCTATCTGAAACACCCTACTTCTTAACGGTCCTCTCAGCGCAGTGCCTCTAACCCCTGCATTGTTAACGCCACCTGATTTTGTGCCATCACCCATTTTCCATTCGTAAGGCAAACGCCCATCAGGGCTTCCTTGTATTCTAGTAGCAATTTCAGCGGCAACAGCTTCATAGTCTTGGCGCTCAAACTCTTTGCCTTTCTTGAATTCTGCCTTGTCGATAATTTTTTGTAGCTTAATTTGCTCTGCGCCTTCAGCATCATCGATTTTTGATGCGGCATCTTTAGCGCTTTCATATAACTCTAGATCTTTTGTTTCTAGCCAATCAGATACTTTTGCTATAAATACATTATAGTTTGCGCTAATTTTGTTTTTATCCCATACCCGATTTAAGTAATTAACTGATGTTGTTATATTTACATCTTCAGGCAACAATCCCTCAGCAACCATTTCGTTTTTTAGTGGCGTGTATAATTCGTCATACCAGAATCTAGCCGATTGCTGTACTTGCGGTATATCACTCTTGCCACTTCTTATTGCTCTGGCCACAGCTTCATTAAACTGCCGATGCTTCATCTTACCGCCAGCTTTCTTATATTCTGCGAACAACTTATTATTATTTTCAATAGATGTTGCTAAACGTCCAGTTTGTATTTTGGATAAAGACTCTACAGCCTGTAATGGTGCGCTATCCACTTCTATAGGGTTTTCAGCCAACTGGTTTACGATCCTACGCACTTCAACAAAAGGGTTAGTTATGGTTCTACTAAGCGGATCAAAACCGACAAACTTAGTAAACTTAGCAATATTCTTCCCTTTGACTTCAAAGTTGCCGAACACTGCCCTAGCTGCACCAACGCTATCGCCATCAACCGGAACTGTTTGTGCATTAATAGCCGGGTTAATCCCTTCTAATAATTTAGGCTCAACATCCATGACATCAGCCATTTCATCGATTGCTTTTTTATCAATTCCGTACTTGCCAAATTGCGACACAACACCGCCAAGTATGCCACCAAAGATAGCAGACGCTCCTACATTAACAGCCGATTCGCCATACGTTCTAGTAAGTTGGGTAGAGTGCAGCGCGGCTTCTGTGATTGCGCTGTCAGCCGCAACAATAGAACCAGTAACCGCCGCATTGCTTAACACGTTCTTCCCGGCTCTGTATGTATTAGCGTATATACCGCCGATAGATAACAGCGATGTAAGATCAAGCGCACCTACAGGCAACCCCAATACAAACGATGTAGCGCCTCCTGCGGCAATAGTTTCTCTATCTTTTGTTTCTTTAGCTAGCTGTCTTCTAACTGATTCTATTTCATCCATGTTGTCAGCATATATAGCCTCATTTACAAACCCGGCATTCGCCTTTTCTTCTTCTGTAAAAAAAGAGTACGCATCAAAATCTGGATCATCTTTTGTTTCTGGCAATCCATATTCTTGAGTAAAAAACGAGCCAATACTGTTTTCTTGTCTTACTAGCGCGGCAGTAACCTCACCAATGCTAGGGTCATCAGATGTCACAACTGGAGTATATGTTTTTTTCTCCAGTGGAGTCTGGGTTTGCAGACTAGGTATAAAAGGCATATTAGTTTCCTTGCGATAGAGCTGCAGTCAATGCCGGTCCGAAATAATTAGTGAACAGAATATCTGCATCAACATCGCCTACTTTATCTTTAACTTTCGCATAACCAGCAAAAAACTTTTGTCTTTCCGTTTTATTATCTAATATCTCATCAACTTGTTTTTGCGACAGAACGTTTGGTTTAAGTACAACATCTTCAGGAATTATTCCTTTCTCTTTTTCTCTGTCAGTTTGGCCTGGACTATATGCAACACGCATTGTTGGGGTTACGCCGGGGGTATATGTAACAGCATTAGTAGCAATCAACTCATTGATATCTTCCATTTCTTGCGCTACTTTATTCTGTGTCTTTTTCGCAGACTGTATAGATGCAATATATTTATCACTGGCTTCTGTCACATAGTCTTTTACAAAATTAAAGGCATCTGCAACTTTCATACTGAACTGTACGCCCGGTGTAGACTTAATCAGCTCTTCTACATTTTCTCTAGTTACCTTGCTAGGAATTTTTGTTGCATAATCGATGCCTCGGCCTACCAAAGCAAATGGCGAGTTAGAGCTTTGTAATGTCTTTCTCATAGCCGCTTGCTGTTCTTTTGTTATTGAAGAATACTTGGCTTTATATTTACCTGTAGCTTTAGCGGTCTCAACCTGTACATCTGCTAACGCTTCTAGCAATATTGTCTCATTTTGTTTTTCTTGTGCCACTTGCTTGTCAGGCACAAAACGATCCCGTACATTTCCCTCTGCATCTTCAAATGCTACAGACTGTAAAGTGCCATCCTTGTCCTCAACCATAACTCTATAGGTAGGTTGGCCAGTAGACGCTGTTCGATCTGTTTCAGAATCTGACAATAGATGAATGTTTTCGCTTTCAACTTCTAACCCGGCAGAAGCGAGATCATTTTGTAATTCATCTCTAATATATGTCGTATCACCTGTACCAGTTAAGCCATAGAAGTATTCTGGCGCGTTAGCCATCAACCCAAACTCGCCACGCTTCCACTTTGCCTCAATAAGAGTAAATGCTTTTTCTTTAGCAGCATCGAACGATGTCATCCCTGCGAGATATAAATCTTCTGCCAACTTGCCAAAATCGTCTACCAACAAATTGAAAGAGTTTTCTTTCTTGAAATCTGACTCACTGTCGAAAAACCAAGATGTAAATCGGGATGCTACATCATCAGCATATGATTCCTCAAACTCTTTAGGGTTCTCTTTAATCTGCTCTTTCTTCGCCTTTACGTTTGCTTGTTGTACAGGGTTGCCAGGATCAGTAATTTCACGAGCCTTTTGAATTGCTTGTTCTGTTGGAAGATATTTATCAAGTGATATAACCTGATCTGCAAATGCTGTTTCTGATGCACTAAATGCTGCTGCGCCAACGCCGGGTATTTCCTGTATACGGTCAATTGTTTCTACAGCTTCTTCTACTCTCGCAGGGTCGCGTGATACTAAATCATTTCTTATTTGGGTTTTTAGCTGCTTTGGCACATAAGACGTTCTTGCTACAATTTCTGCGTTTTGCGAACTACGGACATCTGGGTTTTCCGATAAACTATCAATCAGCAAATCGTAAGTATTGTTAACATCTTCTTGTGTAATAGGATCGCTACTTAGAGGATCGTTACCCGCAATAGTATTTTCTACATTTGCAATACCCAGAAGTTTTCTATTATCTGCAAACGCTTTAGCGTTAATTTTGTTTCGTATTGAAGTTAGTTTATCAGCAGTTTTAATAATTCCACGATTAACCAAGTCAGCAACTTTTGCCTCTTGTTCAACTGGAGTGCCAATGCCGCGATCAATATCCACCTCAAGATTGCTCAGTTCAATCATCTCTTCTTTAGTGAGCTTTTCTTGCTCTGCTAAGTACTCAGACGTTAACGTGTCAATTTGAGCTTGTATATTAGACTCAATAGTAGCTTGTTGCTTTGCGTTCAAATCTGCAACCGGGGCAGATCTCAACTCATCTAAAAAGTTTTGCGCCTTCTGTATTTTTTCTGGTGTAGTAGTAGCCTCATCCAACAATGTTCTTTCTATAGTGCCTAACACTGTTTCCGTAGCTATTGTGTCATTGTAGGCTTGCTTGCTTATCTCTAGCTTAACTGGATCTACCAATCCGTTATCTAAAGCATTTTGTATAAACGCATCTCTGCCAAGATTTAACTCTTCTAGCTTCTCGGCTTCACCCGCTCTAGCTAACTGTGATGCTATTTCGTCTAACGCATTTTGACCCGCTACAAAATCAGCTTGCTGGCCTCTTAATATATTTGCCTCTTCTGCTTTTCTAACATCCCTAAATGCCATGGAACTAGCTTGGTCAAATATAAACTGCGCTTGAGTTTTTAGGTTCTCATCAAATGATGATGTTAGTCCAGAAAATTTATTTTCTACTGACTGCTTAAAACCAGCGGCATCGTCTTTAAACTCCATTTGCGAGTCAGCAACCATATTTTTAATATCGGCTGTAATCCCGGCTTGATATGCAGTTTGCGCCGCTTGGTTGTATGCCGCGCCTCCATAGCTCCAAGTGCTTTTCTTTTCTATCTGTCCTGTTTTTGCCGCTTCCATTCCTGCAGCCATACCTTTTTCAGCACCCCTTTGACGCGCTTTTTGCTCACCTATCCCTGCGGCAATATCACCCACATCACCTGCTAATCCAGCAAGCGCCTCAAGTCGTTTACCCGCCGATGTATCTACACCCGGTGTACGAAACTGTCCATAAAATTTTATGGGTTCTCTAGCCATTTAATTCACCTAAGTTTCCAAATACATTGCCGCTTGTGTGCCGCCTTTTAATAGTGACGTTGCCGCACCTATCTTACCCATACTAGCGGCGACTTTGCCCTGCTGTCTAAGCTGTCTGCGCCTCAATGTTTCTGACAGCCCAACAACTTGTTCACTTAATCCAATTTGCTCTGCACTTTCTAGTGCTATAGCTTCAGGTGTGCCTTCAGTGCCGAACTGTTCTTGCGACAATGCCACAGTCTGGGCGGCTAATCGCCTATTAAGTTCTTGTCTGCGTTGCAACTCTTGTGATTGCGCTTCCATTTTTTGCAGTTCAGCTTCTCTTTTAGCTGCATCTTCCTGCGCTTTACCAGCTTCTATTTGCCCGTATGCGCTCACAGCAGTACTAGCGGCTATGGCTGCAACAACATAAAATGCCATTTAAATATCCTCTGGCTCAAGCAGAGCCTTTTCTATTTCTTCAATATCAGTTAGTTCAGTTGGATGATAAGTAATCCACACACAATCTGTTTCAGCGTATATTACACGCTTTGTACCTGGAATAGTTTCGCCCATAAATGGCGCAATAATTTCCATGTTGCCGTACTGGCTAGATACTCTGCACTTGCCTTTAACGACAGTGTACAGGTGCGTAGTCTTGTGTAGCGCTCCTACCAAACATACACCCGCCGGGATAAACAATTCCCTAGCATACAGGCCATCACTGAAATGATGCCTAACCTCTAAGTCTATTGTGTCTCCTTTCATCATCACGTTCTGCAATTCGTAAATCGCATCTTGTACAGCTACCTGATTCATGAAGAGCTTACCTCATAGCTAATAGCCTGTATATGTAATGGCGCTGGTAGTGTTTGTGTTATAACTGGTGCAACTTCTCTGTCCCAACCGTTACCGCCGTTGTTATCTTCAATAATCCCTGTTACCGGGGCAAGCGTAGCCGGGTTCAACGGGCTGTTACTAGCGTCTCCAAATGATCTAATGCCAACTAGATTCCCATCTATAGTTATACCACCTGATTCATAAACACGCATATTCATCCTGTTAATACGCTTTTGCCTTAATACATTTTGCGAACTATTTGCTGCCCGACTGTTGATAGGCATTGGCTTTATTTTGGGAATAAAATTAAATCCTATGTGGAGATCAGCGCCAGTTAACTGCTGTTCAGTGCTAGAAAGAAACACTTGTCCTCCAGATGTCACTACGCGCTCTGGTAGAATAGTAGAACCAAACACTAACTGTACTGTTTCACCTGCTAACGCCTCAAATCCAGTAATAGCCAATGGAAACGGTGGCGACACTCTTTTGCCATGATCTAATAGATTTGTTTGATTCATAACATCAACAGAAAAAACGTGCTGCTTTATTCTCGATATTGTAATTATTCGATTGTTTACAGTTGCACATCTATAGAAACGAATTACATCATCGTCTGGCGCAAATTGTGTTACCTTGGTAAATCCAATAATGTCCTGCTCTCGCAACGTGTTTAACAATACACCCGTTCCGTCTGCATTGACTATGAATACATAACTAGCGTCTTCAGATGTTGTAGACGTTGCAACAGCAATATCTTGCGGATCATTAATTAAATGTGACGCGAGTACTGACATATCAACACTGCGATATGCATCTTCATTAAAGCTGTACAAATATTGGCGTAAACTGCGCCCATTGCGATCTAGAAACATAGTTGCGCCATCAAGAGAAACAATCGAATTTGCTGCCGTTTTGCGCGTTCCATATTTCGTTTGCTCAACTATAGATATGTCGCTCGGTGTATTTCCTTCAACTTGGTATTCAGAACCTTGCGTGAAAACTTGTACCCCACGGTCGCCGCTAATGGTAATAATTTCGCTATTTTTACCATTAATGGTTACGAATATACCTTCATCGTCTGCACCTTCCTTAACGAGAAAGTCTAAAAACGATCCTGCTTTTGATGCCAATATGCTTTGCGGCTTAGACTTTGTGCCTCCAAGCCATAGCCTACCTCCTGTAAATAAACCGCTTTTAGGATAGCCTCTATTAGTACTCCACAGATCTTCTGATCTTGGTGACCCGGTAGATGTTTTTGTGAAGACAAGTGTATTGTCGCCATCTCCAAGCGTAGCAAATCCAGAAAACAATTCAAATGCTTTGGTAGACTCTCCAGAAATTGTTATTGTGTACTGCCTAGTGCCCGTCCTTGCTACTGCAACACCCGTATCTCCAAAGATGGGCATTTCCTGTAAATTTCTCTGGATGTTAGCCACTGTAGATGCTTGCTCATCTGCGGTACTGTCACCAACAAATGTAACGTTTTTGCTTAATACGCCCTCAATATCAAACTGAAATCTATCGCCAACTTCCCAGTTATGCCCACTGCCATGCGTCAACGTCAATACTTGCACCTCATCAGACGGCGTAGGGCTAAGATTATCATTGTAATCATACTGGGGTATATTTAAGAATGTTGGGTTATCAATTTGAAACGGTGCTGGCGCTGCACTTCCTAGCTCTCCATTAAATACAATTCTACCCACCGGAGAGTCTGGATTAAATAAGAGCGCAACGTTTTCATTCACTGCAACACTCTTTGGCGTTCCAAATCCTATAGCATTACCTGTATATAAATCTTGAATAAACGTTGTAGACGTTTCATCTATTCTATAAATGCGGCAATTTTCCCTAGTGAATAAAAGCAAATAACTTTCGTTCACGCCTATTTCAAATGCGTGTATTTGAAAGGTTTCATTTGGGGCATTGTCTGCTGCTCTTAGATTAAATTCAGAAAGCTGAATTCTAGCAGTACCCGCATTATTAGCTCCGTCTAATTTTAATCGAACATATTGCGGTTCTACACTCTCATCATAATATATTCGTAAATCCTGCTCATATGGCATAACTCTAAAAAAATCAGTAGGAAGCTCTTGCCAAGACGAACCGTTTGCAGACCATTCAATTTTTAGATTATCGAACTCCGCAGATGTAGTAGATTTTATGCCAAGCACATCAATAAAGCCTACGCTTTGCTGAGAACCTAAATCGTACTGAGCAATTATATAATCACTTATAGTTCCAACATTTGTAGTGGTAGTTGTATTTGTTATAGTGCTACCATCATTTATCAGAGTCCCTGTGCCGCCATTAGGCATAGTCGGGGTTGTAGCTCTTCTAAATCCAGTATCTATTGGAATTGTAATATTTTCAAACCCAGGCCGTCTTTTAACACCACCCTGCGGTACAGTTACTACATTCTCAGCAGTCTCTAAACCCTGATAGTATTGATCGAGATCTGTGCGTCCTTTTACAATAGGCGATAGCTCACCGCTTACAAAGCTGTTTTGAAGGAAATGACTCTTAGCCATCAGAACCTCACATTAACAAATGGGCGATCCTGAATAGGCGTTACTGGGTGCTGTTGAGCATCTGTGTACCTTGCCATCCTACTAGCATTTACATACGCCGCAGATAACGTTTCCATAGATGCTGCGCTGTCCCGGATAGATGGAGCAAAGTCCATCGCTAAGGCATACTCAATCATCTTAGAAAAGTATACAGGCCAATCAGCCTCAGATACGTTATAGATGTAATCGCAGAATAAATCGCCACTATAGTTGCAGTACACGCGATCACCATAAATTTGATATGGAACGCTTGGATTAAGCTTAATCAACGTTAGTAAATTAGAAGGCAACTGGTACTGTGTGCTGTACTCCGTACCTACAGGAGCGCCGTTGATCTTAGCAAGCTGTGCTTTTTTTCTAGCAAAACCCCAACGGTACTTTGTCAACTCATTTTGCACTATGTTGTCGTATAGGTTACTTGCAACTACTTGCGCTCGCGTATCACCTACCAACGATGTAATTGGCAAATCACCTATGAGAATAAGAGCATTAGAAATTAAATTAATCTTAGCGGCCATGATTTACCTTTTGAAAGAAAGGGGGGCAACGCCCCCCATTCAGTTTTACGCAGTGATAACTACACCAGCAGCCATAACAACAGTAGTGCCGTTGTTTGACTCAACGTATGAAATACGCCCGGTAGGAGTAGTACCAGTTGAACCGATAATAATTACTGCATCACCAGCCGCTAATTCATCTTTAGCGTCAGCAAAGTAGTTAGTATCAGCCGTTACAGCAGAAGTAGCGTCAGTAGTAGAATACTGCCACGTAGCTCCACCGTTACCCGAACCGCCTAAGCGGCATAAACCTGATCTTGCGAAAGCCATGATAGTACTCCTTATTGATCTTGACGATATTGAACTTTAACCAAACCGCCTTCATCGCGCACAACAGAGCCAGCTTTCAGCATACCGTTACACAACCAAGAAGTACGCTCGGCAACCCAATCAACTTCGGTCTTCATGTCGATACCAATGGCTAGGCCAACAGCAGGACGCTGGAAGAACCAAGAATCAACTACGTTAGCAGCTACAGTCAGACCACCTTCATCGCGTGACTCAAGAATAATAAACTTGAATCCTGCTAGAGTGTCGATCTCACCGTTAACAAGTGCTTTGATAGTTTGATAATCAGCAGAAGTTGCTTTCTCATCGTTAAGAAGACCGCCCAGACCCAAAGCGTTTACAGCAGCAAACAACTCAGTGTTAGGAACGCCCTGATCGCGTAGCTCAACTTGAGCCTTAACAACCTTAGCGATGTTCAAGTTAGTGTCAGCGCCACCTACGTCTTTGCCAATAGTAGTAGTCAATGGAGTAGAACCGTCCATTGCATCAATTACTAATTGGTCACAACGGCGGCCAAGTGCGCCAGCGATAGTGTTAGCCAGTTCCTGCTTCTCATCAAAGTTAACGTCCTGAGCATCAAACATGTCAGTGTACTCTGGAGCGTTCCAGTTGGAGAGAGTTGCAGTTTTGAACTCGTGCGCTACGTCCATTGGCGTTACTAAGTCAGAAGTAGACTTCTGGTTAGCTAGACCTTTGCCCATACGGCGGAATTTGTAGGTATCACCTACTACATTATTACGGAGGGTTGCAGCATTTTTCAGAAGGCCCATGCCCTGATAGGCGTGTTTGACCATACTGTCAAACTCTGTGACCGCTACTGCGGATAATGTCTTACTCATGATAGATTCCTCAAAAAATAGAGTAAATAAAATAAATATTTTTTAAGGTTTAAGCTGAGTACCCAGTAAATTGGTCAGCGTTCAACCTAAATTTACCGGGCCTTTAAGAGAAAGGGTATCCAGTGCGTTGATTATACACCTTCAACCCTATTGACATCAACCGTAGACGCGATTGCGCGGCGCAGTGCCGCCGTAGTCCAACATCATCTTTTGTATTTTTGCTTCATGCGCTTTATCAACGCTTCTTAGCATTTGCCCATGCTCGTCTTTCTTATACATCTCATTTTCAATATCTGTCCA
>Ga0181394_1000875_pt1 | contig 13147 bp, 12 predicted proteins | sample 17SPOviralmetaG_FD_130123 | JGI IMG/M metagenome (GOLD analysis project Ga0181394, IMG submission 130123) | Marine viral communities from the oligotrophic San Pedro Time Series (SPOT) site, San Pedro Channel, CA, USA - 17 SPOT_SRF_2010-11-23 | ecosystem: Environmental > Aquatic > Marine > Strait...
ATAGCCTCCAACCCACGGAAATGTCCGACTTCGGTTTCCATTTATATCGCCTCAGCAATACAACACAAAGGCCTCAAGATTAGTCCAGTTATCACATTCAATTCTAAGACCACTACTGCAAAGAATACCATCATCACCAAATTTTAGAATAAAGTGAGGGTTTGTAGCGGAAAGAATTAAAGAAAATCTTGCGACTAAATTAGTTGTCCCTGTTCCTGTATTGTCTGAATAAACAGAAATAATTTGGTCCCCAGTTCCATCACCAATAGTTGCATCTGCGTCAATTGCATTAACAATAATGCCTGCAAAAACACAGGGATTATCTCTTCTTGAACTTAATGCGGCTGGCAACAATTCAACAATATTAGAGTCGTCGGTTATTCTTTTACTTTGTATTCTACCCATGTTATCACCTTTCTTAAATTAAGGGAGGAAGCCGCCACTTATTAAAGTAGCGACAACCTCTCCTTCAATTCAATCTTCTAATAGGGAAATTAACTTAGCCTTTGTGTCAAGAGGTTTATAATCAATACCTCTTTCATCACATAGAGCCTGTAATTCAGCCTTTTTCAGGGTAGATAAGTCAATTACTTCATCAACTACGGTTTCTTCAACCTCAGTTTCAACAACGACTTCTTCAACGGATTCATCGGCTTCAGCCTCTTCCGTTTCTTCTTCCCATCCTAAGCCACCACGAACCTTAAATGCTAATTGTTCATTAACATCATACCAAACATTCTGGTAAAACTCCTTTCCGTATACACGGCATTGACCCAATGTGTATCTTACACGAACCATTTAATCACCTCAAAGGCCGATTTGTCCGACTAAACGAACACGAATGGTTCCAACATCACCAGTTGCTAGAGCACCGGAAGAAGCCGTATTACACTTCAAAACCAAATGGTCTGCAATACTCGTTTCTCCGGTGGTTCCTAATTCAACACACCAAAGAAGTGTGTCGTTCTCTTGTCCTAAAATTTGAACTTGAGAAACCTTAGTTAAACCAAATGAAGAATACGGAATAACTTCTTGGTCCATTGTTAGAGTGATTTCATCAGCAGTATTACTGGCAGTAACAGCACTTAGAGTTAGGTTATTTGCCTCAAGAGAAACAAAAGTAACCGTTCCGTCATTTGAACCCGTAGCAGCATTTGAAATAATCACATTCTGCCCTACAATTAAATTAGTAGGTAGAGCAGTTCCCGAAGTCCTCAAAAAGGTATTCAGGTTATGGTCAAAATTTCCTGTAGTAGTTGTTGCTTGGTCGAAGTCAGTAATATTAACAACAGCATCAACAACATATTCGGTTCCCTGAACACGAGGTCTTGTAGAACCCAAGTGGTCTGCAATTAAAGTAACAGTATTTGTCATTTTATTCACCTCTATAATTCACCAATCAACCTCAGGAGAGGTTGGTAATCTTACCCTGTGCCTTTGTCCAAGTGCAGATAACTTCACCAATGGTTCTGTATAGACCACGGTTTCCAAGTTTTCCAACGCCGAATGGGTCGCCGGAATCAATACCGCCTTCAAAGTATTCAGTAGGCTTAAGCGTAGCGAAATGAAGGTGGTCGGTATCAAGAATAAAGATATCCGAAAGACCTGAGCCACTTCCCGTTGAACCCATTTCCTTACATGGGATAATAGGAATATCGTGATAAGTAGCAACCTTGAAACCAATTTCTCGTCCCTTGACACCCTTAATTCCATTCACAGTAGGAAGAACCTCGGTTCTGCCCATGTATCGCTCTTGAGATTGTAGCAATTCTCCGAGAGCCTGAATAGTGTCATATCCTGTTAGAATAACCTTTGGACTTGCACCACGAATTTGCAATTCACGGAGAGCCGTGTTAAGCATATTCAAAGTTAGAGGTCGTCGGCTTCCCGAATAATCACCGTGGTCGGTATAAGCATCCAACCAAGAGTTAGCGGAGGCGGTTCTATCCTTACCATAAAGAGTTTTTAGTCCGGTAGGAATAGCACCTGCATAGAGGTTTCCACCATCTGCGTTTTCCAATTCAGCCTTGTTTGTAACAATTTTGTAGAGGGAATTTAGGTTAGCGGCACCAACATTGGCTCCACTTCCATCTGAAAGGGATTCCATAGGCGTAAGAAGCATTAGATTCATCATTTCTGCGTGAGTAACACCAACTTCTTCACGGTAAGCGGCCATTAGGTCGCCAATACCGTCATCAATTTGAGCCATAGCAGCAGCCAATTCACTCAATTCAAACTGATGTGCAATAGTCTTAGGCGAACAGTATAGCGTATCATACTTTGGAGCGATAGGCGAAAGTTCATCAGTAACTGAGGTAGTAAAAGCGGCATTTTCAGCAACACCACCAATGTCGTTCAGCGTAATTGAACCTTGACCAGTTCCACCAGTAATAGAAAGAACATCACCAGTTCCACCAATTGCTCGCTCAATAAGAACTCGCCAACCTGAAGAAGACCAAGGCTTCTTAGGTAGCATAGCAAATGCGTTAATTTCACGGTTTAGCATAGACCATACTTTTTGTCCATACACTAAGTTATAAAGAGCATTGGTTGAGAATGCACCAGCGTTAGAATCCGAATGGATTCCTTGATTCACACCTGCGCCAATTCCATATGCTTTCATAAGATTGTTGCTTCCAAGGTTGCCGTATGTAGCGGCTTCCAAATCTTGAATTGTTCTAATTTGATTTAATCCTGACATTTTTTCACTTCCTTTATTTATTGTAGTTCACGAACCATTTCGTTAATTTCATCCCAAGACATTTCGTGAATACTGCTCATCTTAGCGATGACATCTTCACTCAATGCTGGTTGCGTGGTTGGGACAGATTGCTTTGCAATAACTTCCTTATGGGTGTTAAGAGACTTTCGCAATTCTGCAAATTCGTTCTTTAATGCAGCCACTTCGGAGTGTGCATCATAGTTTTCCTTTGCAATAGCGTTTGCCTCACTTGCTAATTCAGTCTGATAACGAGCCTCAAATTGTTCCTTGATAACATCGTATGCTCTCTCTTCTTCCTTCTCGGCCTTGAATTGAGCATAAGCCTTAGCGATATTTTCATCGGAAAGGTCAAGGGATTGAATTTGCTCGGACTTTCGTGCAAGGAATTGGCTAAACTCCGAATCATAGCGACCCGTAAGATTAGATTCTCCCATTTTTTGTCCAGTTGCATTGTGTCCATAAACGATAGAATCCATAGCCTTGCTTTCTTTGTCCTCAGCCATGTTTTCTTCATCGTCCATCATTTCTTCATCTTCGGCTTTGTAAGACATATCTTCTTCATCGTCTTTCATAGTGCCCATCATTTCTTCATCTTCTTCCATCTTTTCGTCATCTGCATCATCTTTCAAAATCGTTTGATTTCGGAGTTGATTCACAATGTCTTCAAATTCGGCCAAAGCCTTACTAATTTCGTCGGTCATATTTTCACTTCCTTTTTTGTTTTCTTTCACAATCTCAAATTTGGCTTCAGGGTTAATTCCTTCTTCACAAATAGTGATTTCGTGGAGTTCTAGTTTATCTATTTCTTTGTATGTTCCAATATCGGGGTCGTGAACATTATGCTTGTTAATAGCCTGTCCACCAATGCTGAAAGAACGAAGTTTGCCTCGCCTAATATCACGGCTAACCTCCTTCGCTTTCTCAATGTCGTTCCTCATTTTGATAACCACAAAGAATCCTGTATCATCAACGCCCGTTTTAAGGACATTGCCTTTTGTATCTGTGAAAGTGTCAATAACTTCTCCCACTTGCACATTTGAATGAGTAATCATAACATTCTTATAATCACTTTTCATAAATTTGTCAGAAGCCTCTTGTAGGGCTTCTAATGTAATTAAATCGTTTTGCTTATCTACAACATCAACGGATGCATAGCCAGCAATGACCATATCTTTTCCAGTTCCTTTTAGAATAACTAATTCCGAACCGGAGGAAGGAGTATTGCCTAATCGGATAGGCCTTACCTTAAGAGTCATGGTTATACATCTGTTTAACTATTATATAAAGGAATAGGGTTATTTTTCAGAAAATGTAATATTTATATATTTATCTTCGGTAATATCCCACAATCCTTCGTCGCTATCCTTATCGGTTGGCTCTTCTTTGTAGCCTGTAAATACAATCCATTTATCTTCATCCATAATTTTTACAACACGGAAATGAATTTTACCGGAATACATTTTCCCTTCTAAGAAATATTCGTGATACCCATCTCTTTGAGAACCAACTTTAATTTCACCTTCGTCAACCTTTTTTGTTTTATCAACATCTTTAGTGTATTCTGCAAGATACTTTTCAGCCTTACCAAATAATTCATAGATATCTTCAATTTTATCTTGCTCAATTCTCCAAGAAAATGTTTTATCTTTAATTTGATAAATAAAATTTAAATCACCATCTTCTCTTCTCCAGATTTCGTAGGAATTGTTTTCCATTTTACCTATTACTTCAGGGTCTTTGACTAATGTTTTATCATCGTGATAGAATTTTTGTCTATCTTTATTATATAAAACACCAAAGGCTTCTCCTCTTTCCTTAATATATTTGAGTATGCCTTTGTCCGAATCTCCATCAGAAAAAATTCTTTTTATGATTTCAGGTGCTCTTTTCTTGACCCTACTAATCAATTCTTCTTTTGAAATTTCACCTTCATTGACAATCTCCGCAACGATACTCATCAATCTACCACTATCCTTTTTATAGATTTCAGCAAGTTCTTGTTTCCACAAATCAATATCAATCATGGCATTTTTTGACATTAGATTATCTTGTAAAAATCCTGATAATACAAATCCATCATTAGTATATGATGCATTTAAATCTACTACACCATGTATATTATCAGTAATTGAATATGATTTTTTAAGTGCCTCGATAGAATAATCTGATGCAGATTTTTTATTATCCTTAGATAAAAATTCTAAAGTAATAATTTTTTCCGGCTCGCTAACTTCTGGTTTTTCAATCACCTTAGCACTATAAATTGAGAATCCAGTTTTAGTTCTTTTAACTTCATCAACCTTAACACGGATAATATTACCCTTCTCTGAAGTAATTTTTGTATTTAGAGCCTTACCTACATTTAGATAATCTTTATTTTCATATCTAACTATTGGTTTGTATTCTTCATTACTGAGGGGCCCAGCACCTAATGTATAACTAAATGTTCCATTTTTGTTCTTTCTAACATCTAAAATAATTAAATCTAAATCAACAAATTTCTTCCACTTAACCCACTTTGGATTCTTTCTCTTTCCTACGATGTATGATGATTTAGCATCCTTAATAATTACACCTTCGGATGTAGGATTTTTCATAATTTCTAAAGCATACTCTTCGATTTCTTCTAAGGAGTCTGCAACTCTTGTGTTAGATTTTGTAGGAAACTGCATTTGTCTATGAGAAACTTTATTAAAATTACCCATAAGAGATTGTAATCTTTCTTCTAATTTATTCTTCCAAATATGTTCACCATTCAAACGAATAATATCAAAGACATGAACCCTTAGTTCAAAGGCAGAATCATCCTTTTTTGAATTGATATATGAAATTGTATCTGCTCGGTGTAGTGGTTCTTCATTTTCATATAGAACAACTTCGGCATCTAAAATACATTCAGGGAAATCTTCATCTCTCATAATTTCTACTTGCTTATCAAACTTTCTCGTAATGTCATTTTTATTAAATGAAAATACTTTAATTTCTTTATTTTTATGAATTTGTATTCTCATACCATCATACTTTTCTTGCACTATGTATTCGCCAGAAAAGCCTTTAATTTCTTTCATGTCGTCAATTTCAAAGATACGATACATGGGTTTGTTGGGAATAATAAATTCATTTAACTCTTTATCCTCTTTAAGCATAGCATTTTTTAGTGAAAAATCTTTATCAATACCTTCAATAGTATAATTAAAATTCCAAATTCTATCTCCATATTCAGCAATTAAGAAGTCCTCAATTTTTTCGGTAATGATACTTTGTTCTTCTCCACCGTCAATTTTTAAATCACTATAACTAACAATAAGTGAACTTGGGTCGTCAGGTCCATTAGATAACCATTCAATATTATTAATGTTAATTACCCTTTCAAATGCCTTTAGGATTCTCTTAGTATCTGTTAATTCTTGCCAAGAAGAAGCACTATTTTCTTTGGTATAAACTTCGTATAGCATTTCTCTTGCAGGTTGCATTTTTCTCTTCAAACGCTTAACATCAGCATCGTAGTTTTTTTCAAGCCATCTAAATAATTCTCCATCGGTTAAGTCTAATCCTACAAAACCTTCTGTAAAATCATCTTCTCTATCTCCAACATCACCCCATCCATCAAGTGCTCCCCTACCTGCTCTATAAGCCCAATGTAAAAACATGGCATAAACTTGAGTATCTTCTAATAATAACTTTGGTAATTTATCACCAAATTTCTTTCTAAAGGGGTCTTTATTAAATGAAGTCTGTTCTTGAACCTCTTTTAAATTTTGATAAATTCTTTTTGCTTTAGCACCTTGAGGATTTTTAGCCTCTTCACTATAAACTAAAGATTCCGATAATTCATCCCTTAACAAATCACCAATTGGGTTAGGGCTATCCCATTTATCACGAATTTCTTCGATAGTGTTAGACCACTCATCTTTGTAGTCCTTTGGTCTTTCTCTTGCACTAAGATAAGAAACTCTTACCTTATCGTATAAATCTCTTAATGACCTTGATAAAGGGTCAATCCTACCCGTTTCTGGTGGCAATTAACCACCTCAACGCATATCTTGTGGCATTTGTGCTCTTCTTGCATCAATTTTTGTTGTAGATAAAAATGCTCGTAGTTTATTTGCCGCATCATTAAGGGCAGTTAATAGAACCTTGCCTTCTGAAGTTGTTAGAGGATTAGCCTTAGCCATCTTTTCATCATTACCTAATACAGATAGTGCCGTCATAGCGGGATTTAATTTTTCTTCACTATCACCAAACCTTGCTAAAGAAATGAGAACCTTTTCTTCATCATCCGTATTATTTCTATCTCTTTTCTTTTGACCGGGATTTCTTCTTAGAAATTCTTTCATGTTTTCATCAACAGCAGAATCAATGTCATCCTTAGAAATGCTCATACCTGTATAATCTTTTGTAGGCATTTGTCTGTTTTTATAGACGGCCCCTGCTGTTTTTGCTTGAGTTTCCGTTAGTGGTTTCTGCGCCATTCTTCCAACATCAACCTTTGTGGGGCTTTTTGCCTTACCGGTAATTTTCTTATCACTTGGGTCAATATTACTACCAAGATGATTAGAAAGTAAATTACCAATCTCAACCAATTGTGTCAATACTGCTGTAATTTTATCTTCACCACGAGCATCATCTGTAAAGTCCATCGTTAATTCATTTTTACTATTGTAATCCATTTTATTCACCTGCCAATCTTACAACCATTTCATCAATGTCGGCCCAGTCCATCTTTGCTATTGTCTCAGCATCTGGGACTCTTCCGGCCTTTTGAATTGATGGTCTTGCACTCTCAACTTTTACAAGTCCTGATTTCATTAAAACATTGTCATCATCAAAGACGGTTGTTTCTATGTTCTTGACTCTCTCTACTAATTCTTTTAATAACATTATTAATTGTTCATCCATTTTATTCACCACTTTTAGGGTATACCATTTCTCTCAAATCATTGTAAAGTCTTTCGTAATCTTTTCTTAATCTTGCGGCCAACTTTACTACCTTCACGTTCTCATCATCATATCTGATAATTTTTTTATTCAACTTTTTGTCGCCTTTTACTACGCCTAATGTTTTCAATAAACGAATCAGTTCGGATAACTTGAGGAAATCGTGTCCAAAGTATTCTGTTGGGTCTGCGATATTTAAAATTGCCTTAACCTTTTTCTTCTGTTTCTTGTCAAGAGACTCAAGGATAAGCCCAACATCTTCCTTGATAATAATCTCATCCTCTTCACCGAGAACCACTAATAGGTTGTCAAGAGATTTCTTTACTTCTTCCTTAGGAATAGTTTGAATGTTTTCTCCCATCTTCTTTGGCACTTCAGATGTAGTTAAATATTCAATATTAATTAAATCATCGTTATTTAGAAGACCACTTAGAATACCTTCTTTTTTGTATATTTGTAAAAATGTTTTTACTAAGAAATACATAATAGACCTTCCACTTTCATTAGGAACCTTTTCCTTAACTTGGTCTCTAATATTTGATTCAATTTTTCCAAGAACTTCTTTATCCGAACCTTGATATTTTTTTGATAAACTCTTACCTTTAACAACATCATAAAGAACAGAAATAATTTCTCTCTTACCTTCAGAAGTTTTATCAAGTTTATTCATTTCCCTTGAAATGACAGGGCCTAATCTTGTTTCAATTTTTTGATTGCCCTCTCTATCTGTTGTAATAAAAACACCCTTTTTAACTGCATTAATAATTGCAGGTAAAGTAATCTGATTGAATCTTCTAAGTGTATTAAAGTCAAAGGCCTTTCTTGAAGATTGACCTCCTGTAAGACCATCTCTAATACCTTGTGCGAAATAAGCAAAATCTTCTTCCTTTCTACTATCATCCATGATATATCCACTTTTATCTTTAAAGACTCTTGAATAAAGAGTAGCACTAGCATTTGGGTCGGTAGGATAATCAGGAATATTTTCTCTAATTTCGTTAATATATTTTATTTTATCCTTTTCACTTAGTTCCACAAACTTTTTTGATGAACCTTTAAAAGATGTTTTTTCAACCCAATATTCATAAATTTCTCGTGTTCTTGTATTGTTATACCATGCTTCATTAGTTAAATCTAATTTTTCAAATCTTGATAAAAAGTCTTTCTGCCTTCTTTCAAATTTTTGTGTTCTATCATCACCGTATGTAATATTTAATACAGTTTTACCTAATTTGCTTGCCTGTCCTACTCTAAGACCTTTAGCAGTTATTTCAATAGCATTAGGGGAAATAGATGCATTACTCGTTGGCTTTGCAGTAAGTTCAGAATTCATTTTATTAGCAATAGCGGTTAAGTCTCTTTTATTTTCTTCAGATAAATTCTTTTCTGAAATAAATTTCTTTAATCTACCCACAGTCTTAATATCTCCAGCAGAAGGACTTCCTACTAAACTTAGTAATTCATTTAATACAGTTGTTTCTTTTTGAGTTTTAAGCCATTCACGAAACATCTGTGCGCTTTCGGGATAAGTTTCTTCAAAGGAATCTATGCGGGATGATGAAGTGCTAACCTTCCTACCCTCTCTTCTTTTATTTCTTTCCTTTCTCTTAAGTTTTTCACTTAATCCCGTAGCCTCTTCTCTCTCCTTATCCTTCTGTGCAATTGCTTCTTCTGTAAAGAATTTACCTGTTTCAGAAAAAACATCTTCTAATTCCTGTAAAATTTCTTCTTTATTTTCACCTTTATAATCAGAATTAATTAGAGATTTTAGATGAAACTTTTCTAAGTCTTCTCTTTCAATATACTTTCCTAATTCTTTAATAGGCTTTTGAACATAACTAAGAAGAACATTTAGTTGTTGCTTTCTGCTTAATCCTTCGAATTTACTTTTTTCCTTATCGTTTTTTATACGATTTTCAAAAGGCTTTAAAGATTTAGTAAATTTATCAAGAAACTTTTTAGGTAAGTCTGATATAAATAAATAAGGGCCTTTACCGGGCCCACTAAAAGAAAAGGTAATACTTCTTTCCTCTAATTTTTTATGAATTTCTTTCATTATCTTAATTTCACGGGTATTCTTGTTAAATAATTCCTTTAACTGATTTTCAGTTAAATTAGATTTAAGAATATCCAACCAAGACATATTCAGACTTCCTTCATTTTCTTATCGAATTTACGACCGCCTGTAATAAAACCCGGAATCGCCTGTTCGTTAATTCCCTTATTTACAGGTGGATGTTCTTGAACACCAGCAGGAATTGTATTTACAGTCTGCTTTGGTTCTTTAGGTGCTTGATTGACTTTCTTTGATAGGCGTTCAATCTGCTCCTTTGCTGCGTTTAATTTTCTATTAATGATATCGTTATTCATTTATCTCATCCCCTTTAGTCTTTCTTCTAAAATTTCAACAAGTTCAGTTTCACCCATATCTTTTAAGATTTTGTAAATTGCTTCTAACGTATCTCTTCTCGTATCAGCAACCAATTGACTATCTTCTTCTGTCATGGCTTCATCCAATTCTCTGTTTGTCATTTCGCCACCCGCTACTTTAGTAGGAGGTTTTCTTCTAATTTCTTTTATTACCTTTTCCCAGTTCATTTTTAACCAACTCTTCTTTCTGTTCTTCTATCTACATTATTATTTGCTGCTTCTTTTGGCAATCCCATATTTCTATTAGGAGGGCCAACGCTCATTGATGGTTTATTTCTTGTTGCTGGTGGATTCTCCTGTGGTTTAGGCCCACCACCTTGAAGTGCTTGTTCTTGCATTTGTCCTAATTGTGAAGCATCAATATTTGTTCCCGCATAGGGGTCAGTTTCAACTTTGTCTCCACCTACAACTTGTTTAGGCTCCTCGTCTTTCGGTATAGGCTTTGAATAGATGAAATTTCCATCCTCATCCATATCAACTTCAAACCCAAGATTTTTAATTTGAGCCGCAATATTAATTTCAATTTCTCTTCTTCTTAATTCGGCTACATTGTCCTCTTCTTCTGAACGCAATAGCGTCAAAGTCCAATCTGTAATACCAAATTGTCTAAGTAAAAATGGGAATAAATATTGATTATATACATTCTGCGCTAATTCAACAGAACGATTAGTAACTAAAATCTGCATACCTTCGTTATTAAGGCCACCCGATGTAGCGGTATCTCCTTGGAAGATTTTACTAACACCATAAAAAGCACCAATTCTGTCTCTTAAATCATCCTTAACATTGATATAATCCATTTCCTTTAATGTGTTCATAAACTGAACCCATTCAATAGAACCTCTTGAACCGCCTTCTGTTTCAATACCCATGATAGGAATATAGTGCGGGTCTTTCTCTAACTTTTCTTTAACGCCTTTCCAATACTTAACTAAAGATTCCATGTTGTTAGTTTGAACAGCAAGAATACCTCTTGGTGCTCTTGCTTTTGTATATGATGTATTGACATAATTTTCCATAGCAATAAGTGTAGTAATATGACTCCATAGTGTTAGAACCGGTGAGAACCCATAAAGTCTTGAGGGGTTATACTTACTCAGATGGATAACTTCATCCTTAACGAAATATTGATTCTTTCCGTGAACTCTATTGATATAATGAACAGGTTCAAGAGAGGAATTACAATGAGGACATCTTGCTAATGAGTCTGTCTCATAAATATCACGATGAGTAATACAGGTATAATGTGCTTCACCTCTATCGCCTTCCTCATCAATGTCAATGTAAATTGTTAGTGGGTCGCCCCTATACATTTCTTTAATTTTATGTAAGACAACCTTACCCTTTTCATCGAGGTAGTATTCCTTAACTAAAATCAAATAAGCATCATCGGCAATATTTAAATCGGTTTCAATTTCCTTAAGAACATCAATTAACTTTTGTTCCGACCTGTTGATATATCCTTCAAAGAATTTTTCTGCATATGTCATTTGGTCTTGTGAAGGGAGTCTTAATTCTGCCGAACCGCAATTTCTACAAGTATCAGTTTCCTTTTCGTGCTTGGTTCCACACTTACTACAAATCTTATAGAATGCTTTTTTCCATTCAAATCCTCTTCTAAAAATTTCTGTTTTCAATTGAGTAATACAGGTTCTAACGATAGTAGATTGATTAGCAACATCGTATAATACTGGCCCCATTATATGCTGAATGTGTCGCTTTTCCTGAATGCCTAAATTATACACTTCTTTCTGATTTGGGGTAGGTGTCCTACGCTTAACAAATCCAGAAAGATAATCTCTAAGACCCATCATTCCACCCCACTATCAAGACTATCCATTAGTTGCATTTTAGAATTATCATGGTATTTAACTACTACCTCAGGGTCAATACCATATTTTTCAAACTCCTTTGCTCCCTGTTTAACCGAGTCCTTCCAATTTTCATATTTAATTAATTTAAAAATTTCATTAAGTCTTGGTTTAGCCCATTCTGCCTTCTTATAATTTTTCTTAATTCTGATAGCCTCTTGAATTAATTTACCCTGCGAATGTTTCATTCTAAGATGTGGTAGGCATTTTTCAAGAACATGTAAAATATCATCTTGCTTGTAAAAGTTTAGCCTATGCTGACTTCTATTATTCTGTCCTACCTTTTGGTCAAGGTGCAAACGACCACACTTGAGTTCCTTTTCTAATTCTTCAAAGAAGGCCCTACCTCTATTACCCGTAGCAATCATACCGATTCTTGGTGATAATGTTGAATCCATAGTAATAAAACCATCTGAATCAATAAAACCTGCAACATAAGAATAAAGGTCTTTCTTAATCAAATTATTTACTAAGTAGTATTCATTGTCTACCTTTGTAGCCTTCATCTTTTTCAATACCTTAGATATAGACTGAGGAGTTGAAATTTTAGAATGACTTGGTGTTAATCTTGAATGAACTTCGCTTGAAGATAATCCCTGATTATTAGAAATAATTTGAAAAACACTACTTTCAATTTGTTCCTTTTTAGACTTTCTAATAGATTGATGAGGAATATTTTTTAGAAGTTTTCTTAACTCTTTCTTAGCAATAATAAAATTATTATGTTTATTAGAATAATCTGTTCCATAGTTAAGAGATTTCTTCTCTAAATCGTTTTCCCACATCTTACAACATAATTCAATAATTTTACTTCGAGTTTCTCCGTCTTTTATATTATACAATTTATGAATTTGAGAAGGATTATGACCCATCTTTTTAAATCCTAATTGATATGGTTTTAACCAATAAACTGTGTCTAAAGATTTTTGTAGATACTCTTCATATGCTGTAATTAAATGGTCAATACCTTTAGACAGTTTATCTCTATTATCTCCCTTTAATTTTCTTCTCATATTTCTAAGTTCTTTAACAATAATAGGAATTGACTTTCCTTCAACGAGAGGCTCAATAGGTAAAGGTTGAATATATTTTGTTGCTTCTGTTAAGTTAATATTATATTCCTTAGAAATTTCCTTAATAATATCAATTTCATTATTATATTGTCTTGTAATCCAATTATCAAAAT
>Ga0181394_1000882_pt1 | contig 13107 bp, 19 predicted proteins | sample 17SPOviralmetaG_FD_130123 | JGI IMG/M metagenome (GOLD analysis project Ga0181394, IMG submission 130123) | Marine viral communities from the oligotrophic San Pedro Time Series (SPOT) site, San Pedro Channel, CA, USA - 17 SPOT_SRF_2010-11-23 | ecosystem: Environmental > Aquatic > Marine > Strait...
AGTTTACTAAATGCAGTTTTACCAAACATTTTTTGTAGATTCATCTCACGCAGTTTGTATGCATTTTCATCTAGACTTAAACTGGTTATGCATATAAATGTATAACCATGTTGTTCATGTAGCCTCTTGACCCAGTACATTGCATCACGTAGTACTGGTAGAAATCCTATTGCGGCACTTTCATTAAAGGTCTTAACAAGTTTTTTTACTTGCTCTTTTGGAATACCATAACGTTCAGCCATATCATATTTGAACTGATATCCTTCTGTAGTTTCAAATCCATGTTGTATCATCCAACAATTGAATGCCCACTCCCAATCTAGTAGTACACCATCGCAGTCTGTAAGTATTGTTTTTTCGTATTTGTTATATCTCATTTACATCTTTCTTTCTATCTATATTGTCATCGGCAACTTTGGATACGGTGTTGCTATACCGTTTTGGTTGTCTAAGTACGTGCATATAAACTCTAGCATTACTGATTCATGCATTGTCAAATAATAATCCAATGCTTCAAAACCAATTGCATCTTGATAAACAAAATCATGTATATAGTTTTTGCTAACGTAATCTTCTATTGCTAATCTTTCAGTTGCTATTGTAAACATGTGTTTCCTTTTTCTTATTATGCTGTTATAATAACACACTTTAAGAATAAGTCAACCTTTTTCTACGATTTGGCAAAATTTATGTGTTTGGGGACGGCTTTCTTTGAGCAGTTCTAAATACTCAACTGCTTCAAAACGTGTGGCAAAACTTGCAACAACCACAGGATCTTCCACACGTGGTTCATACACTACATCAAATGTCATTCGTTTTCCATTTCCCAAACATTATAAACATCTGAGAATCCCATGTTCATTGGTGAATATTCACCAACATTTTCTTCTTGCCAAGCATGTATTTCAACCCATTGTGCTTCAGTCAGTGAAGAAATCTCCTCAATATCATAATGATTGCAGATTGCAGTTTCAACACAACTGTATGCTTCTCTTTCAATATACTCTTCGTCTTTGTACATTCTTGCCCAGTCAAATTTAGTCATTGTTAGCCTCCTTTATTATTTGTTTACGTCCGTCTTTTCCAATTTGTGAGTCCATCATTGTTTTTACATGTTCCAACATTGCACATGCCATCATCAATACATCTTCACGGCTATCACACATCAGTATCTGTTGTTCTACTGGCTTGCATAGTTCTCGCATACGTTCTTTAACGTCCATCATTTTGTTATCTCCTCACAGGTAATAAGCGGTTGTGATTTCATGTCATCAGTGTTTAGATATGCTAAGTTTAACACACTTGCAAAGCCAACCACTGTAGCACCAGTTTGTTCTACTAGTCTTTTGGTTGCTAATGCACTGCCGCCAGTGGCAACTAGATCGTCTGCAATTAACACTCTGTTTGTATAGCCAAGTATGCCTTCCTGTATAACAAGTGTATCCTCGCCATATTCAAGAGCATAAGTTTCTTCTAATAGACTGCCAGGATACTTAGAACCTTTTTTACGTACCATTATAAAAGGCACACCTATTACACTAGCCAGTACTGCACCAACAACAAATCCTCTGCTTTCAATACCAACCACATGACTTAGATCGCCTGTGCGATTATACCTTGTTTGTACCTCAACTGCTAGTTCGGCAGCTACTTGGTTCCATGCCGGTTGTGCAAACAAACTGTTGATATCATAAAAGTTTACACCTTCAACCGGATAGTCCTGCACAGTTCGCATGTAGTCTGTTGGCTTAGTTTTTTCTAAAGACATATACACCCTCCCACTTTTCTCTGCCTTGTTTACGATCATTGCCCACACCTGGACGTGTGTTGAGCATCATTTTAATAGTTTCAACATGCTTGAATCCTATTCTTTCAGCATTTTTGATCCATCTTTGTGTGACTTCATACGGTTCTTTTCTATCGTAGGATTTGTAGTCAGCGATGTTAGTTGCGAAAAGTCCTTCTTGATTGAGTCCTCGACGTATTCGTTGAATGGTCGGAGTAACATATCCGTCAAACCAATCATCTTCTGTTTTAAACTGTACCATGCACTGTGTTTCTTCATCTGAGTATTTCTCCAAGTTGAAATAAGGAGGACTACTAAATGCTAGATCTATATCCTCTGGTTGATAATTTTCACTAACATCTTGTACGATAGTGCCCTTAACTCCTGTTGCCTCTTCTATTACATCATTTAAATAATTCAAGTATGCAACTGTTTCTGTGTTAGGTTCAACGCCTATGTAGTTGTATTTGAAATTGCTTGAACCTATGCCTAATAATCTTCCACCATAACCACAACTGTAATCATATACATTACCCCATAGCACAGGACATAGATGTTCTGCTATTGCTTTGGCATTTTGTGCTTTAAAGTTAGTAACGTTTTCGCCTGTGACCAGCTCTAGTGCAGTTCTTAACTGTGTTGGACGTAATAGTCTATCACCTGTTCTAAACTCAAAACAAATTCTAATTGCACGTTTAAGTTTGCGTTCATCAAAGAATCGATCCTTAAGACTGTTTGATCCTCTGCCTTTGGGTTCAGCAGTCATCATATTAGGAAACAAAAATCTATTGATTGTTTGTCCTCTGTTGTTGCCCAATCCAATAGTGCCGTTGTCTACATTGTTATAGGATAACTTGCTGAACTTACGTACTGCATCGACCAATCCTCGATGTGTATAATACACAATAGGCACTAGATTGATTGAACGATATATGTTGTATACCTTTTCAATAGTGCCTTCAGGATCTAGATCATACTGTGCTTTATCAAATGCATCTAATTGATCGTAGACACTTTCATAACCAGTAAACTCATCGCCTTCTACTTGTTGGATATTCCAAATGTTATGAAGTGTTTCAATCATTTACGTTGACTATGCTACCTCTGCGGCTTTTTTATCATCAAGCTCAACACCATCCTGCCATAGTATCCATGCACCATCATGGTTGTCAAAACCATATTCATCTGCAAAATCCATTGAACTACTGTGCATCACTCTATCTGCTAAGCCTCTAGTCTTGATTATATAATCAACCATCTCAGGAGTCTTTGCAAAACCAACACAATTAAGTTCCATTGCTTCATCATTTCTACCACCGTAAAACTTAATACCACCGTTGTCTGCACTTATAAAATCTATTTTAGCCATTTAGTTCTCCTATTTTCTAACTATACATATATAATAACACATCTATAGTAGATGTCAACCTTTTTCTAGAAAAAGAATAATTTTTTCTGCTAATAGTTTATGGGTCTTTGGACCAGGATGCATTCCATCGTCCGGAGCAAAATCACAAGTACTCTCAAACATAGAATCAAATAAATTAATCCATAGGTTTTTGTTTAGTGTAGATGTTTTATCATATAGATTGTTATGAAATTGGTCGACTGGTGATTGTGTATTGGTCTCAATGTCGTATACTTGTTTTGAATAATCGCTTAGACCAGCAACAGAATCAAATGGTTGAAACATATCTTCAGTCCATAATACAAGTCCGTTTATGAAAACAATACGTGTGTGATAAACTTTTGCCAACTGTTCTAGTATGTTACTGTATGTTACAAGTTCTATTAGATTTTGATAGTCACCATTGAGTAACATGTAGGTATCAGTGATTTTTTCTATTTCTGCTTTGGTAAATGCCAGTGAGTCACTGTAAATGTCATTGATCGGTGCAAAACGGGATCCCATGAAGTACCATCGATTTGGTTTTGGACTTAACCATGTGCGATTTACTGCACTCCATTGCACAAACACAGTATCATATTTCTCACTCGCAATGTCTTCGTATACACTGTGAAAGATTCTTAGATTACTATATCCACCTTTGGCATTGTTAGCAAACTCGCAACCCAGATGCTTGGCTACTTGTCCATAATAAAGACTTGTATCTCTTTGGTCGATCGGAAAACCATCACCTCTAGTGAAACTGCATCCATTGAATGCTATTTTCATTCTTGAAACTCTAGTACTTCAATCATCTCACAGAGTTTTTCCTGTGCTAAACGTTTGTTTGATGCTGGTACCCATGCCTGCCCAATGCCAGTATGTTCGTCTACTTTGTTTAGTTCTAGTGTGATACGTTCCTTACCAGTCTTACGCATTTTCAGTGGTCGTGGAGCAGTAAATTTCAGTATGAATACTTGTTCACGTGGTTTAAATTCTAATACTTCACCCATTACATTTTCTCACCTAATTGTTTCCAGTCATCACCATAGCCAATTATACAGATGCTGTTATATGATGGATGATACTCGAGTATACTAAATGTTTTTGTTTTTAAATTAACAAATATCTGCAAAGGCACATGGGCTGGTATATCTGATAGCCCATCTTCGTCTCTAACCTTTGTACTTTGTACCCCAGTGATTAAAGGTATTTCGCCTTTGGCTTTAACTGCTTCTAGTGCAACTTCTTTTTGTTCACACATTACAGGTTTATCATTCCATTCTCCTGCAAACGCACTCGCTCCCCAAAAAGAAATACACCATACTATTGATACTAAAAGTTTACCCATTGATCTGCGATAGCTCTACTATTGTTGCACTTAGGTTAATTTCTGGATCAGCAACAAAACTATGATTAACTAGTCCTGTACGTATTGCCATAATAGCACTGTCCTGTCCTTCTGGCGTAGAACTAAACAATTCTAAATTGTCATACATCCAACGAAACACATCTTCCATCTCTTCTGGACGTACAGTTGCACACATAAGTTTACGTGCTTCAATGATCTTGCCTGCTTTGAATAGGTTTACTGCATCAACACGCCAGTCGCTGGTGTTGCCTTCATCACCTTTTACGTTAGAGAGTTTACCATCTGTGCTGTTCATCTGACACAAGTTCAAACACTTACGTAGATCTGGATAGGTGCTACGTACATATGTGTCCAATGTTTCAATATCAAGTTCAACATTCTCTGCAACCAGCACAGTGGCAACTCTTGCAGTAAACTCTGTACGGTCTACTTTCTCAATATGAAAGCCTTGACATCTTGAATGCAATGCTGGAATAACTCTGTTTGGATAATTACAAGTCAGTATGAATCTTGCACTAGCATGATAGGTTTCCATAACACCACGCAGTGCCGCTTGTCCATTTGGCGATATATAATCAGCCTCATCCAACAGTACAACCTTGAAGTCACCAAATGGCATTGTTTGCACAAAGCCTGTGATTTTGTCACGTATTGTGTCAATTGAATTCTCTCTTGATGCGTTTATTTCTAGCACATCAAAGTCATCTATTTCAAGTTGTTTGATCAGTATCTTTGCCAGTGTGGTTTTGCCTACACCAGGTGCACCTGAAAATAACAAGTGTGGAATAGCACCTTCGTCAATCCAAGTTTTTACTTGTGCTTTTTGTTCTTGATCGCGGAACACATATCCATCAATGTCATTCGGCCTATACTTTTCAGTCCACAGTTGCTTCATTTATTACTCCTAAGTTGAGCTTATTATATACGTATTATTGAGGTAAGTCAACCAGTTCAGGAAAAATATCTAAAAGATTTGCATTGTAGTATTTGTCAAGAGGAAGCACGTTGTTCCAAAATGCCTGTGGATCAAATTTTACAGTATCGTTAAGTTGTTCAATGATACCTTCAAACCCGTAAGTAGCTCTTCCTTCGTTATCCAAAGGTCTTAGCCATTCTAGATGCAGTTGATATTTTTCAACTATTTGTTTTTGCAAGTATTCAGGTGCAGTATTAACACACATCCAGTTGGGACTAATAAGTGTGTTTACATTAAATTGTTCAGGTTGTATTAGCCCTTGTTCTACCCAACGACGATGGAAATCGGGCACATGTAACGCATTAATGAGACTTGTGGTACAACTTATAAAAAAGTCAATATCTGGTCGTAGTCTGATCATTTCCTGTCTAAATTCTACTACATCTTTCCACACAGTTCCAGTTCGCAAGTAATTGGCTCTTGGACCTTCTGCATCAAGACTTGCACCAATGGCTATGTTTGTAAAGTTTTTCCATGCATCAAATATACTACGACCTTTGAGCTGATTCTGTGTCATGTTTGTATTGTAAATCAGTTCTATATCGTAACGCCCTCTGGCATTAAGTTCATCAAGAATCTTGTAATTATCATTGATAATAAGTGGTTCGCCACCTGCAAAGTATATTCGATCAATATTATCTAGTTGTTCATTGATTTGATCATACAGATCTGAAGCACCACGGCCTGCCTTGAGAAAAACAGGTGTACTCTTATCGATTTGTCCTATTGCAACTGCCGGTGAATGCCAGGAACTGGAAAATTTATGATAGCAACTACGGCAACTTAGATTACAGAGATTGTTGAAACGTGAATCAATATATTTTATATCATAGTCAGGAGTTGTACTTTTTTCAGCAACTTTTATATACTTTGAAAATATAGTATTACTTGAAGTTCTCAGGCTTTCTTTTCCCAATGACTCATTAAAAATGCATTCTTTACATGCGTTGACAGGTAGATCTTTGATCATACGCTGTCTGATATCTTGGTTTACACTATTATTCCATATATCTTTTAAACTATCTTTGCTAGAGTCACCTGTGACTCCATTATATACACAACACGGAGCCACACTGCTGGTTGTATCTATCATTAGACTTATCCAAGGCAATATACAAAAGTTGTTGCTGTTAAACAAAAGGTCTTTTTGTTCCTTAGTAAGATCTTTGATATTATTATTTCTTTGGTCTATGTTGTTAATTTTTCTATGCGGTCGAATTGAACCAGCCGGGAGTCTTGTAAACTCACCATCAATACACTGTATGTTGAATGGTATTGGATCAATACTGTATGTATCTAGTATATAGGTATATTCTTGTTTGATGTTTTTGTTGGTTGTAACAAAGCATATAAAAAAGTTACTGATATCAATATTGTTTACAATAGTTTGTACACTTTGTAGTATCAACCCATGTGACTCTTTATAGAAATCCAGTGTTGAAGTAATTAATATTCTTTGATTAGGTTCATACGCAGGTTGATATAATTCCTTAATTGCAAGATATAAATCGACAAAATTATCTTTATAGTCGTCACAGTTAATTGTACCTACAATATCATATGCAGGTAAATTATATACCATTTAATCGCCTTGGTAGAACTTTGAATTAGGTCCCATAGTGCCTTTGCTGACGTGCAGTGCTGTACTCAATCCGTCATTACCTGGATCTTCATCACTTACAAGCAGAATGTCTTTGTTATCAACTTTACGAATTATGGTTTCGCCTATGTCGTCTGTAATTTTTACACCTCTAGTCCAACGTCCGTGGTCTACACAAATCCATTGTCCAATTGCAACATCTTCTTGTTTAGGTCCAATGGCATATACTTTCCCCCATCTTGGACGAATGCCGTATCCTTTTCCGTCATCACTGAGCATGATAATACCACTGCTAAGTTTTCTCTCTCCAAATTCCATTTCCTCCACAATGACATCGTCACGCAGTGCTCTGAAAGAATCTTGTTTTACTTTGTATGCATCATAATTTACTGTGGCCATTATATTTTCTTAACTCCTGATTTTTCTTGTGCTAGTTGACGTGGTGTTTTTACTGCTTCTTGTTTGATAGTTTTTGCTCTTGCTATTGCATCAGCTAATCCACTTGCCGGTTTAGATGCTACTGGTTCTGGTACTGCTTCAACCACCGGAGCCGGTGTTGAATCAACGTCAAGGAAACTTTCATCAACTACTGGAGTTTTAACAGCTTTAGGTTTAGTCGCTTTGACAGCTTTAGCAGTTGCTTTTTCTGCACGTCTTGTTTCCTTAAATGCTTCTGCTTCCTTGGCGTTGCTTTTTTGCAACTCATACGGATCAGGTGCAACAGGTGCTGGCGGAATAGCATTTGCAACTGGAGCTCTACTTGCTTGTGGAATACTATCTTGTGGACCAATTTGTTTATTGTACTGACGTTTCTTTTGCTGAACTTTACTGTCGATGGATTTTCCTTTGTTGTCGATTCTATCTCCGCGAGCGTTCACATTCATGTTTCCAACTGCTCTTACTGTTTCGTTTTGCAGTAGTAAAGCACCCAAGTCAATTGACTTTCCTTGTGAGCTTCTATAAACTTTTTTGCCTACCATGTGTTACTCCTATTAACTACGTACTTTATATTTATCTGAGAAACTCGCCAGGGTCTAAATCATAGTACATGCTATCAATTCGATGTACGCCAAGCAAGTACAATACATAACTTGCAACACTGGATCCTCTACCTACGCCCCATATAACATCATTTGATTTCATGGTATCTACTAGATATTTCAAATACTTTAGCAAGTTAAACAAGTTGCGTTCTTGAAACATCAACAGTTCTTCACCAGCACGCTGTATCTCTGGTTGTGTTTCGCAAAGATCAATCACGTGTTGTGCAATATCCAGTTGTTTGTATTCTTCTGGCATTAGCCAGTTGTGTTGATTCTGCATATCATACTCATCAACACTCAATGATACGTCAGTTTCGGGAGAAGTGTCTTCAAGTTGCACTGTGCTATCCACAGTGATACCAGCAGTAGATTGTTGTTTCATAATCAAATCCACTACGTCTTCAATGTTGTATACTATTTCACCAAACTTATTTTTTATCATTGGGTTTGAATTCTACTACGTTTTCACCTATGTTGTCGATTTTTTCTTGTTTTGTTTCAAGTTTTATTTCAATAACTGTTTCTGGTTCTTCGCCATCGTCCCAATCTAACTCTAGACTTTTCCAAGTTGGGTTATTGAGTGTTACAATTTTCTTACGTGTACTTGGCAGTGTGCTACAATTTGGACCAGCATCGCTCCACCATCCTGGTTTTTCATATGGACCAGTTGTTTCCTCATCATGATGCAAATAACTTATTCCGCCGCCAAGTGAACTTCTTAAACTAATATCTAATATATCTATTACATCTTCTGTTACTGCTTGTAGTTTACTATACAATGCTAAACCTGTCAATTGATCAGCAACTTCGTTTGGAAGAACTATTGTGCGAAAACCAACCTCTTGATATTTTTTAGCAATTTTTTTGTTTTCATCACCAATAATAATACTATCACTAAATTGTTCATAGATAATATACTTGCATCTTTCCAGTGCAATATTATGATCAATAGTATTCATTGTCTTGGTCATCATCTGTAGATCAACACTGTAGGTATTCATAATAACACCAGTATCAAAATGTATGCCAGCAGTGAATGATGGGCTGAAACCTATTCTTACATTACTCATGATATGTCTATTTTATCCTCAAACTTATCGTCTTTGTTGCGTTCAGCGGCATGCTTTTCACTTAGTTTTCTTCTGTAAGTTTCTAATGCCATCTGCACTTGGTTAATTAAACTTGAATTGCCCATTCTCATTGCCACAGTTAACTTGCCGTTCAGTTCAGTAATTTTATCCATTAGCTGTTGTTCGTCAAGATCGCCTATGTCATTTATCAATGGGTGTTCCATTAGATATCGCCGTCTTTTCTGTTTTCACTGTAGTATGCATCAAAGTCACCACCTGGGTAACGTGCTTTAAGTTTGTCAATGTTCATTTGTATAATTATATTTGGATCAACATCCAGTGCCATACAACCTTGCATCCAATACCACATCACATCACCAAGCTCGCGTTTCATATGATACTTGTTTTCATCTGTCATTGGCTTACCTTGAAACATGCACTTCTTAACTATTTCAGTGAACTCGCCTGCTTCTGCACCAAGTCCACAACTAGCAGTAAGCAGACGTGGCATATCAACATCTTTGTTAAGTTCATTCCAGTTGTCTACAAACACTTCATTGTTTTTACTTTGCTCACTGGTTACTGCGTCTACAAACTCTTTGTACTTGTTTAGATCTATTTGTTTCATAAAAAAACTCCTTTACTCACTAATTATACAGCAAAGGAGTTAGTATGTCAATTATTAATTTGCTCTTTATCCAAATACGGCGCCATTGTTACCAATAGCAAACCATTTGCTGTTGATGTACATGAGTGTTACTGCCTCGCCAATGTTAGCAAAAGTAATAATGCCTGTGCCTGATGCTTTCCAACCTGCGTTGGTTACAGTAATAACCATATCACCACCGTCTTCTACAAAGGCAAATACTTTTATTTGTCCTTCTACCCCTGCGGCTAATGTTGCAGTTTCTGCGGCACCAGTTGTAAAGAAACTTGCAGTCTTTGTCAAACTGGCTGCACCAGTATCTGCTAAGTCTTCTGACCCTGTAAGTTTAATTGGATTTGTAAGTGTGTCTCTTGGACGAGTAAGTTCACTTAGAAATATTGCTGATCCACCATCGTCAGTGTGGAATTGAAATTCATATGTGCCTGTTTCAGCAAATGTTATTACATTTGAAGCGATACCTTGTATGCCAACAACTGATTTTGCACTTACACCGTTGCCTACTGCACTCGGAAGTGTCATAGTATGTGCAACGTTTGCAACTGTAACAGTGACAGTAATATAGGCTTGGTTACCTGCACTTGGAATGTTTGAAAATGCTAGTGTAATTGAACCTGATGTTGTTACACTGTACCAGTTACCTGCACTGTAGTCTATAGCGGCACTGCCAGTTACTGCACCTAATGCAATTCTTGTGTCTCTTGTTGCTTGTAATTTAGCATTCTTGATGACTGCACCGGCCATATCATTGTCCAGTGTTGTACCAGTTAATGCACTCTTAAAGATACCTTTTGCTTGCAAGTCGTCAATCTCAGTCTCTGCAAATTCAAAGTTTGTTTTGATATTTGTAAAGTTATCACGAAACCCTTGACTGTCATTATCCTGACCAGCAACTGGATAGGTTGTGTCTATGTTGTTTGGATTGATACTGCTTGCCATGTTTTAATCTCTCTGTTTTGTGTCTTTATATTTATCATATTGCGTTATGTAGCATTAATAACTGTAACTACTACTTGATGAGCTACTACTTGAACTGCCGTAGCCACCGCCACCACCTGAGGATCCACCGCCACCTGATGATCCACCGCCACCTGATGATCCACCACCACTTGATGATCCTCCGCCACCTAGGTAATTACTACCCGAGCTTGGTGCATTAGGTGTTGTATCTTCGCCAACTGTTGCCATTGGTCCTAAGTTGCCTGAGTATGTATATTCTGGTATATTCTCAGGTTGTATTCCAACTCCATGATTCATACTGCTATTAGGCATATAGAAGTTTATACCCGGAAAGCCTTCAAATGTATGAATGTGACTTGTGCCATTACCTAGTGTTGCACTGCCTGTTCCGTCGTCTGCCGCATCTGCATCTGCTCTTACAAGGTAAAGTGGGTAGTAGTAGCCTTTTTTACCATCAGTAAATCCACTATCACTGGTGCCAAATACAAAATACGGACCTTGATAATCTTCAAGGGCTTGATCAATAGTAACGTCGCCACTACTCACATGTGTGATTGTAGTTGTAGCATCAGCAGATCCTAATATATTATTAGTAGGGTAAACAAGATATTTGTCGTATTTGTCTGTCTTACCATATACATCAACTGGTTTGCTAAATCTCAAACTGTTTCCATCAAATGTTGTTGCGTTGCCTGTTGATGTTGGATTGGTTGTTTGATTTGCATTAAATGTTGTTGTTAATGGTGGTGCTGGTACAAAACTTCCGCCGTCTGTTGAATCTTCGTTTGCTACCCAATTTGCAGTGAGTTGGTTGTCTAATATATACCTATCACTGATAAAGTCTACCCTGTTTAGGATTTCACCAAACTGTGTTCGTATGTTGTAACTGATTCGATCTGATTCACCAGGATTGGTATAAGCAATTACCCATGCTTTGGTAAAACCTAATACTCTACCATCTGTTTGCTTTGTGGTCATCCACAAAGGCAGTATTGTGTTTGTTTGTCCAACTGTATCTACAACTTGGTTACGCATGTTTACAAGACTGTTTGGATACACAGTAGTTACTGTCCTTGCCACTTGACCGTTTGCATTATAATGAAGGTAACCATAGTATTCTTGTAAACTAACAAGATGTTGTTCTATTGCAAAATAAAAAGGATCTTGTCCAACTGGAAACGTACATGTTCCTGCTTGGTTACTGTCATTAAACGGTGCATCTGGATGTTGCAGTGCATAAGCATATGCACAACAAATTTGATGATTTTTTGCAATTCCTTCGGCTCCGTCACCGGTATATTTTGCATCAAAAAGGACTTCTTGTGCAACTGCCGTAAAGCCTCCCCATGTGCCTGGCACCATTGGTACAATATCACTTTTGTTTGTAAGTCTGTAGAAGTTATCGCCTAGTGTATTTCCTGATCTATCAGAGAGAGCATTAAAATATTCTGCATACTTTCGATTACCAACTGTTGGACTTGCACTAACATAACCTTCTATCACATCAAATTTGTCTAAACTTTGTGCATAGTTGGTGATTAAAGTACTAATTGAACTTCCTAAACTGTGTCCGCCAATTTTTATTTTTGTTTTTGTAGTATTTGTAAGTGCGTCAAAAAGACTTGTACCAGGTACATCTGCAGGACGTTCTTCGCCTTTAGGGCCAAGTCCTTTATAAGCAATAGTAAAACCGTTGTGTGTTTTACCTTTGCCAAATCCAGCAATTGGATTTATAACCTGTCCGGCCATGACGTCTAACTTGCCATCGTATTCATTTTGTGTTCCACGCATTACAAGATATGCAGTGTCGCCGACTTCTATTAAAAATCCAAAAGGAGCAATGCTACGCACAACCTTAGGTGGAACCAGTTTGTTCCCATTAGGATCTTTGTCGATAGTTACTGTGTAGTCACAATATATTAGATCGTCATTTGTGAGGGCTAGTAGTGCAGCCTTGAACTTGTCATATAGCAATGGTTCTTCTATGTTTACAGGACATTGATTAGTTGGCGACCAGTTAAACGTATCGTTTATTTTTGGATTAGGAATATACCCACTGCCTGTCCATTTGTCTGCAGGATCTCCAGGTTGTCCATCTACTATCCAGTCTCTTGCCATCTGACTTCCTATGTTAGCCAACATGTTTAGATCTCGCATTTCGTTTAGCCAGGCAAAATCTTTTTGATCAAGTGCAGTAACATTTTCTTCTCCGAGACTGCCGTTACTAAAATTAGCATTAAAGAATTCTA
>Ga0181394_1000889_pt1 | contig 13051 bp, 15 predicted proteins | sample 17SPOviralmetaG_FD_130123 | JGI IMG/M metagenome (GOLD analysis project Ga0181394, IMG submission 130123) | Marine viral communities from the oligotrophic San Pedro Time Series (SPOT) site, San Pedro Channel, CA, USA - 17 SPOT_SRF_2010-11-23 | ecosystem: Environmental > Aquatic > Marine > Strait...
GTTGTATTCAAGTTCATCTGCATCAACAAGTGATCTAAGATAACCAATAAAAGTATCGTAATCTTTTGCTCATGGAAAATGAGCTATATCCCTGTTGTTAGTAAGAATACCCAGTCCCTCTTCAGTTTGAATTACGACTGGGTTTTTGCTACCAACAGCAAGTGTTGTTTTACCTAGACCAGAAGGGCCATAGATAATTGTTATTGACGCTTTAGCCTTACTTTTCTTTTGTATTGCTGCTAACGACATTATTTACCTGCCTTGTCAGCACCTTCAATTACAATTGGTTTCTTGTAAGGTGGTAAAACATCTTCTAGCTTTTCAATTGTATTAGCAATATTTCTTCTAACACTTTCCATGTGATGTACAGTTTTAGTTGCTAATTGAAACGCCTCTTCAAGTTGTTGTTGCGCTCCCAGGTCTTGACTAATCTGCTGAATTAAAGGTCTATTCAAATCAGTTAAGTCTTTCTCAAATATCTCTCTAGGGTTTCCATCTTTATCTTGGAAACTTAAAAGAGGTTGCTCTTTTTTATTATCTACCATTATTAATCCTCCTTTGGATTGTTATATGTTTCGCAAACTTCTTTGTGTGAACAGAATTTGCACCAATTACCAGCATTAAAGCTAGGCTCATCACCCATTGCTTCATCACAAGCTGGTTTCAGAATATTCAAACCCCAATCTGCAAGATCGACAGCTTGAATATCCCAAGTTCTTATTTGCCCATCTTTATGAAAGGCTCTTTTGTTTGGTTGTATGATTGTCATTTCAATCACAGTATCTTCGTTTCCCCATCTTGTCAGACAGGCTAATGAGTAAGTCATTAACTGCTCATTCATCACTACATCTACAGGCCATGCACCAGACTTTAAATCTGCTACTACCATTCTATTACTCTCACCTAAGATGACTGCATCAGCAGTTCCCCATAGATCATCACTAATCTCTGGAGCATTAACTTTTTCTTCTATTAATAATTTACCGTTAAGTTCTTCTGTTCGCTGATTAATATAATCAACATAGATTTCAGCTATAGCAATATCATCTTTAGTAATGTCAAAACTAAAACCATCTACATCAACAGTTCTACCAAGGTAGTAATCAGCTAATGTAATACCATCTAATCTATTCTTAAGTAGAGCTTCACACATTTCGTGAACCGCAGTACCTCTAGCCGCAGCTATACTTCCTCTTCGTTCCGCTACAGCATTTATCTTAGCTGAAGCAGGACATCTTATAATTCTGTTTATGCTACTCGGTGATAATATCGCGTGTGCCAATGTTGTACTCCTCTCTTGCTATTGCCGCCCAAAGTTCTGGACTGATAATTGAAGCAATGTTTACATCTTCAACTGAAAAAAAATTTTTCTCGCTAGAATATGGACATGGTATCGCTACCTTCCAATCTGCTCTGTCTTGTCTAAACCAAAGACATGGTAATAAATCCACTTTGTTTGCTTGTCTGACTGTTTGATCCCACCAGTTTTTAATATCTGATTGTGTGATTGCTTTACGTCTTTTGACTTCTATTGCGTAAGGCATGTAGCCATTAGGAGATATAAGATCGTGACCGCCACCAAAAGTCTGAGCATAATTAACTTCTAGCTCTATGCCTAAAAGTTCTTTAATTGCGTCAATAACTTCGCGTTCACCTCTACGCCCTTTGTTTCGTGCGTTGACCAAACTACTCTCCAGATACGTCTGATTTATTTTCTATTTCTTCTATGTCGCTAAGACGATATAAAACTTTGCCACCAATCTTTTGATATGTTGGGCCAGTTCCTTTTGTTCTCCAGTTCTCTAATGTTCTAGGAGAACGTAACCATCTTTTTGCTAGTTCGTTCTGATCTAAAAATATTTTTTCTTCCATGTTGTTACCTATTACTTCGTGATTATGTTATTCTACTCTAAGTAAATTTAATAAAGCAAGTCACTGACAAGAAATAATAGAAATATTATTCAGAAAAAATTTACAGAAAATTTATCAATAACATTTACGCATTAATAAGGAGGTAAAAATGAGTATAGATAAAGTTACAAGAGAGGAGTGGGATAAATTGGAAGAATTAAAAAAAACTAACAAGGTAGATTTAGTTAACAAGCCACCGCATTACCAAGGCAAGATAGAATGTATAGACCTAATAAAAGATAGGGTTGGTTCTAATAACTTTCCAGCTTACTTAGAGGGTAACATCTGGAAATATTTATATAGACATAAGGACAAGGACAGCAACATCCAATGCTTGGAGAAAGCACAATGGTATTTAAACGCTTTAATTAAACACTACGAAGAACTTTAATTAGACATCATTATCTTCTGCATATAGTTACCAACATTTTGCATTTCTTCGGTGGCTATATGCTCTCTAGTTTTACGGTAACGCTCAGTAGCCTTAATACTTTTATGTCCCATAAGAGTCTTCACATCTTCAATCTTCATTTGCTCACCTGCCATAGTACCAAAGTTATGTCTTAGATCGTGGAACGTCACATCTGGACATCCCGCAGCTTTTCTAATTTTGTTCCAAGTATGGTAAGGATATTTAACACCAAGTATTGTTTCGCTGTTTCTATCGCAAGAGTTAATGATTGCCATAGCTTGATTGTTTAGATGTATTACTCTTGGCTTACCCTGGTAGTCTGTCTTATGTTCTTCTAGGACTAATTTATTACCATCAAGATCAGACCACTTAGCACTACCAATCTCGCTAACACATCTGCCACCAGTTAAGATACATAGCCTTATATACTTGATAGAATTTAAGTGTCGCTCATGTGTTTGTGACTCTATGATATTGATCTGCTTATTTATTTCAGCAAACTCTTTATCTGTTAAAGGTCTATCACGTTGCATCTCAGGGTTCTTTTTAACGTACTTTGCAGGGTTATACTTAACTAAAGACAATCTAATGCTGTTCTCAAACACAGAACTAATCAATTGCACCACTCTATTAGCTTGATACTTAGCTCTCTTACTTACTGCAATATGTAGCTTAGTTATATCACCAGTCTCAACGCTCTCTAGTTTCATCTTGCCTAAAGTATTCTTGACATCTCTATCCCACATACGTCTTGGCTCACCATCTATCTTGCCATCCTGCATCTCTACGCACTTCTTGTTATTGTTAAACAAGTCTTCTAGCTTTAACTCAAACGCCTGGTTTAAGGTATAAGCATCAGAATCTATTCTTTTAGCTTCCAACGGATCAATGCCTTGTGCTACTTCACCCAGTATCTTTTGTGCTTTGTTTCTTGCAACACCAATCAAGACATCTTTACTTGCTATCTTCATCTCTCTGGTCTTCTTGTTGTACCTATAATGTAGATAATAACCTGTCTTATATATCTTTAATGCGCTCACTTGTTTATCAGTCTGGTATCTTGCCATGCTTTGCTCCTCGTTTATCCATCCGTGTTTTATCCGTCTTTTGACTGCGGATTGATGTGTATTTCTGTTACCTATTCAGTAGATTATAAATTGAATCTTGTAAAGAAAACAAGGGTTTTTAGTAATAAAAAGTAATGATGTGAAATTGTGTGATGGCTTTAAAACATAGTGCGCTACCAGGCTGCGCTACTCCCCGAACAGTTAAATAACCGCTAATTTCTGGGGTTTTTCAAGAGGTATGTCATGGACTGATATGCCTATCCGTCTATCATCCGTGCTATTTATTGCATCCATAGCCTCTCTAAAACTCTCTATTGAATTAACAGCTTTCATGGGTTCGTCATGTACAGAATATTGTAGGTATTTGCAATTGTTAAAAGGTAGGAAGTAAACATTCTGGTACTTAAGATTAACCAAGGCAAATATATCAATGGTGTTTTCTTTGTACTCTCTTGACTTGCTGTGTGATCCTTTTCGTAAATCAAACCGCCAACTGTTTCTAGCTTTTTCTATATGGGTAACTGTCTTTACTTGACAACGATACATTTTGTTTTCCCATTCAAAGATTATGTCAGCGTTAGCACCATGAGGCATAACTGTTACAGTATCGGTTTCTCTTGCTATCACCGAGCAAGTTAGGTATTCGCCACTCCTACCTATTCTCTCCGTTGCTCGTGTCATTAAATGTTTTCCAAGTAATACCCTTTTCAGCTAATAACTTTTTCATATATTTAGGCTGTCTATTAAACGCTGCTTTCTGGAACGCCTCTTCATTTATCTTATTTGCTTTTATGTAGTCATTTGCAGACTTTCTTATTTCTTGTAAGGTTTTTCTTACTAATAATTCTTTTTCTGCATTACTTTTAGATTTATAAAAATCAGATTGAACTAAAGTGCCTACCATTACCTCTACTGGTTTACCCATTTCTTTTGCTCTTGTTTGATCTACAACAGCGTTACCAGAATAAGGTAATATATCTCTTCTTTTGAATCCTAATCTATCAAACTCTCTTTCTGCTGGATTCTTTTCTTCTCTTACAGTAGCACCAGTAAGCTGTCTTACTAAAGGGCCTGGAGCATCAATACCAGTAAAAGGTATTTGTACAGTATCTGGTCTTCCAGGAGGAGCTTCTCTTGTTGGTGATTCTAGTTCTGGCAATTGTTCTCTTACTATAGGTATACTTGATTTTAATTTGTTAGTTGTATCAGTAAAAAATTCACCTGTTGGTACAGGCGCTCTAAATTCTTGATCCTGATCTATAAAATCATTAAACATTCTAAGTGGAGTTAAGAAGCCACCAAGAATATCAGAAACATAATCAGAAAAATATCTACTTATTTTTTCTTCCGTATCTAAACCAACCATTCCATCTAAAATATTTTGTACTAATTGTGAACTTGCACCAGCTCTAAATTGTGCGCCAGTAAGTGCTTGTAAAATATCTTTTGGATCACCCCAGTTTCTACCACTTTCCAATCTAGTGATTACATCTGCTACAAAAAGGTAAGGAGTTAATGGAAAGTATGGTCGCATATCTATAGTCTTTCCAGATGATGTTTCTACTTCATACCATTTATTATCTTCTGATCCTTTTCTTTTAGCTTCAATAGTCGCAAGTAAAATAGTTGATCCCACTACAGCTTCACTAAATGCTTTACTATCTCCAGCAGCTATTTTTTTATGTTCTGATGGTGTCAATAATTTTAAAAAGCCAAGTGGTGAATGTCTAAATTGAAAATCAATAGCGTTAGCCATAAATCTAGCAAAAGGAAATAAACCAGTTGTAACAAAAGGTATGGAGTTAGCTAAATCTACAAATGCTTTTAATGCTTTGTTGTCTGGTGTCTTTGCATAAGTAAAATATAAAGCATCATCAACCGCTTTTTCTATATCAGACGCGTCAAGGTATTTTAAAAGATCATCATTTATACCAACATCTTTAATATCAATACTCTTCTTTGATAATGTATCTTGTATAGACGTTGCAAACATGCCTCTTCTATACCAGAACTCTTGTATTCTATTTAAAGTATTGAGGCCATCAACCATCTTCTGTGCGCTTTTAAATACTTTAGCTTTAGATGAATCAGCTACTTCCGAAGCATACTTAGTAAACAGTCTGTCGCTTTCATTAACAAAATATTTTGTTAAAAACTCAGTTAACTCTGCTGATTGTTTTTTGTTTTTTGTAAGGTTCATCATCAAGCGGAATGATTCAGCACCATCAACCTTTTTAGTTTTAGCACCAAATGCTTTTCTTAATGGATTAAATGTTCTATTTAAAACATCATCAAAAGCCTCTATCAATGTGTGCATACCAACTCTTCCTATTTGAGCTGTGTTGTTACGCATTGCTGTTGCTATCTGGCTAACTAATAAACCCCTTCTTATGTTATCTAAGTCTCTTACTATATCTGTATATTCTTTTGCAAAGTTTGCATACCAGCCTTCGTCTGGCGCTATCTCGCCAAGCTCTTGTCCCATTCTTTTCATGGATTGTTTAGCTGTGCTTAACTGTTGCATACGTCTAGCTGAATCAGAGATGCTTTCTTTAAATACAGATGACAACTCTTCTATAGTAAGATCATTTCTTTTTAAAATATCTACAAACTGATTAAAGAATTTTGGACTTGAGTTTGCTAGTAGCACAGCTTCTTTTAACTGATCTGATATTCTTACATTCTTACTTACTGGTATGTTAAGTTCATTTATAATTTCTTGACCAACATCAATTACCTTTTGGTTTAAACCAGTAGTCGTATCAGTTTGAAAGTCTTTACCATCTGGAGTATCAATAACATCATCTGCTTTAACTTTATTAATGTTACCGCCTTCTGCTGCTACAAACTCATCTGCTAAAGCATCTTGTTCTTTATAGAAAGATTTAGGTTCAATTGGTCTTGGAGGTATTCTATTATTAACAACATCATCATAAGTCTTAAGCACATCATCATCAGACATTCCTCTATAGTCTATATTAAAATCATCTAAAGTTTGTCTGATTGTTCTTGCTTCTTCTGTCTGTCTTTCCCAGTTGCTTAATAGCATTTGATCGTCTTGATGCACCCTATCTGTTTGCAAATCATCTATTATTCTGTTTGTAAAATCTGGCACTTCACCATCAAATGTTTGCAATTCTGGAAGAAATCCATCTTCTTGCATGGCCTCTTGTATCTGGTCAAAGTCTGTAAAGCCTTTTGAATTTTTTGGTGCTAAATATTTAGAAGTAATAATCCCTTTATCACTTTCTAAGATTTGTTTTAGCTCACCCATTCTTGAAAAGTCTCTGCTGATTGCTCCGCCTTCAATATAAGTTTTAGCAGTTCTTACTTTTGGTTTCTTAGGTATCTTTAGTATTTCTGGAATCTTTGTGCTTTTAGGTTTAGCAGTTTCTACTTTCGGTGTAACAACTTCTGGAGTAACTGGTGTATCTACCTTAGGTTGAGGTACGTCTAACCTTGGGCCAACCATATCTGTTGGGCCAACCATTTCGTTTACTTGTGCTGGTACTTTGTTTTTATTTTTAAAATATGAAGCAGCACTACCTATAGTGCCACCTAATCCAGCACCCAATCCAGCACCAAGTCCAGCAGCCTTTGCTGATTGTCCTAACTCAAAACCTTCTTGCTGACCAGACATTACCCTGGCTGATTGTCTTAGTGCGTTATCAGCAGTTGAATAAATAGCACCCTCTATAGCTCCTATCTTCGCTCCTTGTTTTGCACCTTGTTTAACAAGTTCTTTTATACCTTGTTTTGCTGTTGCCTTTGCTCCCTCTCTTGCAAGTAAACCAGCACCTAAAGTTCCTATGCCTACATAAGTAGATGGATCAGCAACAAGTCCTTTTATTAATCTTCCAGTACCAGCAAGACTAGCTTCCTTGTTATCATACATATCCATCAAGGTAACGAAGTCTTCTCGTTGTTGTTGGTTTGCATTGAACTTAAGATCAGATGCTTCTTTAGTCATCTTGGGTATATTGTAATTAAACCAACCCATGTATCTTAGGGCATAGTCTGCATACTGTTTGTCGGAGTTTAGCTTCTTAGGTTTGCTGTCTTTTTTAAAACCAAAAGTTCTACCCTCATTCCATTCATAGATACTTTTAGCAGCTCTAATAAATTCTGGATTTTCTTTTAATTGTGATTCAGATAGTTTTTGATTTTTTTTTGGGACAGGAGGTAGAACAAAACCATTAGCTGCAATATTTTGTTGTGTAATATCATTAGCTTCTGGAGGAGGCGGTATTTTAAATTCGTTTACTTCCTCTTGTGGCGGAGGCGGTATCTTAAAATCTACCATGGTATTACTCTGCAATTATGCCATTGCTTATTAAATCTTTAATAACTTGTTCTCTTGTTAAACTTGGGTTTAAATCTTGTGATTGTTTTACAAGCTCATCAACACTTAAGCCTGAGTAAGACTTGTTGGTGATTCTATATGTTTTGTTGTTTTCTTGATTTTGATTACCAGCATCACCCATCATCATACTAGCGATTGTTTGGTCAAGAGACAAGACTCCTTGTTTGTTTAAATTATTGTTATAAAAATCTTTTTCTTGTTCTGTTAATTTAGGACTATCAATACTCTCCTTCATCACAATGTTTTTAATCCTAGCAGCGTTTTCTTTATATTTATCTGCTTCTGACTGTTCTTCTTTTACTGTTATGTTAGGAAACATCCTTGTGCCATCATCTACATAATATCTATAACCATCTTTAGCTACATAAGAATCTCTTTTTGCAGGCTTTGGCATATCCATACCAAATAATTGATTAAACCTAATCATTTGTGCGTACTCAGGATTTTGTTTTATAAATAATTCTTGATCTCTTTCAAACTGCTCTTTTTTCATTAGAGCTTGAGCTTCTTTCTGCCTAGCTTCTTGGTCTGCTTTTCTTTGTGCCAGTCTGTTTGAGAACATCATAGACTGTTGATAGTTACCAGATTGGTTTGCATTAACCATGCGAAGAGTGTCAGCAAAGTTTTTTAACTTCATTGATTTTTCGGCTCTTGCTCTCTGTTCCTCTTCTAGTTTTTTTTGTTCGTTAATGGGTGATATGTTTATACCCAACGAACCTGTGTCATTAGGGTTTATATTTAAAAGACCGCCTGGTTTATTGAAATCAAATATTGCCATTATTCATCATCACCATAAATTGTGTCGTAGATATCAGCGGCATCACCTATTCTTCCAAGTAAACCTTGTTTATTTGATGTAGAATCTATTTGTCCTGGTGTCATACCAAATACAGCACCAGATAATAAACCTAACTGTTGAGGGCCATAATTTATACCTCTCATAAACTCGCCATAGTTTGCATCTAGTCCAGCTTGTCCTAGTCCTTGTTGCTGGTTTCCAATACCAGACATTAACCCTAATCCTCTGTATTGATCTGCTAACTGATTACCAAATAAACCAGCTCTAAAGTTTCTGTCGCCCATTGCTAGGTTTGCTGCGTTGTTAAATCCAGACTGTCTTAAATTACCAGCAGTTCTACCTGCTATGTCTGCAAAGTTTTTATTTGTTTCTGATTCAAGCAATGCTGAACGAGAACCACCAAAAGCACCTCTGCCTATTGCTGCATCTTGATCGCTTTGTATTTGCATCTGTCTTGCATCATTAAGATCACCAAGCGTGTTGTTAATAACTTGTTCGTTATAAGGATTCTGAAATTGTTGTATGTTAAGTGGGCCTTGAGCTAAGCTGTTTAGTTGTCCTGTAGGATCAAAAGATAATGATCTACCAAACATATTTCTTGTTGCATCAAAACCAGCTAGTTGATCAGGATTAAATCCAGCTACTCTAGCACCTGTGTATGGTGTAAATGGTTGACCTGCTACGCCTTTAGCTCTGTTATATAAATCATCATAACGTGCCTGAGTTGCTGGATCAGTTGTAGAGGTTGTTGTGCTTTTATCACCACCGCCTTTGATAGCTCCGTATGCGGTAGCTCCTGCTGTGATGTATGGTAATGCTGATGCCATAATATATCCTATAAGTCCTTACTAATTAAATATTCTTGTTTAAATCCTAGGTGCTTAACTTTTCTTAACCAACCCTTACGACCACTACCAGTTATCTTGTTAATCCCGATTGACCTGGCGTACTTCTCTATTGATTTAAACATTTCTTCTACTTCTTCATAATCTCCAGCTATACAAAGAATATGTAAGACATTTTTCTTGGGGAAAACTACGAACTCTGTAATTATAACTGTTTGTTTTCCACCCCAAATTGAGGCTATTCCATTTTCTATTTTATACTTAACATCATCAATTGTATAGGAATCTTGATAGTCAATAGCCTTTTCAATTAAGTCTTTATATTTATCAAACTCTAGCTCCCAGTCTTCTTTAGACTGTTGCTGTGGCGGAGATTGTTCCGTTGTCTGCGATACTAAGTTTATATTTTGTTCCATTTGGACTCACTAATACGAGTTCAGTAGCATCTACACCACTAACCTCTATTCTTTCACCTTTCTTAAATGCTAACCCATCTCTGTACTCTATTTCAGAAATCAGATAGTTTTGATAATCTGTATCTATTACTGGCCCTGGTCTTCTTAATGCCTTTCGTGCCATTACCTACGACCTCTTTTTTTAACATCTAGTCGTATATTACCAACTTTAAATAACTGGTCTGTGTCGCCTGTTACTTTCATCTTAACTTGTCTTGCTGTAAATCTTGCGTCTGTGTAGCCATCAGTTTCAAAAGTAAAGCTACCAAAATCTGTCTCTGCACCAAGTGGTGTAAATCTGCCTTTAAAACTTAATACAACTCCAGGTAAGGTGTTTGCTTCTTCGTCTGGAAGAATCTGATTGCATTGTACATAGTTATCACCAACGCCTATCTCAATAGGCCCTGACGTTGCGTAGGGTACTGCTGAACCTAAGTTCTCTGAGTTAGTTAATGTTGTGCTGTCGTGTTCGTAAACAAAACCAGCGTTATCACATGCTGTTGGAAAATCTAATACGCCTTGGTCTAACCAACATCCTCTATCCATTGATCCAATACTCCATACGTTCTCTATGTAGTTCCAGATAACATATTTGTTTGGTGTTAATTGGTCTGTGCCAACGGGAAAGAAAAACCACATCTCATTAAAGTTAGAGTTGTGACCACCACATGATGTTTTTCTATATGGACTATTTATATTGTCATAAACAAAATCATGCACTTCGCATTTAATTTCTTTGACTGCTCCATCAAATACAAAGAATGAGTTTTCACCCATCCAACATAAGAATGAATCAGCAGCTATAACTGTTCTTGGACTGATTGCTTTACAGTTAGTACCAGCGTCTTGTATGCCATAGATAAAAGGAGAACCCGTGTAATACAATCTAGCTACGCCAGTATCAGTAAAGATAATAACGTCTGTTTGCCATTTAACTGCACTTAGTACTCTACCACCTGTAGGTATTTGTAAATCACCAGCAGTATTGGTTGATGCCGCAGTCCATGTTGTTAGTGTTTCTCTTGATGACCATTGTATCTTTCTTGGATCTCCACCTGCACCTAAAGCTACAACATGTCTTTCGTTAGTAACTAATACACCAGCACAGTTAGTTGGCGCACCTGAAACGGGTACTGCTATTGTGCTAGGCGTGTTTGGATTCCATTGAAATATTCTTCCGTCTGATGGACAACAAAAAAGTAATATCTCGCCAAAGTTGTCAAAAGAAAAAGAGTTAGTGTTAAATAATAAACCAGATTGTGAACGTGCATCACCATAGTCTTCAACGTCATAGTGATATGCACCATATCCTAAAGGATCAAAGGATGCGTCTGTAACAAAACCTGATGGCGTGATGTTATACCAAGTATCATCTATTAAAACATTAATCGTTTTTCTTGTTCCAACTACTAATACTTTTTTACCACCATTGGTTATGTAGGAGAACATACCAGTAGGAGTACCAGTAAGAGCTGATGTATTGAGCTTTGTCCATCCACCGATTGGTCTTAGGTATCCGTTTTCAAAACGTACTAAGTCACCGTCTGTCCATCTTCCTTTGTTGGCATAATCAGTACCGTTAGTGACAATGCCAGGTGGAGGAGTCACTTGTATTAATGGCATTTAATTCTCCAATGCTTCTAATCTTGTTGTTAATTCTTGAACTGCTGCGACTAAAAGAGGAACAAGTTTGCTTTGGTCTATACTTTGCATTTCCTCTCCATCTTTTTCTCCAGTTATAGCCTCTGGTACTACGCTTGAAACCTCATGTGCAAAGAAACCATCAACTGTTGTGTCTACGTCAGTTTTAAAATTAAATTTGTAAGGCTTTAATTGTTTTAATCTTTCTATACCATCAGATACAGCTACTTCATTTTCTTTTAACCTGTAGTCTGAAGATGTATTGTAAGAGGTAGCAGAACCATTTGTTGCAATAGTTCCAACTGCACCATTACCATTTCTAAAAGACATTTTAGTAGTATTGCTATTAGTTGGCCCATAAATAATTATTTGTGGATTTGTGTAAGAACCCATTATTTGTATTCTACCCGCGTCTGATGAATTAGGTATCATAATGTCTTGGCCATTTGCAGAAAAAGATGAAGTACCATTAACAACAAAGTTCATAGTATTATCGGTATGAAGATAAGTAATGCCACCAGCGTTAGAGTTACCTGAGTCACCAAATCTTATTCCGCCACTATTAGATGCTCCCGATAAAACTGATATACCTGCGTCAGCACTACCTTCTATAACCAATTCATCATAACTAGCCTGAACAGATGAAGCTCCGCTATCACCAGTTTTAATATGTAAGCCAACTCCTAGGTCTTTGTTTGATAGTCCAGATGATGCAAAGTAATTACTTACTGTAACTGGTGGTGTGCCAAATCCTAGGGTTACAACATTATTGGTTACGTTTGTAGCAATTAAAGCTGTACCATTAGATGTGTTTGTAGTGTCGGGTAACACCAATGTTATGTTTGTATCGTCTAAATCTGCTGGCGCTTTTAGTCCAATTGAGTAACCACTTGCATCAATAAACTTTAATGCGTTTTGTGAAGTACCAGCACCATCTAAAAACACATCAGCACTTGCTGTTAATGTACCATGTACTTTTAAATTTTTACCAGTTCCCACATGTAGGCCAACACTTGTTCCTGCTCCATTTGCCGAGAAGACTGCATCTACTTGATCTAGGTCTGCATTAAGTTTGTCTCCCCAGGTATTAGTAGAACTTCCTACCTCTGGTTTTCTGAGTTGTAAGTTAGTTGTATAAGTATCAGCCATAATATTTTACTCGCCTATAGTTTTTGTTTCAGTCGTAGGTGTTATCTCTTCAGTAATCTTAGAGTCTAAAGAGGTTTTTAAATTAGCCACTTCTTCTTCACCCATATTACCCTCTACCCAACCAGTAACTATTTCATTAGTTAATTCGTCAAAAGGTAAAAAGTCTGTACCGACATCTTCTAATGATAATGATTGAGTGCCATAAACACTAGCTGTGTATGGTACTTCTTGACCATCTACTTCGTGCTTTTCACTACTTGTTCCATTGAGACGCCAGTGGACGTTATAAACTGTGTCTGTGTGATCCTCGTATTCTGGGTACACGTCTACTGTTTTACAGTCCCATTCGTATGTATTTGCCATCTTGTTCTCCTATAAAGTTGTTATTATGAAAGCTAGGAGTTCATTA
>Ga0181394_1000892_pt1 | contig 13044 bp, 12 predicted proteins | sample 17SPOviralmetaG_FD_130123 | JGI IMG/M metagenome (GOLD analysis project Ga0181394, IMG submission 130123) | Marine viral communities from the oligotrophic San Pedro Time Series (SPOT) site, San Pedro Channel, CA, USA - 17 SPOT_SRF_2010-11-23 | ecosystem: Environmental > Aquatic > Marine > Strait...
AAAAGGTACAAAAGTTATCCACAGATATTATCTTATTTACTTGCAACTAATTAGGATATATGAAATTATAACTCATGCCTAATAACAATGATGTCGTCAATAGACCTTTTGCAGACTTGCAAGAGCGTTTGGCTGAAGTCGAAAGACTTGAAAGAGACGACACACCAACAACAAGGAAGGAAGTAGATTATCGTGCTATCGCTAATTTTCTTAGTAATGAAATGTATCATCTTATTACTACTACTTCTGATCCTGAGGTAAAGGCTTGGGGCAGACGCTTATTGTCTAAACTGGCTGATAAACACTCAGACTTATTTTAAATCAAGCAGGGCTGGATAATCTCCAGCCCACGCATCTCCAAACCCATCAACAAAATTCCCAAACACTACATCTAGGAGTCCCTTAACCTTTGACCACCATATCTGGTGGTCGTCCGCCCCACGGGGGCGGGGGGTTAATTGCCCCCTACCGACTTGCACCATGAGCACTTCGGTTGTAATTTACACAGATAATATCTATGATAATAATTCTGAATGAAAAAAGAATTTGACGTTACCTCTATGGATCAAAAGGAGGCTCAAGAGGCACTCCTAAAACTTGAACTAAGAAAGACACAACTAGAACTTGCAAGTAAGGCAAGAGACTCCTTTATAACGTTCGTTAAAACTGTGTGGCCGGGGTTCGTGGAAGGTGAACATCACATCAGAATCGGTGAGAAGTTCGAAAAGGTACTATCGGGTGAAATTAAAAGATTAATTGTCAACATGCCCCCTCGTCATACAAAATCAGAATTTGCGTCCTATCTCTTTCCTGCTTGGCTCATGGGCCACAAACCACAGACCAAGATCATTCAAACCACCCACACAGCCGAACTCTCTTACAGATTTGGTCGTAAGGTTCGTAACCTCATGGACAGTGAAGAATACAGATCTGTTTTTACAGAAGTAAAATTATCACAGGATTCCAAAGCTGCTGGTAGATGGGAAACCAACTACGGGGGAGAGTATTTTGGGGCGGGTGTAGGAGGAGCCATAACAGGTCGTGGTGCGGATCTATTAATTATAGATGATCCACATAGTGAACAAGATGCCTTGTCACAAACTGCCATGGACAATGCGTGGGAGTGGTATACCTCAGGTCCTCGTCAGCGTTTACAACCAGGTGGTAGTATTGTTTGTGTCATGACGAGATGGAGTGAAAAAGATTTAACAGGCAACCTCATGCGTGCCATGGGTGAAGTCAAAGCAGATCAGTGGGACGTGATTGAGTTTCCTGCGATCTTACCTAGTAATAAACCTGTCTGGCCTAACTATTGGAAGTTAGAAGAACTAGAGGCTGTCAAAGCATCTTTGTCTGAACAGAAGTGGCAAGCCCAGTGGCAACAGAATCCTACTGGTGAAGAAGGTGCTATTATCAAACGAGAGTGGTGGAACGTGTGGGAGCGAAAAGATATGCCTATGTTGCAACATGTCATTCAATCTTATGACACCGCATTTACCAAAAAAGAAACAGGTGACTATAGTGCCATTAGTACATGGGGTGTGTTCTATCCTGATGAAGTTACACCGAATATAATTTTATTAGATCTTGTCAAAGATCGTTTTGAGTTTCCTGAGTTAAAAAAGATTGCCATTGATCAATACAAATTCTGGGAACCGGAGTCCGTGATCGTTGAAGCGAAGGCCTCGGGCCTACCGTTAATACAAGAATTACGTCAGATCGGTATTCCCGTTATCAACTTTACACCTTCCCGTGGTAATGATAAGTTATCCAGAGTACACGCTGTTGCTCCTATTTTTGAAAGTGGTGCAGTTTGGGTACCAAAAGAACGCTGGGCAGAAGAGATGATAGAAGAATGCGCTATGTTCCCTCATGCGGAACATGACGATCTTGTAGATTCGATGAGCCAAGCATTATTAAGGTTTCGTAAGGGGAACTTTGTATCGTTGCATGATGACTACGAAGATGAGCCCACGGACCACGGACAAACGGAGTATTATTAATGGCGTACAATCCTTTTGATGATGTAATTGAAAATGACCCTGCTTATATGCAAACGGGTGATGAAACACCTTTACCAAAACCAAAAATAGGAATTGATTTTTTAGGGAATAGACAGGAACCCACACGCTCTGTTATTCCTCAAAGACGTGTCAATTATATAGACGATGGTCAATCGGAACGTATGGCCGACATTGCAAGAGGTCCTGTTAATTTTCTCGGAGATTTATTTGCACAAACTATGGGTCGTATTGCAGAAAATATGGTCAACCCTGAAGCGGCGGAAAGAGGTAGACAAAAAAACGAAATTAATAAAGAGATTGCAAATTATTTTGGTGTAGTTCCTCAACAAATTACTCCTGCAATGAATGAAGAATATTTTAAAAAATTTGGAAAAGAATATCAGCAACTTAACTTTCAAGAAGGCATTAACTCAGGATTAAATTTTTTCTTAGAAGATGCCATTAAAGGTTCTCAAGCCATACAAAGTGGTGAGAAAAGATTTACAGACCTACCAGGTAATCAAAAACTAGGTGTTGGTTTACTGCCCTTAGAATTTTGGCTAGGAGGTTTTGGACGTAAGGCTGCTCAAGGAGTAAGCAATGAGGTTTTATCAAAGTATAAAGATATGCCTCTAGGTGAATTAGTTGCTAATCCACAAGCTCGTCAAGAGATTCCTGAAGTTGTAGCAGAAGTAGAAAATCAATATCCTATATTAATTACACAACAACAACGTGTTAATCCTGTTGATGAAACACCAAGTGTTGTAATGGCACCAGAACCAGGAACAGGACTTGCTTCATCAACACCAATCAAACAACAAGTAAAAAATAAAATTACAAATTACTTTGAAAATAATTCTTCACCTACATCAAGGACAAGATTGATGGAAGAGTTAGGTTTGTCTGATAATAAGTCTCTTGTAAAAAGTTTATTCAATGAAAAAACCGGTGATAGTGATTTAAAAAAATATTCTTCATTACTTATGGATGAGGTTGATCTTCGAGCAAAAGAACAACTAGAAGAAGGTTTTAAAAATTTAAAGGATGTGGAAGGTCCTGTTGCAACACAACCCATGGCTGAACTAATGGGTGTTGATAAAACTTTAATCACAAGACATTTAATAAACAATAGAGAAAAAAGTTTAGAAAAAAATATTATTACTGAAGATCAAATAAATTTATTTGAATCTATTTTTGCAAAAGGTCAAGAGGGAAGAACATTACAAAGAGATAAAAAAGTTTCAGAAATGAAAAATGATCTAATTGCTAATCCTGAAAAACAAGGACAGAAAGGAAATTATTATCTTGATAATTATGGTCTTACAAAATCAACACTAAGTATTGCAAAAAACACAGATCCTGAAATTTATGCTCTTACAACAAGAGTCAATAAAAAAGGAGTTCCTGTTGAATTTGGTGACTCAGAGAAAATGTCCATAGGAAAAATAAGAAATATACTAGATCCTCAAGCGGATGATGTCGATGTATCCATAATCACAGATTTATATAGAGGAACAAAAAATATTGAAGATTACACTCCTGATCAATTTTTGGGATTATTTAAAAAACAAAATCCTAATTATAAAAATACAAGATTTTATAAAAATACAAAAAAGGCATATAAAGAACTAGAAGATGACAGATTAAAAGTACAAAACAAAGGTTTTAAATTTTTTGATTCAGTAAGAAAAGATCCAAAGTATGGAAAGTATCTTAAAGATTCAGATAGACTTCAATTTGGCTTTCAAAAAGCGCATGCTTTTCCTATAGATGAAACAACACAAATGAATCGTTTTGAAAATATGGCACAGATGTCTGATATGATTTTTGTATCAGATATGACTAGCAATGTGCGTCTGCAAAATAGATTTGATCCTGATTTAATTGAAATAGCTAGATTAGGTAGTAAAGAAAATATGGATAGATTAGCGACCATTCCAACAAATGCTGACATAAAATTTATGGGCATAAATTTACCAAAGATAATAGAGAGACTTAAAGAGTATGGTATAAATGTTGTACCTGAAGAATTTGAAAATATGAGACAATTAATATTTGGTAAAGACAAAGGTATTGTGGATCAAATAAATAAATTGTATGAAAAGTTTGACACAGGGTCTGTTATTCCAATTGGTAAAACAAATTATGGTTTAGTGGGTAAAAATCCTAAAAAGATTTCTCCTGAAAAAAGATTAAATAATTTAAAAAAAAGATTTATGGAAATATTAGATGATCAAGTTCTTTATGAAAAAACAAATGGTAAAAAAGGTAAACCTATTATGCGTACACCAAAAAAAGATAATATGGAAGGTGGATTCATCAAAGGACTTCAAGACGGTGGTGAAGTCAAACCTGTACGTATGGCCATAGGCGGTGATCCGTTGACCAATCTCAATCAACAACAATTCTCACCCGATCCAGCCTTTGAAGGACAAGATTATTTTCAAGAAGCCGTGGATTCAGGTAATTTACAAGCAGCCAATTTATTTAATCTCTTTAAAGTTTTTAATAAACCTAAAGTGATGGCAACACCATCCAATGTGAAAAAAGTAGAAGAAGCAAGAGATCCTATACCCGCACCAACAGGCTCGCAGGAGATTGCACCGTTGCCTGCAGGAAAACAAGATTTCTTTTTCAAATCATTTTTTCTCGATCAACTCAATAGTCAAAATGCACCAAAGGCTTCGACACCTCAAGGTTGGAGAGAGTTCTTGATCAAAGGAAGAAAAGTTCCTGAAGCAGAAATGATGGACACAGGAATTTTGCAATATCTAGAAGATACTGAAAAGTTTTTTCCTAACAAAAAAATTACAAAACAAGATTTAGAAAATCTTTACGACATGTCACCTCTAGGCAATCTAGAAGTGCGTGTAAAAGAAATAAAAGCTCCTGGATTTGATGAAGGTCAATTTAATTTAGATCAAGGACGACCTAGACATAAAGGTGCGGGTAATGCTGCAATTGACGAAGCTGCAGATGAGTATTTTGAAGTTGTAGTTAACGTCCCTCAACTACCCGGACAAGAAAAAGTTTTTGTTAATTCAGGACATTTTTCAGAACCGAACGTTTTAGGTTTCACTCGTGTAGGAACATACAAGAACGCTGACAATCAAACAGTGGCAGTCATTCAAGAAATGCAAACTGATATGCTAACCGAAGTTCGTAAAGAACAAGAGCGTTTGTTTGCAATGGTTAATGCACTGAAAAGACAACGTGCCGATTTAGCTAGACAAGTAGAACAGGCTCGAACTATAAGTCCCGGAAATGTTGAGTATGCCACAAATAAATTAAGACAGTTTGATCAACAATATCCAGAGAGCTTTTTGAATGATTTAGCAACAGATAATTTAATTCAACCTTTTCCTAATATCGTTGCGAAAGAATTAATTCCAGAAAAAACACGCAACCTAAATGCAATACAAGATGATATTAATAAACTAAGTATGGCAAACGTTGAACAATACGCAGACCCTGCTTATAAGACTAAGATTTTTGATTTAGCACAAGAGCAAACAAAAATTCTTGATGACTTGATGTCGATGAATCGAAGTTCAAATTATAAAGAAAAGCTTCAAGATTTTAAAGTACCCTCTACAAGCAACCGAGAGGAATTACAACGGATTGGAGAGACAGATACTTATCTACCAAGTAGTTATAATATGAAACAATTAGAATCGTTTCCTCCCATACCTTTTAATAAACAAGCAGACTATGTAGATCTATTAATTAAATCAACAATCAAAGCAGCAAAACAAAAAGGTATTGATCGAGTGGCTATTATGCCTGCCGACATAGGTGCTAACCCTCGTTGGAGTAAAACTACGGATGAAGCGAAAAAGAAGTTTCAAAACTTGTATGACAAAGTGGGTGTTCAACAACTAAAGAACATTGCAAAAAAGTATGATGGTACATTAAATGTAGAAAAAATTATTGATCCCAATAAAACTAATCGTGGTTTAACATTTCTTAATAAAAATCCAGACGGAGAGTTTCAGGTATTAAAACAAACAGAAACTAAAAAAAATTTATCAGATGCTGAAAGAGATGCTTACTATGATGAGGAAATAACTAGAATTGCAAGTGGAGTAAATGAACCAGGTACAATAGTTTTGACTAGAGAAATTTCACCAGGTCAGATGATGGATTACTACCTTGTAGAAGGTCGTGGAGATGCCACGGATGTGGGATATCGTATGATTCCTTTAAAAGAAAACGAAAATGCAGATGATGCACTTATAAAGATTGTAGAATATAACCCTAGCGCAATCGATATGTATACTATATCATTTGACCCTTCCAAATTGGAAGAACCAATGTACTTATTTAAGAAAAAATCAGGTGGAACTATTGATAAAGATAGTTTAGTTTCTATAACAGATATATACGGCGAATATGGTAGATAAATTTAACAGCTCATCACGCAATCCAACTGATATGGACGATGCTAAAGCATTAGGTGCAGGCGGTGATGATAAAATTGATATTGAAGAAGTAGGTAGTCAAATAGAAGTAAATCTATCTCCTGATCAAGTAGAAGATAGTGTAGAAATTATTGAAGATGGTTCTGCTATCGTTGGTGAAGTTGATGTACCTATAGCTTCAGGATTTAATTCTAATTTAGCTGAAATTGTTGATGAAGCAATTTTACAAGAACTTTCCAATGAACTTATTGAAAAAGTAGAAAACGATAGATCTTCTCGTGAAGAGTGGGAACAAGCTTACACGAAAGGTTTAGACCTTCTAGGTTTTAGGTATGAAGAACGCACACGTCCTTTTAGGGGAGCGGCAAGTGTTAGTCATCCTGTATTAGCGCAAGCGGTAACACAGTTTCAAGCAATGGCCTATGTCGAACTTTTACCAAGTGATGGTCCTGTTCGAACACAGGTTGTCGGTGCAAACACAACTCAATTACAACAAGCAGCAGAGCGTGTAAAAGATTACATGAACTATGAGATTACTCATGTCATGGAAGATTATAATCCTGAAATGGATCAATTATTATTTCAATTACCTTTATCAGGAAGTGCATTTAAAAAAGTTTACTTTGACGAAGTCTTACAAAGAGCAACATCAAAATTTATTCCAGCAGAAGATATGATTGTACCGTATGGTGCATCTGACTTAGACACTTGTGATCGTATTACACAGATCGTTAAGATGTCTATGAACGATTTAAGAAAAAAACAAGTTTCAGGATTTTATCGAGATGTCGATTTACAAGCTTATGGTGATGATGAGGCAAGTGATATACAAGATAAAAAAGATCAAATAGATGGCACAAATCCAACCAATTATAAAATGGATGACATGTCTGAACTTTATGAAATGCATGTTGATTTAGATCTTGAAGGTTTTGAAGATATTGATCCTAGAGATGGTGAGCCTAGTGGAATTAAATTACCTTACGTAGTAACTGTTGAAAGAACATCTAATAAAGTTTTATCCATATATAGAAACTACAATGAAGCTGATGCTTTAAAAAGAAAGAATGAATACTTTGTACACTATAAGTTTTTACCGGGTTTAGGTTTCTATGGCTTTGGTTTAATTCACATGATTGGTGGTTTGACAAGAACTGCTACAACAGCATTAAGACAATTACTTGATGCGGGAACACTATCTAACTTACCTGCAGGTTTTAAATCAAGAGGTTTAAGAATACGTGATGATGATCAACCTTTACAACCAGGAGAGTTTAGAGATGTTGATGCCCCTAATGGTGTAATTCGTGAAGCATTAATGCCTTTACCTTACAAAGGGCCAGATCAAGTTTTAATGCAACTTTTAGGTTTCTGTGTAGATGCTGCAAAACAATTTGCAACAGTTGCTGACATGCAGTTGTCAGAGATAGGAAGTTCACAAACTCCTGTTGGTACAACCATGGCACTAATGGAACGTGGCACAAAAGTTATGTCCGCAGTTCACAAAAGATTACACTATGCACAGAAAAAAGAATTTGAACTATTAGCTAAAATTTTCAAATTGGTTTTACCACCAATGTATCCTTACAATGTTGCAGGTGGACCAAGAGAAATAAAGATACAAGATTTTGATGATAACATAGACATTCTACCTGTTTCAGATCCAAACATTTTTTCAATGTCACAAAGAGTGACGCTTGCACAAAATCAATTACAACTAGCTCAATCTAATCCGCAGATGCATAATCTGTATGAAGCTTATCGAAGAATGTATATTGCTTTGGGAGTAAAAGATGTTGAACAAATTTTACCAATACCAAAAGGTCCCCAACCACAAGATCCTGCTATGGAGCACAGTGTTGTTTTAAAAGGAGCACCTCTTCAAGCTTTCCCTCAACAAAATCATGAACTTCACATAAAAGCACACAGAACTTTTATGTCGTCTGTTTTGGTTAAGTCAAATCCGATGGCGGTTATGAATTTAGCATCACATATCAATCAACACGTTTCGTTACTTGCAACACAAACTGTTGATAAAGCAATGGTTCAAGAAGCGGAAAAATTACGTCAACAATTCGGTGAGCAAGTTCCACCAGAAGCATTACAAGCTTTACAAATGCAGAGAGCTGCAGCTATAGATAATGAAATTGTAAAAATTACTGAGCAAATGGTCGGTGAAGAAGCAGAAGCAATGCAAGATCAAAACATGGATCCTCTTGTTTTACTCAAACAACAAGAATTAGCCATGAAACAAGCTGAAATGGAGATGCAAGCACAGTTAAAAGGTGAAAATCAAGCCTTAAAAGAAAATCAATTTGATTATAAACAAGTTTTAGATGCACAAAAGTTGAAAAAAGACTACGATTTAGCTAATTTACGTGCAGATGTAGCAATACAACGACAAAATCAACAAAATAGAGGTCAAAATGATTAGTTTATTAGCTGGACCAATAGCAGGAATGATTAAAGATGCTGTAACTGGCTTTGTAGAGACTAAAAAGGCAAAATCAGAACTGAAATTAACTGAAATTAAGGCTCAGAAGTCACTTAAAGAGCAACAAATAGCGGGAAAAATTAGCTGGGAGGCTACTGCAGTCGACCAGATGAAGGGATCGTGGAAAGACGAACTAATTTTGATATGTCTTTTGGTTCCAGCCGTGGCAGTATTTATTCCTGGTTGGACACCACATATTAAAGCGGGGTTTGAAGCATTACACTCACTACCTGATTATTATAAACATTTATTATACATCGCATGTAGTGCGAGTTTCGGCATCAAAGGAGCTAAAGGTGCCATGGGTTTAATTACTAAAAAGAAATAATGTGTGAGGGTTGTGATACCTTATGTTTAAAATGCGAATCAATGATGGAGAAGTGCATTAAATGTGATTGTTTGTGCCATTGTGGTACAAGCTGTATGTGTGAATGCGCAATATGTGAACATGAAGAAACAGAGACTAACAAAAACAGTTCCTCCCAAAAAAGGACCGACACCACAAGGGTTGAAAATTAATTATAAAAAGATACAAATAGTTAAGATAACTAAATAAGGATATTCTTAACGATGAAACACACGTATTTTAAAATACCTGGGTGGTTTAATTACTCAGAAACTTACGATATGATTGTTGACCAAATACCCGAAGATGGAAAGATTGTTGAAATTGGATCTTTTCTAGGTAGATCAACACATTACTTAGCTACAAGCTTAATAAATGCAAATAAAGAAAACGTAAAAATTTATTGCGTAGATACTTTTGCAGGTTCATCAGAACACGCAAATTTGGATTTACCTCAAGACTTTTCACACATCTTTAAAGAAAATCTTCAATACTTTATTGGAAGAAATATGGTTATTCCTTGTCAAGGAAGATCAGATGACACAAGTATATTAGAGAAATTTGAAGAAGCTACTATTGATTACATAATGGTTGATGGTGCACATGAGTATGAACCTGTGATAGATGATATACAAAATTGGTGGCCTAAATTAAAACCTGATGGAGTAATGTTTGGAGATGACTATCAACTTCAAGCAGTTTCCGAAGCTGTAAGAATAACTCTTCCAGCAGTTATGGCAGGTGGTTTAGGTGTTAATGGCAGTCAAGAACAAACATGGTATGCGAGTAAGGATCAAACTTATAAATCTTTCGAAAAGACGGTACCTGGTCTTAATTGTCTTAAATGAGTATTTTTGTTCTTCACAATTATCAAAAGGAACTCAAAGGTTTAAAAGAAAATCTCCTAGAAAATCTTATCGTAGGGGTTGAAAAATTTGAGGATTACAAGTATATTTTAGGAAAGATACACATGCTTGAAGCATGCCAACAGGAACTTTCTCGCCTGCTGGAACAAGAGGAGAAAATTGATGACTAAGACGTTATACGTGCCTGATCACGTAAAAGCAAAACTAAACAATCCTTCTAAAGGGATTGATCAGGAGAAAACTGAAATAGATAAACTTCCAAAACCCGTTGGATGGAGAATTTTAGTTTTACCTTTCAAAGCAAAAGAAAAGTCAAAAGGTGGTATTTTACTAACAGATAAAACTATCGAAGACTCACAATTAACTGCATCTGTTGCCATGGTGTTAGCCGTGGGCGATGATGCTTATGCAGATAAAGAAAAGTTTCCTAATGGACCTTGGTGTAAACAAGGTGATTGGGTCGTGTTTGGCAGATACGCTGGTTCTAGAATCAGAATAGATGGAGGAGAAGTAAGATTACTCAATGATGATGAAATACTCGGAACTGTTGATAATCCAGAGGACATATTAACAATACTATAACATGGAGGTACCATGCAAACAGAACTTAACACTGCAAAAGACGAAAAGCTAGTTGATCTTGATACATCAGGTGACGGAGCAGAAGTCGAATTAGAAGATAAGTCTCATGGCGCTGTTTCACCAGAACAGTACGAAGAAGTAAAAACTGAAGAAAAAGATCCTCTGAATCCTGTTGTTGAACAACAAGGTGAGATGGATCAATATTCTGATAAGGTTAAAAAGAGAATAGATAAGCTGACTTGGAAAGTAAGAGAGGCTGAAAGAGAAAAAGAAGCTGCTCTTGTTTTCGCACAAAACGTGCAAAAAGAATTGCAAGACACTCAGAAAAAAACTTATGACATTGACAAAGGTTATATGTCAGAAAGTGAAGTAAGAAACAAAATGGCGTCTGATCTTGCTCGTCAAAATCTTATTACTGCTAGAGAAGCAGGTGATTATCACAAAGAAGAAGAAGCTAGACAAGCTTTAACTAAACTGGATCTCGAAGCAGAAAGAATAAGAGTTACTAAATCTAAAAAAGAACAAGAGTATGAGCAGTTTTCAAAAGAATTAGAAAATAATGCTCAACAAGTTGTACAACAACCTAGACCACAACCCTCTGATAAAGCTTTAGCTTGGGCAGAGAAGAATACTTGGTTTAGATCAGATGCTGATATGACTGACTTTGCTCAAAGAATACACAGAGGCTTAGTAGCAGAAGGATTTGACACAGAGTCAGATGACTATTATGATGAATTGACTAATAGAGTTAAAAACAAGTTTCCAGAGTCTTTTAAAGACTCGGATCAGACGATCAGAGGTAACACAATCGCCCAACCCGTTGCTTCTGCTACAAGGTCTGCAACACCGGGGCGCAAGTCTGTTAAGTTGACCGCTAGTCAAGTGAAAATAGCAAAAAAGTTAGGGGTTCCCCTATCTGAGTATGCTAAGTACGTTTAAGGAGGTACAAAATGACAGATAATAAAACACCAAGAAGTGCACAAACAAGGGTAACTGAGGAACGCAGAAAACCTTGGAAACCACCGTCTCAATTAGACGCACCACCATGTCCTGATGGATATAAGCAAAGATGGCTTCGACATCGTGTCAACGGTATGGATGATACTAAAAACATCAATGCCAGACTCAGAGAAGGCTGGGAATTAGTGAGGTCAGACTCACATACAGAAGGTCAATACTCTGCATACAATGGAAGTATCAAATCTTATGAGGGTGTCATCAGCGTGGGAGACTTGCTTTTGGCAAGAATGCCAGTGGAAACAATTAATGAGCGTAATGCACATTACAAGCGAATGACTGATCAACAGACAGAAGCTTGGGAAACAGATCCACTGCGAGAACAACATCCTAGCATGCCTATGAACGCAGATAGGCAAAGTCGTGTATCTTTTGGTGGCGGAAATAAAAAACCATCTCAAGATACTTAATTATAAAGGAGATGAACTATGTCAAATCAACAAGGAAACTTTGGATTTCGTCCTGTTCAAATGCTTGGTGCAGCTTATAATGGTCAAGGCCAACAAGAGCTGTCAATAGCAAGTAACGAGACAAATTCAATCTTTCAAGGTGATCCAGTTGTATTAAATGCAAATGGATCGATTTCTCGTGGATCTACTGCTGGTGCTGAACTAATTGGTATTTTTAACGGTTGCTTTTATACAGACCCTACAACGTCTAAACCAACTTTTTCAAATCATTATCCAGGCGCCATTGTAGCAAGTGATATCGTTGCTAACGTAATCACAGATCCAGATGTGGTATTTGAAGTCAAAGTAGATGACGCAAATGCTGGACAAGCACAAGTTGGTTCAACAGCTAACATCGCAACATACAGCGCAGGAGATACCACATCAGGTATTTCTGGTGTTGTTCTTGATGGTAGCACGTTTGCAACTAGCAGTGCATCAAACTTCGCTGTGTACGCACTTTCAACAGATGTGGACAACAGCGACTATACTGCAGCTAATGCTAACATTCTTGTTAGAATTAATAAGCATCAGTATAGAGATGTTACAGGTATATAGGAGGTTAAACTATGGCTATATCTAGAAGTCAACTCGTTAAAGAGTTAGAGCCAGGTTTGAACGCCCTGTTCGGCTTGGAGTACGGGCGCTATGACGCTCAACATGCAGAAATCTATGAGACAGAAACTTCCGATCGTGCATTCGAAGAAGAAGTAATGTTATCAGGATTTGGTAATGCGAGAACGAAGAGTGAAGGTGGGTCAATTGTTTATGACAATGCGACAGAAACTTTCACAGCACGTTACACACATGAAACAATTGCACTTGGTTTTGCAATCACTGAAGAAGCTGTTGAAGATAATCTTTAT
>Ga0181394_1000895_pt1 | contig 12998 bp, 11 predicted proteins | sample 17SPOviralmetaG_FD_130123 | JGI IMG/M metagenome (GOLD analysis project Ga0181394, IMG submission 130123) | Marine viral communities from the oligotrophic San Pedro Time Series (SPOT) site, San Pedro Channel, CA, USA - 17 SPOT_SRF_2010-11-23 | ecosystem: Environmental > Aquatic > Marine > Strait...
ATCTTTGCAGACATCCATGACATGGGCGTTATGCCCTCCATGCGAGCACTCATGACTGCCGGAGAAGCACTAGACCGTGACAATGTAGCTGGGTTTAACTGCTCCTACATGCCTATCGACCACCCTAAAGCATTTGACGAAATGATGTACGTTCTCATGTGTGGCACTGGAGTAGGCTTTAGTGTAGAACGTCAGTACGTAACAAAATTACCAGAAGTAGCAGAGGAATTCCATGATACCGATACAGTTATACATGTCGCCGACAGCAAAATTGGATGGGCTAAAGCTTACCGGGAACTTGTTAGCTTGTTGTATTCAGGCCAACTTCCGAAATGGGACGTGTCTGGAGTACGACTTGCAGGGGCAACCCTTAAGACCTTCGGAGGTAGAGCATCTGGTCCAGAACCTCTTGTCGATTTGTTCAACTTCACAGTCAGCGTCTTTCGGGAAGCTGCTGGACGTAAACTTAGCTCCATTGAGTGCCACGATATCTGCTGTAAGATTGCACAGATCGTCGTTGTCGGAGGTGTACGCAGGTCCGCTCTCATCAGTCTGTCTAACCTCACTGACGATAGACTCCGACGATGCAAGTCAGGCCAGTGGTGGCAAGATAATCCTCAACGGGGACTAGCGAACAACAGCGCATGTTATACAGAGAAGCCAGACTTTGAGGCGTTTTTAAATGAGTGGAAAAGTTTATACGAGTCCCGCTCCGGAGAACGAGGAATGTTCTCTAGAGTCGCAAGTCAAAAGCAAGCTGCAAAGAACGAGCGACGAGATGCTACCTATGATTTTGGAACTAATCCATGCTCAGAGATCATCCTCAGGCCCTACCAGTTCTGCAATCTATCGGAAGTTGTTGTCAGGGCAGGAGATACGTTGTCAGACCTTAAACGAAAAGTTCGTGTTGCAGCTATCCTTGGGTCTCTTCAGGCTACGCTAACCGACTTCCGCTACTTACGTAAGGTATGGCAGAAGAATACAGAAGAAGAAGCACTGCTTGGTGTATCACTAACAGGCATCATGGACCATGCCGTGTTGTCAGGGAGGGAAGACCGTGAAAAACTTAAAGATTGGCTCGTGGCTCTCAAAGAGGAAGCGATTAGTACTAATGCGGAATGGTCTAGCAAGCTTGGTATTAATCTTAGCACTGCCATTACTGCTGTTAAACCTTCCGGTACTGTTAGTCAGTTGGTTGATTCTGCTTCTGGCATCCACCCTAGATATGCAGATCAATACATTAGACGAGTTAGAGCAGATGCAAGAGACCCCCTCTGTCAAGTCCTAGAAGCCGCTGGAGTGCCCGTAGAGGACGACGTAATGTCACCCACTACCAAGGTATTCTCCTTCCCCATAAAGTCGCCTGAGGGGGCTGTGGTGGCCTCTGAGATGGGTGCTATGGAGCAACTTGAGCTTTGGGAGATCTATCAGGACTTCTGGTGTGAACATAAGCCGTCAATGACGTGTTACTACCGTGACGATGAGTTCCTTGAGGTGGGTCAGTGGTTGTACAACAAGTTCGACAAGATCAGTGGCGTAAGCTTCCTACCCTACTCAGAGCATACGTACCAACAGGCTCCTTATGAACCTATTGATCTGGAGACGTTTGAGAAGTTGAAGGAGGAGTTTCCTGAGACCATCGACTGGAACATCTCTGAGAACTCTGACATGACTGAAGGGTCACAACAGTTGGCTTGTACAGGTAATAACTGCGAGTTGTAAACAAAAGGGGGCCTTAGTGCCCCCGTTCTTTCAAGGTGTGTTTATGAACATTAAACGTGATATTGAGATACGCATAAGAGTACTTGAGAACAAACTACAAAGGTCTATACCTGCTGCTCGCAACAACGAGATTAGAGGTGAAATCATGGGCCTGAAGTGGGTGCTAGAGCGTCTCTAGTGCCTTCTTCTTTTTTGTCTTTTTCTTCTCTTTCGTACTGCTCTTCTAAAGTTTGCACTGACTCCCTAATTGCAGAATAAAAGACGCCTTTTTCTTTTGCCCATCTAGCTTGCTCGCTTTTGCTTGCTGTTTTCATCTTTTTGTTTATTTGCTCAAAGATGTCTCGCATAGCGTAAGTAAATCTTGCTTTTCCTTTTGCGGCGTACTTTGTCTTTGCCAAATTTCCAATTACTGCAAAAGGAGCACGAACAACAGACAGCCCCAGCGCTACAGGAACATTATACGCCATAGAAAACGCTGTCCTTCCTTTTAATACGTCGAAGCCCACCCACTGAAGATATCTACCAACGGCTGTTTCTGCGGTTTGTTTTGCTTTCCTGTAAAACTCCGGCTTTACTTCCAAAAGTCTGCTCATTCTTTTTAAAAGTTCTGGAGACTCCGGGACGTTTATCGCTATAGCTTCGTTGGAAGACTCTCTTATAAGACGACCAATAATTCCTTTTAAGGAAGCATCACTTTCACCTAACTTAACTCCTTCTGACGTTTCTAGCCAGTGGTCAAAATCTTTTCTGGCTTCCCTTAGCCCTACTGCCGTTCTGCCTCTTTCTGAAACAAATGCCTCAAATTGAGTAAAATACTGGTCTATTAAGCGTTTAGCTTGTTTTCTGTTTGTAAAAGCTTTTGGATACCTTTGAGCAGAAACCTTTAGTTTTTCTTGCATGATTCCTCTAAAAGTTTCTGGGTTCACTTCAAAAAGAGCATCAGAAGCTTTAGACATTTTTATTAAAACTTCTTCTAAAGCATCTAATTGATCTTTTAGCTGAACATGAGCATCAATAGAGTTCATGTTCCCAGTAATGCCCGCTTGTTTTAATTCGTCAACAATTTTTAATTCTTTTTCAGTAACAAGCTGTTTGTTGCGGCCAAAAGGAAAAGAAGACTTTGTTGTTCTATCCATTTGGGCTTCTGTTTTTTCTCCCGTATTAAACGCCATGTTCCACAAATCTTTATCTTCTCCAGCCAACGGCCTATCTACACGACGCATGCCTATTTTATCAAGAGTAAAAGGCTCTTTAGGCGGAGGTAGTCCGTCTCCTGTAGGAGCGTCTAAGATGCTTTTTTTAAATTTTGTAAATACGCCTGCTCCTGTAAGGTCAGCAATAGACCTTAAATTAGCCGCTTCGTTGGGATACTTTTCTTGAAAGGCACTTAAAGCTTCCCCGCCTTTTTCTAAAGCAATTGCAAAAGCCTCCCCTGCTTCGGTATTCATAAAATCAGCGACGTACTGCAAAGCCTTTTGTTGTTGTTCATCTGTTGCTACAACACCAACGGCTTTTTCAGCGCCAAACACAAGGGCCTCCCCCGCAGAATCAAATAAAAGAGACACAGGTTCTGCCAGCACTTGAACAGTAACTGAACCTAAATCTGTTCCAGATGATGGATCAACAGGGGCCATCAACTTTTCAGGATCTGTCGTAAAAGTACTGCTTAAAGTTTCTGAAACTCTTTCTTGGATTCCAGATAAACGCTCCCCTGATCTTTCTAAAGGCCTTGAAAAAACACGGTCAAAAAACGAAGGCTTATCTTTAGATCCGCCCTGTACAGTGTTTACGTGCGGGTTTTGTTCGAAGGCTTTGTTGAAAAGATCATCCAAAGACTCTTCTTCAGTATCTTGTTGTTTAGCCTCCTTTTCTCCTTTAACAATTGCATCCATAGAAGGAGGCATAGAAGAATCTACAGGCTCTTTTTTAGTTACGTCATACGCCGTGTCAAATAAATCTAGCAGTTCTTGCTGGTCGTTAGCCATTATTATTCCCCTGAAGACAAAGGTTTAAATGTAGCGGTAGTTTTGTCGTAAACAAACTTCCTTCCTGTTCCGGGTTCTTGATAAAAAACAACAGTTTCGCCTTTCTTGTTTAAAACAGACCGATATCCTAGTTTAGCGTAGTTATCAGAGTTCCAGTTAACAGCTTCGGTTAGGTCACGACCCTGTGCCATAATAAGCATGGTATTTAGATGTTTTTTAATGTTCTTTAACGCTTCTCTTTGAGCTTCTTCTGACCTTGAGGTATTTAAAGTTTCAATAGAGTTTTGAAGAGCCGTTAATTCAAGGTTTGAAACAGCACCTAAGCCTGTACTTCCCCCTCCTAACTGCTTGAGTACTCTTATATTGTCTAATCCTAAGAAGTTTTTAATTTGCTGGTACTCCGCTTCTACATCTAAAGCAGCCGCTTCGTAACCAAGCGATTCAACACCACCTATGTTTCTAGTAAGTTGAGCGCCTAAGCCAGACGGCAGGTCGTCCCTCAACAACAAATTATCAAGTTTTCCGATGTTGTGAATTAACTTAGGAATTGCTTCTGTTCTTGCTCTTGCTTCTTCTTGAGTTTCGTTACCTCTAGGGGTCACTTCTATACGCCCCACCACTCTGTTGTCCGTCAACAAAAGCAATGTTTCGTTACCGTCAGCGTCCTTAATAGTTTGTTGATCGTACTCAACCTTAGTCGTATCAGGCTTAAACCCTCTTTCTGCGATTGTGGTTCCTTCTGCATCCACTAAAGCCATTCCAGCGTTCATTTGGTACAGCGCAGGGTTTAAGTAAGCCAGAAGCTCTTCTCTGCCTGCGTTTTCCATTGCAGTCCTTTTAAAAGGGTCTCTTGCTTTTGTTGCTTTAGCAACGGCCGCAGCCCTTAAATTTTTAAGCTGATCTATTTCACGAAGTCTTTTTTCTTCGTCTTGCGCTCTTTTTGATGCTGCTGTTAACTGCTCTAAAGTACCGCCAGCAGCTACAAAGTCCTGAGCGTATTCCGGAGTAATACCTTCCGGAGTACTAGCTTGAGTCAACAAACCACCAACCCTAGCTCGTTGAGCAGCCTGTTCTCCACGCTTGCGTGAAGCATCAGCAAACTGTTGTGCTTCTTTAGTATAACCGATACCTTGTAACTCTTGAGCAACACCAGAGAGCGCAACGGGATCGGGCTCTGCCGAAGCTAAAATTGCCTGACCTCTTTTCATGATTTCGTTAAACTTGTCTTGCTTTTTTTTAGCCTTCATTTGACCGGGGATTCCACCAATAGCTTCACCCACGGAAAACATCCCTCGTCCAAAAGAAGGCGACGAAAGCCCCTGAAGTATATTTGATGATATTTGTGCCATGATTTAATCCTTTATGTTAACTGAACAGACCAGCAGCAGCCCTTGAAACTAAGCCCGAACCTACGTTACCTATAATGTCTGCTTGGCCCATACCAGCCGAAAGTAGTGCATTAATTGCTGAAGCATAGGTTTCACCGTAAGTCTGTGCTTGTTCAGACAACGCTTGTCGCTGACGTTCTGCTGTTGTCATTCCGGGCTGTAACGCAGCCAGTAACTGACCTTGTGGCAAGTAAGATGCCTCTAGCATTCCTGCACCAAGTTTTGCTTGTCTGTCTTGGTCGGCCCTTGCAAACTCCATGGCACGTAAAATGTCTTCAGACTCTCTTTGTTGCTCTGCCTTAGCTATTGCTAACTGCTCAGGAGTTCCGCCAAACATTGCCGTACGTGTACCTAAACGTCCCTGAGCAGCTAAACGTTGCTCTAGTTCTGCTCTGGCCTGTTCTTCGGCAGGTGCCCTAAGTTCACGCATACGGCCCAAAACGTCCTGCTCAAGTTCTTCAGAAGGTGTCGCTGCCTGTCCGTAAAAGCTTGTAGCTTGCTTAAGAAGCTCTTGTTGAAGAGCCTGTTCGTCAGGAGACATGTCTAGTTGGTAAGTCGTTTGACCTGTAGTAGGGTCTGTAGCCATGCCAAACTGTCCACCAGTAGCTGTAGTAACAGTGTAAGGCTGAAACTCCAGCATTCCTGCTAACTCGCCAGCAAGACCCGGTGTAAACTCTCCAGTGTCGGGGTCAGTGTACCCTTCTCCAAAGCGTTGAAAAGCCTCTCTTCCTAGTTTGCCAAGGTCTTTATACGATTCCGACAGAAGACCGGCTCCTCCGCCTAAACCTAAAAGCGCTAAAAAGTCTGGATCCATTAGTACGTACCTCCGTCAATTGTTCCTGTAGACAGTGTACCTGTAAACGTCAGCGCAGGAATTGTTACTGTCCCTGTAAATGTTGGTGATGCTATGTCTGCCTTAGTAGCGATAGCGTTAGAAATTGCATCAAACTCCTTTTCAAATTCAGAGCCACGAATGATTTTACCGCTGTCTCCAGAAGGTAGACTGTCCTTAGCGGCAAAGTCAGTAGTTTTACTATAGTTGCTCATAGTACTTTACCTTTTAAAACTAATACGTTAATTTCTTGAAGAGACAAAGCAAAACCATTAATATCTGCCTCCAAACCTATGTTGATAACTCCGCCACCGCCGGTAGCGTTGACTGCCCTACGTGACGTTAGTTCACCGCCCGTAAACTCTGATATAGAAGAAGGCGTTAGTGTTTCTAAATTTGTAAATGAACCAGATATATAAACGTAGTAAACAGATTCTGTTTTGTTAAAGTAACTGTCTCCGTTAAGTAGCGCACCTCCGCCAGACCCTGTTGTAGGGGCGGATGTAAGTTCACCAAGATATTTATTAACAATAACAACACCACCAACTTCTGTTGACGATATTCCATAAGACGAAAGCTCCGAATAAGCTGGGTATTCGCCCTCGTTGTAGAAAGCAGGTTGCTGGTTACCTACAGTAAATTCTGCAGTTCTGTAGGCTGTGTCAAAGTCATAGGCCCACTTAAGAAATACTGTGGCACTGTTAGCGCCTACCAAAGTTGGCCTAATCTTCTTGACTCTTTTTAACATCGAAGGGTCACCAAATGTCAAACCCGGACTGTAGTACTTAAAACGGTACTTAGTTCCGTTGTCGCTGTAACCACTGTACTCGCTAATACCTTCCGTAGTGCCTATGTACAACTTACCATTCTCAAGTCTACCATAGGACGTAAACCCTGTGCCGGGCCAACGAGTCACACGGTAAGAACCGTTTTCTAATGTGCCTCTTACGTCAAAACAATAAGTTACGTTTTGATTTACAAAAGTTAACAAATAAAAACCTTCTTCAGGACTGTAGACAGACCGGTAAAAACTAGTTTCGTTTTGCAACAAGCTAATAATGTCTTTAGTAATACTGCTTGACAAGTTAGCCATAGGCATTGACTTTTCTTGTATTGTTCTACCGAAGCTCTTAAGACCGGTGTGTGACAAGAACAATACGTCAGTACCTGTGTGCTGTACAGTGTCACGATCGACGCAACCAACACCTGCTACAGTATCTGACAAGGCCATTGTAGCTGGAGTTTCGGCACCCTCGTAAACAACAATGCTGTGCTTGCCAAAAATAATTAACAGACCGTTGTGTGCTGCTAACGATACAATCTCGTCGTAACCGTCAGGCCATACCTTAGATATGTCAATAGACCCACTAGTGCCGCCGGACCAGTCATGACCTATCAAAAGATCAGACCAGTACACGGTAGACTTGTCAGCACCAAAGTCTGCTGTCCATAGCCTGCCATACGCTGCTAGGACTTCGTTACCGTACATGGCGCTAGTAACTCCAGCAGCCCCAGAAACAGCACTGAGCTTGATTACAGAGCCTCCTGCGTTATCGTACACAAGGGGTTCATGGCTACGTTGGAAGAAGTATATTTTGTCGTTAAAGTTGACCATCTTCCAGTTGTCTGCAGAAATGGTGTAACTACCGGGAGTCTCGTCAGCCAACGTCGTTGTACCGCTAAGAATCTTGTTGTTACCTACAGAAAAAACTTTAGTGTTGCCAGCGTCGTCTTTAAACTCTTTGATTGCTCTAAGAGTTGCCGTGCCTAATGCAGTTTTGTTTGTTGTAATAACATCATGGCCTTTACGTGTTGCAATACGGCCACGTTTGTCAATTACAGCGTTATCTGCTATTTCAGCAAACGACGGGTCTTGCTGCAGCGGAGAATCTTCTGTATTGATCCCTTTAAAGGCAGGCGCAACCAAATTTATACTGTTAAGTTTTTGTGCCATATTTTACCTCAAGGGGTATAAAAGATTACTTCTTCTGGGTGCTTTTGAGCGTCTAAAGCAATAGCGTCAGACATATAATTCTCAGCAACTTTAAAGTACTCAGGAGCAGACGTGCCTCCTGTTTCTCCACGTTCACGGGCTAGTAAAGCAACAGCCAAGTGTATTACCGGCATGCTAGGTATTGTTAGCCTGTCGTCATCGACAGTCAAATCACCTGTTCTTTTAACACAGTTAAAGCGAATGGTGTACTCTTTTTCTGGAGTAGGGTAAATGTCTATTTGCGTATCGCCATTACTGTCAACACCGTTGTACGTATAACAAGTAGGAGCGCTTTTGCGTGGATCAGATATTAAGTAAGCTTCATCAAAAAAAGTAGCTGTTTTGTATTCCATAAACAAATTAGCTGTATCATTAATTACGTTAAGCGCTTTAATTCTGTTCTGGCTGCCTGTTAAAACGTAATTAAAAACGTCAGCAGTAGTAGTAATTGTTAAGGTAGTCCTAAGTGCTGACCAGTCCCAAGAATCCTCTACAATTCTTTTAGCGTCATTAATAAAGTCACCAACCATTTTAGAGTACGTAGATTCATTAACCGTACTTACTTCGTCTTCACGCATCCGACGTAGTACGCCATTCATTAAGTTTAAGTATGTCATACGTCAAACATTCCTTTCTTTTGGGCACTGTTTTGTACCAAAGATTGTGTTACTTCTGTTTCAATAAAGTTATTAAGCACGTTAATAGCTCTAGTTGGGGCACGGTACTCTACAGCAGTAAACGGTTGTCTTGCCCAGTCTACATTGCCTGATAGCATTCCTGAGCGTCCTCCGCCGCCACCACCACCGCCACCTGCTGCTGGCTGAGGTTCTGGCTCTGGTTCTACCTCAGGTTCTGGTTCTGGTTCAGGCTGAGGTTCGGGTTCCGGTTCAGGAGTTATAATTACTTCGCCCGGACATTGGCCTCCTTCATGGTCGCTAGGCCTTGACCCATCCGAACATTCAGAGCATAGCGGCCAGTCGTCTGCACCGTTATCACATACTTGCTCTTCAGGGTCGTCTATAACAATGTCAGGGCAGTTAGTGCCTTGGTCATCTTGCTTTGGCGTTACACCGTCTTCGCATAAACCAAAGTTAGGTTGCGGATCAAACCCCCCTGGCCCAACAACTTCTGTAGGAACACAGATACCGTTTTGGATAACTCCTTCTTGCCCATTGGTTTCGCATAAACTACCTTCTGCACGTTCAGGAGGTATTACTGGCGAAGGATCAGGGTCTGGCTCAGGTTCAGGCTGAGGTTGTGGCTCAGGTTCAGGCTGAGGTTGTGGCTCAGGTTCAGGATCTGAAGCAAGAAAACTAGCACACTCAACCGGATTAGCTTCTGCATAGTCAGAGCTTTCACATGGATTTGTTGCAGCAAAACAATTACTTCCCTGTTTATCTGCCCTTGGAGTAAATCCGTCAGGGCACATACCAAAGTCATTACCACCCTCAACTACTGCGCCGTCTGTAAAACCAAAAGAATCATCATCGTCACCATCACCATCAGTATCACCCGGCTCAGGCTCTGGTTCAGGCTCTGGCTCTGGCTCTGGCTCAGGCTCTGGCTCTGGCTCTGGATCTTCAACGCAGTTACCGTCGGCATCATACGTGCCGTCTACTCCGCTAGGGGTTTTGCAGGGAGCGTCTTCTACGTAATCTGGTGGTGGATCTTCGCATTCTCCAGTTGCTTCATTACGTATTTGATCACCAGAACAAGGCGTTAATGTTTCTACACACTCGCCACCTTCGTTTACTTCGTAGCCAGATGCACAACCACCACATTTACTAGGCGTTCCTCGCTTAGTATCTTCTGGTATGTGTGTTCTGTTTTGATTTGCACACTCTTTTGTTGTTGGACCCTCAGGAACTATTGGAGCCTCTCTAATAAAATCACCGCACCTGCTAGGCGTACCAAGTTTAGCGTTTGCAGGAATGTAGATTCTATTCTGATCAGTACACTCTTCTTCTGTTGGGCCTTCAATTACTTCTGGAGCTTGCTTAATTGGCTCTCCGCACTCGCTAGGCGTTCCTCTCTTAGCGTCTGCCGGAATATGCTTTCTGCCCTGACTTCGGCATTCCTCTTCTGTTGGGCCTTCAATTACTTCTGGAGCCTGTTTTATTGGCTCACACTTTTTTGTTTCTTCTGAATAAACCGTTCCTTCAGGACATTCTTCAGGCACTTCAGGTGCTTGCTTAGTTGGCTCACATCGTTCTGTTTGCTTTGAAAAGAAAAACCCTTCAGGGCACTCTGTGCATTCTGGATAGTTAACTGCCCCGTTAGCACACTCTTCTGTCTCATTAGGATCTGTAATAAAAAGTTGCGGAAACGCCTCTTCAATTTCTTCTTCTATACTGCTTTGTATGTATCCACCGATCCATGCGCCAATACTTCCACCAACAGCATCTCTGATAATGTCTTCAAGATCTTTATCACTTATGCCGCCTTTGATTTTGGATAAAACTTTTCTAACTTTTTCTTTTGCTTTTTCTGCCGTGTCTTCTAACCAACCACCGGGATCTGATATAATATCCTTAATGTCTTGACCAGTTTCTTTAACTGCGTCCTCAAGGTCTTTCCAAGTAATATCAACTATGCCGGGAGGCATGGGAATATCTAAACCGGGTATGGAAAAAATAGCGCCAATGTTTACGCAGTCTTTCCAGCCAGCATAAGGCTCATTTCCTCCCGGCCCGTCAGGATCAACGCTCCCAGTCCAAGATTCGCATTCTTTAGATATGCCAGCTACACCGTTTAAAACGTTTGTAAGTAACTTTTCAAAATCTTTTTTATTAGTTGGGATTGCTCCAGTAACAACATCCTTTATTGTTTTAAAGATGTCCCTAAAGGTTTCTTCTTGTTCTTTGGTTATTTCTTCTCCGGCTTCTCTAAATTCGTTTAAAACTTGTTGAATAGAGCTTTCTTCATTAAATTCTTCTTCAGCAGAATCATCGTCATCTTCTTGTTGCTCTAGCCATTCATCATAGCCGCCAGCTTCTGCTATTTCATCTGCTATATTTTGAATTGCAGATACATCTTGAGAATCTACGGCTTCTTGTAAAGCACGTAAAACCCTAGGGTCTATGTCAGCGGGGACGCCTTGAGTACCTACAAACTCCGGCAAATCAAATCCTGCTTCCCTAAGAATTTGTTGCATTGTTTGATAGGCGCTAGTCATTCCTCCAGTAAATGAAGGAACGCTAGTGTCTGGCCTTTCGTCTCTGCCCGGAGGCGCATCATTAAACTCTGGAGGAACAGAAGGCCCGCCACCAAACTCTCCTCCCGTAAACATCCCGGTTCCAAAAGAAGGCTTGTAAACAATTGTAGGGGATCTCTTTGCCATTTACTTTTCCCTTGATACGCCCTTAGTTTTTTCATAAGAACGCATAGCACCAAGACCAAGCATACCCATCAGTACAGGCATCATAGTCTCTAGGTCAATGAGTGGTATAGTGACTTCAATAGCCAGCAGAGCTAAAACAAAGTTGGTAAACGGTATGACCATAAAGTTGCCCATCATACCTAGTACACAACACCAGCCAACAGCAGGTCTCCAACCAGAGACAAACAAGGACTTGTGTGCTGCTTCTACTTTGTTAACTTCTAGTTGTGACTTAGCAAGCTCCTGAGCGTGTCTCTGAGCCATTGTAGCAACTTCATGAGCTAACCTAGCCTTCTGGTCTTTGTCTTGTACAAACTTGTCTAAAAGACCTGTAACAGGCCCTATGAGCGACTCAATCATCTAGCAAACTCCAAGATAGCAATAGCCATAGTCACGATAAGAGCAATAGAAGCAAAGCCACCTGTCATCATCTTCTCTAGTTTGTCAAAGCGTTGATTGTGTGCGTCCAGTTGCATCTGAATCATTTCATAACGAATGCTACACTCACGCTCATGAGCTTCTAACCGACTTAATGCTTGCTCTAGATCTGACATGACTATTCCTTACCGCCTTGGTGATCCACAGTCACCTGTGCATTTAGTTTACCTATTTCTACTTCTACTTTATTTAACTGCCTGCGTAACTCGTGTATCTCTATGTTGCGTTCTTCCAAAGCCATAATCTTAGCGTTCTGTATAAGATCATCTGGTAACGCACCACGTAGACCTAGAGGCCACTCACGAACAAACGCAGAGTTTTCCAGTATGTTCATGTTCTGTATTTCCTGACCGTGTTCAATAGAGATGATACGAGTGTCAAGAGTTACGTAAGCAGTAGTAGCCATAACGATGCCAGCACCAAGAGCAACTAAGTTCCTTAGTGGTATAGCTACTCTGGTGTTGTCATCAATCTCAGGCATTACCAAGGCATACCATCAGCAGACACAGGGTTCTTCTGTGCTTCGATGTTGGCTGTTAATGCCGCCTCAGTAGCATCCTGATCGACTGACTCGTGTACCCATGCCAGTACAGCAGACTCAGTAAGGTCATCGTAAGCTACAAAGCCGTCAGCGTCAGCGTCAGGTGTAAAGCCTACAGTGCCGTAAGAGGATGCAGTGAATGTGTCGTCACCAACAGTTTCAGATTCAGTAACACGCCAGTGTGCAACGGTTACACCGCCGTCTGCCACGTTACGCTCAAGGTTTGCGATAGTCCATGTAGCCATTAGTTTTCTCCTTCAAGTTGTGCAACTCTGGCACGTAGGTCATTGATAATTTCGTTTTGCTCTTGTATGGCTTTTACAAGCGACGGAATCATGTCACCCATTTTCAAACCAAGTTTTGTTTCTTCATCGTTGTACTTATATTCATGTATAAGCTCTGGCATTACTTCTTCGACTTCTTGAGCTACAAAACCCATGATGTCGTTACCATCACCATTCTTCCAATCGAAGCGACGTGGTTGTAAAGCAAGTACGCTTTCTAAACCTTTGTCTAAATCACGAATATTTTCTTTTAGTGATTGGTCTGATATAGCAGTAATACTTGTGTTAGTAGCGTGTATTTGACCACCACCACTGACGTAGAAACGGAAAGCACTGTTAGTTATGTCATAAACGTGCAGTGTGTTTAGACTGTTTGCAATGGTGCTAAATACTTCGCCATTGCCCTGTAAAATATTTCCATCTGCTGTGTTATAAG
>Ga0181394_1000897_pt1 | contig 12988 bp, 10 predicted proteins | sample 17SPOviralmetaG_FD_130123 | JGI IMG/M metagenome (GOLD analysis project Ga0181394, IMG submission 130123) | Marine viral communities from the oligotrophic San Pedro Time Series (SPOT) site, San Pedro Channel, CA, USA - 17 SPOT_SRF_2010-11-23 | ecosystem: Environmental > Aquatic > Marine > Strait...
ACTGTTTGGTCATCGATAAACTTATAGCCAAAGGTTGGATTCTTTGGATCCTTGAAGTATATCTCTCCAAACTTTGGACCAGCCAATCGTACTTCGGAAAGTTCTTCATTCGTAGGAGGTGTAGTAATTTCAGTGATTCGTTTGGCTTGTGCTTCAGTCACTCTATCACCGAGTATCTCTTGAACTCTTTCTGTAGGAACACCCGTACGAGTTCTTAAGAAGTTTGTTATATCTTCTTCACTTGAGAATGCCTTTGGTGCTTGGTCGAATGGAGTTATTAGACCTTGTTCCATTGCTTCTGGCGTAGCTGTATCAACTGGAGCTTCAGCTTTTGCTTCAGCATCTTTGAGTTCTTCTCGTTTTATCTCTTCTTGTCCAAGTTTCTCAACAACTACATCTTCCAATGCATCCAACGTAGTTTCAACATCAACCTTCTCTTTAGTTTCTGTAAGAGGGTCAGCTTGTTTTGCGTAGGTGACAACACCTCTAAGTGCAAGTCCTACAATCTTTTCAGCATTTTCGGGGTCCATCTTCGCTGCCATACCCGCAACATCAATAGTTTCACCAGAGCCACGATTGGCAATGATAGCATCCATCAGTTCTTTTGCTTTGAAGTTTACTGACCCACCATCACTACCATCAGCTTCCGGTACGTAATTGTAAGGATTGAATGTAGAGTCAGCTGAACTCTTGATTGCATCGAATAAGAACCTTTGTTCTGGTGTCATATTCTTAATCGCTTTTCTCGCTGCTCTAGAACTTCCTTTCTTCTTGCCGTATTGGTTCTGGTATATCTCTCTTTGTCTTTTCAACATCGCTTCAGCTGTACTCTTTTCCATAATAGAGTCTTCCAACTGTGTCATCTTGTTTTGTATACCAGTCAAGCGTGATGCCATCAACTCTTCTTGCTCTAACGATGTTGCACTAGGGCCCTTGCCACCAGTCGTGCCACTCGTTGGTGTTGGGTCCATACCAGCTTGTTTTTTAAGTTTATTGATCTCTGTTTGATCAACTGTATCGCCACCAATCTTGGCCATCAGTTCTTGTCTTCTACCAGACTTTGCTTGTTCAATCCTTTCGCCAGCATTACCAGCACCTATGTCTGTAGCTACTTGTGCTACTCCTACTTGTCTAGCGATTGCATTACGTATTGCAGTTTTGTTCGCATTGAACTGTGCAATTGTACCCTGACTTGCAGCTTCTGATTCCATCAAGTTGTATAGTTGTACACCAACAACTCTTGCGGCCGATGTACCGGACGTGAAACCTTTGAGACCTCGTATAGCTGTATCTACATTGCCAAAGCCAGCTGAAAGATTCAATGCAGCTTTTCTTGCAACTTCTTGATGGTTTGATGCTACTGGAGCCGAGTATTCATTTTCTACAAGTTTCTCTACAGATAAGGCACGTTTGGACTTATCTGATTCGATTGCTTGTATCAACTTTACCACAGCAAGATTTCTTTCAAACTTCTTACTGGCTGTTCCTTTACGACCACCACCAGAGCCAGCAGTACCTACACCTTCGATAAACTCTAAGTACTCTTTTTCTTTTTTCGCATAGTACGACAAGAGAGACTGTTGTGTCTGTAGTTCTTGTTGTGCCAATGCCAATGATGTTTGCATTCTTTGTCTATGTGTTTTCAGATAAGTGTCCGAGAACAGTGCACCATACGTAGGAGGTATGTATTCTTGTTTTATTCCTTCTGGCATTTTATCCTTCCCCGCTTATGAAGCCTTGAGCTGCTTGATAGGCTTTCAAGTACTCTGCATTTTGATCTAACTCTTGTTGTCCCATTCCAAGTTCTTCGCCAAGCAACAATCCTTGCGTACCGGTTTCTACACCGCCACCAATACCTAGTGTGATTGCTTGCGTGATTGCCGCTTTCTTTGCAGCTTCTTGTGCAGAAGCTTGTCTATTAAGACCCATCAATAACTGTTCTTCACGTTGCTTTTCTTGTTGGTTCATCTTTTGTATCGAATCTTCTATCTTGGCTTGCACTTGTTGTGCTTGTTCTTGTGCGGCCAATGCCGTAAGAAACGTAGAACCAGCACCAGCATCCATACCAGCCATCGTAGCTTTCAGTTGGTCACTCTGTTCTCTTTGTGCAGCCTTGACTGGATTGATAAGTCCTTGTCGTAAGTCGCCAAGTTCACCTTCGTTGAAACCTAACATACCGAGTTCTTGGTCTCGTTGTAGTTGTTTCATTCTGTCTTTTTCGTAATCACTCATCATTCCTTCGGCTTGTTGGAACGAAGCGATACCTTGACCTATGCCTTGTATTGCTTTACCTCCACCCATAATGAGAGCTAGTGTTAAGGGATCCATTATTTTCTCCTAATAGAATGCTTGGATTGAGTAAGTGTAAAACTTAAGTGGTACAGATGAAGAACCGGTTTGTCCTACTAACTCGAAAAAATGTTCTCCAGCTGAACAAGTTTGTACTGTTTGGAAAGACCAAGTCCTTCTTCTGTATCTCGATACAATCGGTTCGTTTGATGTACCGGAGTTGTTGACTTCGATTTGTTCTGCAAAAGAATTTTGTGAAGTGTTTATTGGTGACCCATCTAAACGTAAAGATAGAAGAGTTCTTGTTGGTGTACTCGTATCTTTGGGTGCCAGAGGTCTTGGTGAGATTGTGAAGTAGAATAAGACTTGTGCTTCAGCTTCTAAGTAAAAGTCGACTGAACAGTTGGGTACAACTCCACGACCAGAACCTCCAAGTGCGTGAAACTTGGAAGAGAAGTATCCAGGATGAAAGAATGGAAACACTGGATGTCCACCAGCTACACACGATTGCATCTCGTATCTATTCTGGATTGGATTGTATAGTCCTTTCATTACGTGTTTGGGTTCACACCATTGTGTGACTGTACTCATATCGGAAGCAGCAACATCACCATTCAGCCAGTTTCTGATACCATCGATGTTCTCTTGCATCTTGTCTGCTTCTATTGTTGTATTTGCACTAAATGCATTTGGTACTACGTAAGCCATTACACTCCCTCCTTTCTATAGATAACATAACCTATACTTGCTCGTTCTATGTGAAGCTGTCCATCAATACCGCCACTTGCATTTGTCACAGCTTGATCCTCAATGAATGTCCCATTTTTGTTCGATGATGTATTATAATGCAAGCCCATCAAACCAGTGATGTACAACTGAATAGAATACAATGTTTCTGCAGTGTCAACCTTTATATATGTTTGTCCAGCACAATTTTTGGCACCGCCAATAACAGTATCGGAAGGACCATTCTCTGCATCCATCATTACTGCAACTGTATCATCACCAGCACCACTCGTACTTCCACCAGAACCCATCATCACTGGTATCCAAGTCCAATGGTCTCTACGTTTATCAGCGAATGGCATCAAGTTAAGAAGTCCAGTGCTGTTTGGATCTGAAACACCACCTCCACCACCAAGTGGTGCAACACCATCATCCGGGTTTGCAAAGCCTGGTGATGTACGAGCAAAGCCGTTTGTACTATCAGATGCAGAAGTAAAGTTTGAATTACTTCCACCAGCATCTTGCGTATTGAACTCTGGCCAAACACACATTGAGTAGTTTAGAATCGTACTCTTTACACTTGATGCATCAATTAGTTCACAAGCATATGCATTGAGTGTACCAAAGTCTGGTTCAAATCGCCAAGCATTTATATTCCAGAAAACGTGTATGATGTCACCCACTTCAAGTGCAACACCATTCGCATTTGTAGAACTTCCACTTAGACCACCCACTGGTATCTTAGTACCCACACCTTGCGACGTAGCAGTGACACCCGAAGCATTGTGATTTATCTCTTGTCTTTTGTTTGCATCTACTGTTTTGTTTGCAGTTGCAATACTTGTATCTGTAAGTGAATGATACTTGGCATTGGCAGCTGCACCAGAGCCAGTTGACAAGTAGTATCCATTCTCTTGGAAGTTTGCGTGCTTGATACTCATTCCTTTATTGTTCAGAGTCACTGAGGAATGGTTTGCAAAGTTATCTCGTATCAGACCTTCGGTAGCCACGTTATCATCATTTACGCCTTGTGATGACCCAGCGACTGCATTAAAGTTCGCATTGACTTCTGCTGCTAATGCAGTCCCATTGTTCGGATAGAATTTTTGTAAGTTTACGTCGCCCATTGATCACCTATACTTGTTGATTACTGTTAAGAGTCCAGACCACCAAACGAAAACAACTTGATTCTGGTCAGTGTCATCTCTTTGTGGAGGTACTCTCCAATGGACACTGATAGTGTGGGAACCTTTGCTGATTGGTATTGTACACTTGTGGATCGAAGTGTTCATTATCTCGAACTGTGCTGGTGAAGTGTATACGTTGTTGCCATCTACTCTTATTTGCCATTGATTGGCTTTCAGAGCAACTTTGGAAGATGTATGGTTTCTCCAATACGACCAGTATTGCGTTTTAGCCTCGCTACAGTTCCAATCGATAGTCAACATACCTTCTTCTATATCAACGCTTTGTGACGTCGCCTCGGCCCATCCATCACCCGCATTTACTGGTTCTTCACCATATCTGTATCCATACATCAAACGACCCAATCTATTTGGTGTCAGAGTGACGTAGTTTGCATCTGGTTGTAGATCTGTATCTGTAGGATTGATGTTGTCAAAGATCTTGATAGATTGGAAAAGTCCACCATCGCAAGATGCACTTCCCACACCACCATATGGTAAGTTATCTCTATCCATTCCTCCATTCATTACATCTACGTAATTGCCTACAGCATTGTCGAGTTCTCTTGATTGTACAATAGAACCGGATATAATGTCTGCTTTACTGAATCTATATGGCATTAGTCGCTCCTCTTTCCTCTGATTGTCATCGTTCCATCTGCTTGGTATTCGATAGAATAACCGATGAAGATAAAGTTTTCTATACCAGACATCTCAAATGCTAACGTTGATGCCGCACCAGTCGTGATTGGTACTCTTACTTGCGTTAGTCTTTTATCTTCCCACACAGCTGTATCCCACTTGCTTTTGTCATATACGTCTTGGTCTTTACTATCTGGTACTTGCATTATTGCTACGCCAGCATCGTATGGAGTGGACCAATCTCTATTTTTATAGAAGTCTACTTTGACATTCATATCTCCAGTAGTCATCACGTAAAGATACAAGTACTTGGGAAACTTCTTAAGATAGGGAAGACCAAAGTCCAACCATTGTGAACGAAACTTAAACTGTACGGGTTCAGCTTCTTTTGGTATATCAGCTGATGTACTTCCTTGCGTACCAGCAGCTCTTTTGGCACTGATAGCATATATTCCTCTACGTATGAGTACATTGTTGCCAGGTGTACCCGCTGGACTGTAGTCATCACATCCAAACAAGAAGTTGCCATCTTTATCTGTCGTGATACAACGAATAGGAAAGTCAGCTGATCTTTGTGACCAAGCACCATTGTTGATGTGGAATACAAGCCCCATTTGTAGTTTAGTACGACCAGATACTGGTAGGTAGTAGTGTAGCTCTTTCTCTTTTGATGAGAATGCCGCTACAGCAGCTGGCATCGCATCTACTGATAAACGTTCAAAGATCTCATCTAGACCCACTGATAGTTTCTTCAGTTGCAGATTTGAACCACCATCAAGACCACCCATAATGAGATAGATACCATCACGTGATAAGAATGTCACTCCAAGGTTAGGAACCGCCACAATCGCATTGTGAGAGAATGCCCCAATACCTTCCACGAATGGTACAATCTCGAAGCCTTGAACCGAATCTCCTCGAATCAAATCGATAGCATTTTCTCTGAATACAAGCAGTGAGTTGTAGTATGCTTCTAGGCCAGTGATGTCTCCACCCTCTCTAGTTCCCACTTCAAAGAAGTCCAACGCACCAAAGCGGTCTGGTTCTAAGGGTTTTGAGAAGTACAATCTTGTTGGATCCATCTCACCACCATCTACAAAGAGGCAGTTTTTGAATGCTGCAGTAAACCTTGTACTCTTTGCTGGAAACGATATAGAGTCTGTTCTGTTTGGAGCTTGTGCACCCAATGATTGATCTTGTCGATAGTCTACATATTCTGTATCGTGATTGTTCTTTATCTCTTCTACAAAGTAGAACAGGGAACGAACACCATCTGATTGTGTGCGATATATTCTTCTTGCTACAGTACCACGAGGACCAGTGGGTATATTAAGGACTGCACATAGTTTAGGAACACCAGAGTTGGAGTCTCTTGTCACACTTGCACCTTTATACACAAGTTTGTTTGAGTCATTGGACATTGGACTTTCACTACCGTTCTCATTCACAAATGACATACGATAGACATATTCTACTTCAACAGTATCAGTAGAACTTGTGACACCTTCAAAGTAAGTGTCATCACCTTGATAGATGTTAGAACCACTACCAACGTAGTTATCTGATGCTTCCAATGCTGTGAGATTGCCATCAGCATCTGGTACTCTGATAGAACTTACTGTAGGACTACCAGGTTGTTCAGCCCATCCAAGAGGATACAATCTACCATCTGCTCTATATTTTACGGGCTCATCGATACCATTCGTAATAATACAATACTTGCCAAAGGGTTCATACGATGTTCTTACAGCATTCGGTGCAGGGATTGTTCTTGATTGGTCCAAGACAATACGTTGTGTTGAACTTGTATCTCGCCAGGGTGCCAACTGCAACAATCTTCCATTGCATTCGTATAAGATGTTCTGTTGTTTAGAACCGTGCTTTTGGAATACATAGATTGAATCTACTGGCTTTGTGAAGAGGCCAGTGTGATTGAAAGGACCATTGCCCGGATCTGTATGAAAGAATGGCTCGAAGCCAAGATGTGTTGTCCATCCTTTTGTTTGTGGGTCATACGTAAAGTTTTCTATCAGCTGTGCCGTATTTGGTGACGCAGGGATAGATAAGTCCATTCCCAGTTGAGGATTGACTATCTGTCTTGCCATTGTTTTCATTATGTTCCATCCTTGCCTACTTGGTGCGTTAGATTACGAAAAGGTCTTAATCGCATAGGACCAGACTTCATTCCACCTTTGATGTAGTATTGTGATCTTTCACTCAAGTATCTTCTTTCACACTTTCGCATCTCATCATCTGCTTTCTTTTCGTAGTATAACGCCATATCAGGGTTCTTGTGTTTTACGAATAACTCTTGACACGCACGATAGACAAGGTATCTGTGTGTATCAGTGGGTGAGTTTGGTGTATCGTAATCATCCAACAGCTTGCCGGGATAGTACATATACCGTATTCTCATTGGCGTTTGTGCCGCTGGTCTTGGGTGTAAACGTATTCTCCACCGGTTATCAAGTGTCACGGGTACTCTCGGTACTTGTAAGAGGGTAGAAAGTAGGTTTAAGTTCCACCAAGCTTCTTGGTATGGAAGTTGGTAAGTTGTATCTGTATCTTCAGCAAGTATACGATTGAGTGTAGCACCACCGCCTTGATAGGTGAATGCACTTAAGTCTCTAAAGAACTTCTCTTCGTGAGTGGTACCAGTTGTCAGTCCTTCTACTGATACAATACGGAAGAAGATTCTTTTACGAAGTCCAAAGTTGCCTTGCTTTGTTGTATCTTGGAAAGTGAACTTGGGTCGTTGTGCAATCGTGAGTTGTATTGGATCACTCATTGGTCCCACTTCACCGTGTAGTTCATATGCCATTGCAAATTCGTAAGTACCGGGCTTCCAACCTCCTCCACTACTTTCATCTTCTACTTTGAAGTCTTTGTTTGCTCTTGGTATATAGTCTCGTACTTTACGTGATACAGTTTCTGGTGGTTGATCGTAGGGTATCCAAACAGTTGGTGTCCCTGTAAAGTCATCACGTAAGTTTAATTCTTCGTCTTCTCTACGCATTAGAGCGTAAACGTGTCCTAACGCATTTGTTCCTACACCAGCTTCTTCTAAGTTTCTAATGCCGACTGAAAGAATGTTGATACAATCTTGTGGCAGTGTAAGATAACGTTGTTGTACTTGACACGTAATAGTTTCACTTCCCGATCCGGTAAAGTGATGTCTTGGCGAGTTGGATGAGTACTTGCTGATTTGCAAGGCTGTTCCATTCGCTGCTTGTTTGTCAAGGATATACAATCCATTGTTTATGGCCGTACTTGACCCAGAGATAACAACCACTTCGCCATCATATTTGATTTGGCCGAACCGGCTCTCTGTACTATTCAGAAACGTAGAAGACGACAGAGTCACTGCCGCCGAGGGGTATTCTTCTGAATATGTTGTTGCTGTTATTGATGCTGCAGCATCTGAGATGTCTGGTTTTGTGTAAACATCGACTGATTTTTGGTTGAACTTCCAAGGGTGGGATGTAAAGAACTCAAGATAGATTTCATTTACAATGCGGTTCACTTCATCTTGATAGCTCGTCACTTGTGGGTCATAGTCGATGATAGACCCAATCATAGATCTCATTTCTAGTAAGTTCATTATTCACCTTTTTGAAAGAGGGAGAGGCCAAGAGGCCTCCCCCATTGTAAGCATTCGCTTGTTATCTCTTTATTTGAAAGGAGAACAAACAAGTACTCGAGATGTACCATCAGCTGTAGAAGCTTCCATTGCAATTGCACAAGGAGTAGCAGTAAGCTCTTCTGCACCACCAGTGACACTGATAGCGTGAAGTTTACCGTCTGCACCAGTAGCAGCAAGAGGCATACCAACTGCAACGTTCTTTACATCGCCTTTGACTTTTGCTTCTTCAACGATACCACAAAGGATAACGTCAATGAAAGAACCTTGTGATCCAGGCTCAGCAGCAACTCCGATACCGACCTTTGCACCGGTAGTACCAGTGTTTGCAAGGCGAATACACATTAAGCGTTCTCCACCAGTTGCAGTCATATCGAATGCTACCAAGTCGCCAGCAACAATGCTTTCGTTTTGGTTTACTCGGAATTTTTCTACTGAGCGTCTGTTAGAGATGACATTTGAATCTTCTCCGACACCAGTTTCGTCAGCTCCGAAGAGCTTTTGTATTAGTCTATTTGTAGCCATTTTCTACCTTCCTTATGGGTTAACGTGAAGACCTTGTGAGGCCAAGTGGGTGAAGTAGATCTGCATACGAGTGTAGATGTTAGCGGATCGTGAAGCATAACCAGAAACGTGTTCAAAGTCATCCATCTCGAACTGAGCTGCACTATCAAAAGCAAGCTTGATGTATTCAGTGTTCAAGAAGTAAGCACCGATAATGTTGTCCCCAGTTGGGTCCGTACCAGCACCATTCTGAATGGCTGCACCAAGGAATGGATCTACGTGCAATGAAGCACCGTGGAACATCAATGACAAGCGACCAGCATCAAGCTGTGCATCATCAATGTATCGTTCTTGTTGTTGAATCAACGCTTTGTACGAAGCAAAGTAATCTTGTGAACAGATGATAAGATCTGGTCCTTTTCCGTTTGGCGAGTTGATTTGACAAGAGATGTACAAGTCAGTCATATCAGCGATAGACAAAGTACCACTAGATGTTTTGAACTGGTTGTTCAATCTTTCGAAAGTTGATTTAGAAAGTCCACCAACAGTGTTTGTTTGTGAACCAACTGCTCCATCTTCCAAGAATCCAGTAGTTGCACCACCAGCATTTGTACCATTGTGTCCGTTCAGAGAAAGAAGATTGGTAAGAACAGTAGAACTGTTAGCAACCAACTGCTTTTCAACTTCACGTTGCAAGGCACCCATTGTAGACTTCATACGAGCTTCAAGGATAGATACGATAGCTCTTTCGCCTTTATTGCTCAGTTCTTCTGAACGAGTAAGTACGATAGGAGCAACGAAGTCACACCAGTTGAAACTTGCATTTCGTAAGGAATCTTTAACAGCGAGGTTTACGGGTTCGTATCCGCTGTCAAGTTGTGTAATTGAAGAATGTTCTTCAAGGATTAAGGGGACGTCTAATTTTTGTCCACCGTCGTAAGTTTCGATACCACCCTTTTCACGCATTGTCTTGAGAAGAGGAGTTGCTTGGAACAACTGATCTACTTCTTCATCAAGAAGAATACGGAGTGTCGAACTCAATACGTCATTTGATATAGCCATTTTGGCCTCCGATATTTAGTTTTTGGTTTCGTGTTTGTCGCTATTAGTTTTGGTTATCCACAGAGTGGGTCCGGAACTTGTCTCACGATGCGATCTAGGGTGTGAGGGTTCATTTATAGTATGTATGTTTTCCATAATCACTTCCGAGCTTGCAACCATTTATAGATTTCATAGCCTTTCAGTCCTTTTGGAGGTCGGTCACTGCCTTTAGTGCCAGCGTTGATTTTAAGACCAGCTTCTCTCATTTTTTCTTTACGAGCCGTATTCTCTTGTTCAAGTATTCGTAATTTCTCATTTTGGGCTTTGCCCTTGACGATAAAGTACGCATCTTGTAAAGTGAGTGCCTCGTTAGATTGTAAGAGGGGAACAATGTCATCTCTATAGTCCATCAAATCAGGATTTTGTGATTTGAAACTTTCCAATGCTTGTCTTTTTGTATTCAACTCTTGTTCTTGTCTGATTGGTTTCATCATCTCTTGCATCCGCCTAGCAACTTCTTGTTGGATACGAGTTTCAAAAGATTGTGTATCATACGGGTCAAGCTCAACAGTTTCGGCACTAGCAAGCGTATCGATTGTCTTGTTGAACTCAGAGTTCATTAGACTTTGTTGAAGTGATTCCACTTCTTTGCGCTGTGCTGCAAGTTCTTGAGTTTTTCTCGTATAATCCGCACGCAAGTTAGCCATAAGCTTTTGCGCTTCTTCTGGAAGTGATGAAACAACCTTACCATAATCGATGCCTTTGTGTCCACCTTCATCTGACATTGCAACTTCTGCAAGTTGTTCTATTGTCATTGACTCTGGTGTAGGAGGTGCTGGTTCAGCTTTTGCTTTCGATAAAGCTTCGCCCACTCGGTCTTTTCCTAAGAAAGACTTTTGCTTTTTCTCCGTAATACTATTGATTGCATCTTCTATGTCAAGTTGTATATTCGGTGTTTCAACAGTCGCAGTTTGTACTTCATCAGCTACATTACTCACATTGTTATTGTTGTTTTCACTCATAGGTAGTTTTCTCCTAAGCCATTCGGCTCATAAATAAGTCGAGTTCGGCATCGCCTCCCTCAGCTCTGGGTTGTGATTGTATGGCTTCTTGTGTTGCCATTGTTTTCACAACGGGCACATCAGCCTCTGCTTGGAACTCGCCCATACCAAGTGGCTTGTTCAAGAAAGATTTGAATGACTTGTCAGATGCCATTGCATCCATCTTGCCAGCCAACATTTTAAGATCTTCATCATCTGAGATGTCACGGATACTGAATCCATACTCATCTTCGAGTCCAGAAGAGAACACAGCAGATTCGACCATCTGTATATTCTTGATAAACTCTGGTGGAAACACCTCTGGAGCTTTATCGAACTTCGGATATGCCGGAGCTCTGAATACTTTATTGACACGATTAAGTGAGTCTACTAGTTTGTTAATTCGATTGAGTGAGAAGTCGCCTTTGACTTCTGGCATTGCATCATCTTCGGCCATATCAGCTTTGTCAGCAAGATCCATCAGTCTATCTGGGCTTACTTCCATAACTTCCATTTCTGCCATCATTTCTTCACCGGGCATAATAATCTCCTATTTTATACTTTGTAAGTTATTGGGTCCTAAGGGTAGGCCCATTTGGGCGAGGGAAGACACATCGTCTGGTACGCCAGCAGCAGCTTCATCAGCTCTTTTCTGTGATGTCTTCATAGCTTGTTCTGCCTCTTCGAAGAATGCGTCGGGCAGACCGAGTGCTCTCACCAGTTCTTTCAACAATGTTGTGGTAGGCACGCCTAACTGTTGCAACATTGGAATGGACTGGATATATTCCCTCTTTCGTACGCTTTCACTTATCGGTGTCATTGCTTGGTCTTGTGCGTAGCATACCCAGTTTTCTTCTAAGTCTGAGGGTGCTACAACGGCTGGCTTACCATCTACAGCGATAATGTTTCTATCTCCACTTTCTTCGAGGTATAGTCGAAGGATGTCAAGATATGTGGTTGCGAGTTGTTCTATCATACTATCTCTTTCTCTTGCCAATCTTCCAATCTCATTCGATGTGTAAGATGCAAGGGCCGCAACTTCTGTTGCTGTACTTCTTGTAGCTTCACCTCTTGTAAAGGGAGCAAGAATGTTGCCCTTGTCCTTATCAGCTTGGACTTGACGATAGTATTGTTCTAGTTCTGGAGGGGTTTGATTGTGAGGAATGGGAACAACTACGTTGTTAATGTTTTCATCATCAATCTCAATAAAGAGGCCATCGATACCAGATGCAACTTGTGCCATCTGTTCATCATCCATTGAGCCTTTTCTTACTAGGTATTGGCGTGATGCTTTACGAACACCATTGGCTTGGAATGTTCTAATAAGATTGGTTTCATATATCTGGTCGTATATTCTCTTCATCGCACTGTAGCCATCGAGAGGATTGTCTGGAATACGATTGAAGTATAACGGTACGATAGGTATACGTTTTTCACCAGATGCGCTCTCAAAGGGTATCTCCACTCTTTCTAAGAAGCGTGTACCATCTTGCCAGTTTGGAGTCCAAAAGATCATCTCTTGGTTTATCAGATCATAAAACTCTATAATCTCAATAAACTTAAACATTTCAATACCGATGTTTGGATCATCATCATTGGTGTAAGACTTATCAAAGTATTCCATCTTGCGACAAGCTTTGAAGTCTTTGTTGCCAAACATTTGTTTTGCATCACTGAGAGGAAGATAGTATTTGTGTCCTACGAATCTACAATCTTGCCATCGTCTTGCTTGTCTATCTACAATCACTTCCCAAGGAGCAACAGCAAACATATCGACTCTACGATAGATGTCTTTACTTTCTCTTGGCATCAGTTTTGCAAAAGCCATTGGATAGATAAGTGCCATTCTCGATGCATCTTCAATTACATTGCGTTGTCTTACGAGAAAGTCATTTGCCAAGTGTTCGGCAATCAGTTTCTCT